>JGI24922J38493_100492_pt1 | contig 45375 bp, 54 predicted proteins | sample LinPFosplate10_FD_38493 | JGI IMG/M metagenome (IMG submission 38493)
TCGAGCTCGGTACCCGGGGATCCCACTTTTATATAATTTTAAGTTAAGGTTTTAGAGAGAGCTTAAATATGACAAAAGTAAAAGACACGATTGATATTTGTGGTTGTTTGGTGCATGCCGTTAAAGGGCAGGAAAAAAATGTTGAAAATGCATTGACTGCCATTAGTGGCGTAGAAGTACACCACATAACTGATAATTCCCGTCTGGTGGTTACCATTGAAAGGGAAAATCAAGGCAAGATAGCCGATACAATGGGCGAATTTAACGACATCAACGGTGTGGTTTCAACGGTTTTAACCTACCAACATTCAGAGCCAATCTAGAGGTATGATATGGCCATTTCGCGTAGAGAGTTTTTTATAAATTCAGCTAGGCTGGCTACCACTACTGCACTAGTCGCAACTGGGCTACTAAGTTATTCAAAATACTCTTATTCTTTGCCTGCAAAGGCCATACGACCACCCGGTGCTTTAAGTGAAAAAGAATTTGTCTCCGCCTGTGTGCGTTGTGGTTTGTGCGTAAATGATTGCCCATTCCCAACCCTAAGCCTTGCAACTTTGGAAGATGATGTTGCGCTAGGCACGCCATTTTTTACCGCCAGAGAAGCCGGCTGTGAAATGTGCGATGACATCCCCTGTGTCAAAGCATGCCCAACGGGTGCTTTGGATAAAAATCTTACCGATATTAATGACGCCAAAATGGGTCTAGCAAGAATCGTGGATACAAAGGGTTGTATTGCCTATCAAGGCTTACGTTGTGAAGTGTGTTATAACGTTTGTCCAATACGTGGCAAAGCCATTACGGTTGAAGTTAAACATAACAAACGAAGTGGTAAACACGCATTATTTGTACCTGTGGTCAATTATGATTATTGCACAGGCTGTGGTAAATGCGAAGAAGCTTGCATTATGGAAGAAGCCGTTATTAGAGTTTTGCCAATTAAGCTTGCCATGGGTAAGCGCCAAGATCATTACAAATTAGGCTGGGAAGAAAAACAAAAATCGGGTCAATCATTAGTCACACCAGACTTGAAACATAAATACAACCTGCCAGAAGGCAAAAAGTACGACTTACAAGGTGAAGGCCTTACCGATGTCAAAATTGATTCTACTTTGGACAATGCACTGGAGTCGCTTAATAAATTCAACCCATTATTTGACATTAAAAGAAAATGAAGAAACCAAATATTTGCCAAAAAACAGGTTTGGATGCACAAAAATCTAAAGGTTGGCTGGGCGCAAATAAGTATTTGATTTTTCGCCGTGTGTCCCAGTTTGGAATTTTATTTTTATTTTTATTAGGGCCTTGGTTTGATGTTTGGCTGGTTAAAGGTAATCTAACGTCAAGCTTAACACTGGACACATTGCCATTAACTGATCCTTATGTGTTGTTACAGTCTTTCTTTGCAGGGCATTCGATTGCTCAGGATGCACTGATTGGCGCACTGATTGTATTTGTGTTTTACCTCGTCATCGGTGGTCGAGTATTTTGCTCTTGGGCGTGCCCTGTTAACGTTATTACTGACAGTGCTAATTGGCTTCGTTGTAAGCTGGGCATTCAAAACAAAGGGGGTGGCGTATCCAGCAAAACTCGCTATTGGCTTTTGGCCATGAGTCTTGCATTAGCTTTACTCACCGGCAGTATCGTTTGGGAGTTGGTTAACCCTGTTTCTATTTTGCATCGCGGCATTATTTTTGGCATGAGTTTTGGATGGGGTTTAATTGCACTTATTTTCTTATTTGATTTTTTGGTGGTTAATAAAGGCTGGTGTTCACGCTTATGCCCAGTGGGTGCTTTTTATGGATTGATTGGCAAGGGGTCGATTGTACGAGTCAGTGCCAAAAACAGAGAGGATTGCACCGATTGTTTGGAGTGTTTTTCTGTGTGTCCAGAATCACAAGTGATTAAACCAGCGTTAAAAGGGCAGGGTGGTCGTATTATTTTGGATGGAAATTGTACTAATTGTGGCAGGTGTATTGATATTTGCGAGCCAAATGTGTTTTCTTACACCACGCGTTTTAACAAGAACACAACTAAATAAACACAAACATAACCTATGTTAATGAAAAACATCTAATAGGTAATTAAAGTGATAAGTTCATGTTAATAAATGAGTAATTTTTTATATTTTGTGAGGAGAAAATAAATGGCTATTACAAGAAGAGAATTCATAAAAAATAGTGCCATCACCGCAACTGCAACAACAGCGGGAGTAACGCTTCCAGGTATTGCACTTGCTAATAAAGGTGGTGACGATATTAGATGGGACAAAATCCCTTGTCGTTTTTGTGGTACAGGTTGTTCTGTATTGGTAGGTGTTAAGGATGACAAAATCGTTGCATCACAAGGTGATCCAGATGCACCAGTAAACAAAGGTCTTAATTGTGTTAAGGGTTATTTCTTATCTAAAATTATGTACGGTAAGGATCGTTTAACCCAGCCACTTTTGCGTAAGACAAATGGTAAATACGACAAAAATGGTGAATTTACTCCAGTGTCGTGGGACGAAGCTTTCGATATTATGGCCGACAAATGGAAAGCTGCCATTAAAGTATCCAACAAAGAAAACGAAGGAAAGCCCGTTGACAAAATGACCTCTCGTGTGGGTATGTTCGGTTCTGGACAATGGACAGTATGGGAAGGGTACGCTGCTTCTAAATTATTCAAAGCAGGTTTTAGATCTAACAACATTGACCCTAATGCTCGCCACTGTATGGCATCTGCCGTAGGCGCCTTTATTCGTGCCTTTGGTTCGGATGAGCCAATGGGTTGTTACGATGATTTTGAGCATGGTGATGCCTTTGTATTATGGGGTTCGAACATGTCAGAAATGCACCCAATTTTATGGTCTCGTATTACCGATACACGCTTAACCAAGCCAGGATCAGAAGTGCACGTGTTATCAACGTTTGAGCATCGTTCTACTGATTTAGCAGACAACAGTATGATTTTTCATCCGCAATCAGACACAGCGATTCTTAACTACATTGCGAACTATATTGTTGAAAACAAAGCGTACAACAAAGATTTCCTTAAAAAACACGTTAACTTTACCAAAACACCAACCGACATTGGTTATGGTTTGCGCAATGAGCATCCGTTACAAGTAAAAGCTAAAAACCCTAACAAAGGCAAACTCAGCAAAATCAGTTGGGATGAATACGTTGAATCCGTTAAGCCTTATACACTAGAAAAGGCCGTTGAGATTTCAGGTGTTCCAGCAGAGAAACTAGAGCGTTTGGCTAAGCTTTATGCCGACCCTAAAAAGAAAATTGTGTCTTTATGGACAATGGGCGTTAACCAACACACACGTGGTGTATGGACAAATGGCCTTATTTATAACATTCACTTATTAACCGGTAAGATCTCAGAGCCAGGCAATGGCCCGTTCTCTTTAACGGGTCAACCTTCGGCTTGTGGTACGGCTCGCGAAGTTGGTACGTTTGCTCACCGACTTCCTGCTGATTATGTGATCATGAAAAAATCACATCGTGATTTTGCAGAAAAAATATGGAAGCTTCCAGAAGGCACTATTCCGGGTAAGAAAGGTTTACACGCAGTTGCTCAAAGTAGGGCGCTTAAAGACGGCAAGCTAAATACCTACTGGGTAATGTGTAACAATAACATGCAAGCTGGCCCTAACATTAACGATGAAATGCTACCAGGGTGGCGCAATCCTGATAACTTTATTGTGGTGTCAGACCCATACCCAACGGTATCAGCACAGGCGGCCGATCTTATTTTGCCAACATCAATGTGGGCAGAAAAAGAAGGTGCGTATGGTAATGCTGAAAGACGTACTCAATTTTGGCGTCAGCAAGTTGATGCACCAGGACAATCTAAATCTGACTTATGGCAATTGGTCGAGTTCTCTAAGCGCTTTACCACTGACGAAGTTTGGTCTAAAGATTTATTGGATAAAAATCCAGAATACAAAGGTAAGAGTTTGTACGATGTCTTGTATGCTAACAAACAAGTTAACAAGTTTAACAAGCAAAGAATATCGGATGACAGAGGTAATACCTACAAAAACTCAGAGATGGATGACTTTGGTTTCTACATCCAAAAAGGTTTGTTTGAAGAGTATCGTCGCTTCCAGCTTGAAGGCTCTAAAAAAGGCCACGAGCAAGCAGATTTTGATACCTATCATAAGGTGCGTGGATTGCGCTGGCCAGTGGTTAACGGTAAGGAAACCTTATGGCGCTATCGTGAAGGCTATGACCCTTACGTTAAAAAAGGCGAAGGCATTAGATTCTACGGCAAGAAAGACGGCAGAGCTAATATTATTACCGCTCCTTATGAGCCACCACCGGAAGTGCCAAATGAAGAGTTCGATCTTTGGATGTCAACCGGTCGTGTATTAGAGCATTGGCATTCAGGCACAATGACAAGGCGTGTACCAGAGCTTTATCGTGCAGTACCTGATGCAGTTTTATACATGCACCCAGAAGATGCTAAATCACGTGGATTAAGACGAGGCGCTAACGCTAAGATTCAATCAAGTCGTGGTGAGATTGTTGCCATGGTTGAAACCAAAGGCCGTAACAGACCGCCTAAAGGTTTGGTATTCGTACCTTGGTTTGACGCTTCTCGTTTGGTTAATAAATTAATACTGGATGCAACGGATCCGCTCTCTAAAGAGACGGATTACAAGAAAACACCAGTTAAAGTTGTTAAAGCATAAGAGGAGAATATGATGAAAATTAAATTATTAGCCATAACAATTGTTTCAGCTTTTGCATTAAGTGTTCAAGCGGGTTTCTTTGGTTCTGACCACAACTGGAACAACCCCGTATCAGCTGCAATGGATGCCATGAGTGACATGGCGAGTGACGCCAAAAATACAGTGAGTGATGCCGTTGATAGTGTTACCGATTCGGTAGATGTTGGTTCATTGCGTGGTACACACGCATTGGATGATTTCTCGCTTATGCCACCCGTTGGTAAGTGGATTAAAGACGCTGACTTCACACGTAGTTTTATCGATCAGCCACCGTTGATTCCACATAAAACCAAGGGCATGAGGATTACGATGAAGAAAAATAAGTGTTTAAGTTGTCACAGTAATGAGAATTGGAGAGATGCAGACGCCGTTAAGATGACCGCATCACACTTTATGACTCGTTCTAATAAAAGACTTAAAGAAGTGTCACCAAGGCGTTATTTCTGTACACAATGCCACGTTCCTCAGGTTGACAACAAGCCTTTGATTGGTAGTGACTACGTAAATACTGCAGAATAACTCATTGCACTGTATATTGTTTAGTCATTAAACCTATACCTTGCATTAAATGAGTAGCATAACCAGAGCCCAATTCCTTCGCGGGGGTTGGGGTTCAAACCGACAATCTGTTATTAGGCCGCCATGGTCTAAACCGGAAGAATTGTTTGTCGATATTTGCAATCGATGCGGTGCTTGTATAGACGCTTGTCCAGAAAAGATTGTTGTTACTGGTTCTGGTAAATTTCCCATTATTGATTTTCAAAAAGGTGAATGTACTTTTTGTCATCAGTGTGCGGATGCTTGTCAATATCATGCTTTTGAATCGTCAAGCGAAAAACCATGGAGCGTTAAAGCTCAAATTCAAGACGATTGTTTGTCAAAGATTGGTGTGGTGTGTCAATCTTGTTCTGAGGTTTGTGAACACGGAGCAATAGAATTTAGCATACAAATGGGCGGTGTTCCAAGCATTGAATTAAACCCTCAAAAATGCACAGGCTGTGGTGCATGCGTAGCAATTTGCCCTAAGAGTGCCATTAAAGTGTTAACATAAGCCATAAATAGGAGCAGAGATGAATACAGTAGTTAAAGTAGGTGCATTATTTGCAGGCGGTGTTGGTGCTTATGTTATGGGTACTTTCATGATCAACATGGGTACTGACATGACTAACATGACAAAGTCAGTCGCACAAATGACACAAGACGTTCATTCCATGGCAAAAAACATGAATGGCATGGCGGGCAATATGATGCAGATGGCACAAAGCATGGTAGAAGGTCAAAAGAAAATGGGTGATGATTTTGCTAATGTGGCTAGAGACATGAACGTAATGACCGGTTCGATGATTTCCATGAGCAGAGACATGAACGGTTTGGGCACACAAATATCTGGCATGAATGTCAATATTAAAGAGATGAATCAATCCATGTCACGTATGAGTGGAGACATGGCCACCATGAATAATTCGATGTCAGGCATGCGTTATGACATTAACAAATTTACCAAGCCTGAAACCATTATGATGCCTTGGTTGCGTTAAAGCCGAGTGCTATAAATCGGCGTCTTCAATAATTGATTTAATCAAACCACCAATCTTAGCAATGGATTTTTTAGATCTGTCGTCAATCGCCTCAGGCGCTGCCCAGACCACATAAACTTTTTTAGGGTCTTTTTCAAGGTTATAAACTGCAATTTTAAACGGGCAAAGCAAAATATTTAAATGGTTTGCTCTTGAGATATCTTGCGAAATACCTGCACTACAAAACTCGATAATTTCTGCGTTTCGATAAATATCCCTTCTAAAATTAAAAACACTTTTGGTGTTGCTAAGCATTTCACTGGCATGAAACACCCCTGCAATATTAAGCCCTTTTCCTTTAACAGAATCAATAATATCATCACGCACATCTTCATACTCAGCCTCAATAATGACGGTGGTAATGTGTTTTGCCAGTACGGGCTGAAGTGCAAATACGGCGCACAGTAACAGCAGTAAGTATTTTTTATTAGTTTTCATTATCGTTCCTTTTTTTAAAAAGATGCCCCCCTCTTTTTTGGTCCTATAAGGTGAGAGAGAAGTTAAGGATCGAGAGAGGCATTACGAATTATAGGTTTAATTTATTTTCACTTAAATAACATAGGTTATTTTCACTTGAAGTGTGCATGGGTATATTGAAAAGTTCATAGTATTAATTCAAGTGAATAAATTACTTGTTTTTTATTATTAAGTGAGGAGATTCTGCATAAAGCAGAATTAATTTTAAACAAACAATACGGAGTTTATGATGAGAAATACAATCACAAAATCTGCATTATTAGCTACTGGACTATTATTGTCAGTACAATCATTAGCGGAACCAACCGCTGAAGCACTGGGCTATACTTGTGCAGGTTGTCATGGCACGAACGGCGCTAGTACAGGTAATGCAATCCCTTCTTTAGCAGGTCTATCAGAAGGTTATTTAATCAATGCGATGAATGAGTATCGTGACGATGGAAGACTTTCACAAATTATGGGTCGAATTGCCAAAGGCTATACGGATGATCAAATTGAGTCAATGGCAACTTTCTTTGCTGCTCAACCGGTTCATTCTAATATTAATCAACAATTTGATGATGCTAAAGCAAGAAAAGGCGAAAAATTGCATAAGAAATATTGTGAATCTTGTCATACGGCAGGTGGTACAGATCCGGAAGATGATGCAGGTTTATTATCAGGCAATGCTGTATTGTTCATGAAATACACGTTAGCTGATTTCCATGATGGTTCACGTAGCATGCCAAAGAGAATGAATAAGATGATGAAAAAGGCTTTGAAAAAAGATTCTAATGCATTAGATAATTTGACTAATTACTACGGCAGTGCCAAATAGAGGAGAATACTAATGAGTAAACAAAATAGAAGAAGTTTTATAAAAACACTAGGTTTGGGTACTGCTGCGGCGACTGCTGCAACTTACACCCCTTTTGCTATTGGTGGCGCAACTAAAAAAGTTGTTGTTGTTGGTGGTGGTATGGGTGGTGCTGTTGCTGCTAAATACATCAGAATGATGGATAAGTCAGTTGAAGTTACCTTGATTGAAGCTAACAAAGATTACTACACTTGTTTTACCAGTAATGAAGTATTAAGCGGTAAGCGTACTCTTGCTGATATTAAGTTTGGTTACAATGGTCTTAAAGATCATGGTATCAATGTTGTGATTGACAAAGCAACTGGTATTGATGCAGACCGTAAAAAAGTTTCAACAGCTTCTGGAAGAAGCTTTGCTTACGATCGTTGTATCGTTGCACCGGGTGTTGATTTTAGATATGAAAAAACTCCAGGGTACAATGAAAACTTGGCAAATACAAGTCTTCCACATGCTTGGAAAGCTGGCCCGCAAACACAAATGTTGCGTGATCAATTAACAGACATGAAAGACGGCGGTGTTGTTGCTATTTGCCCTCCACCAAATCCTTTCCGTTGTCCTCCAGGGCCGTATGAACGCGCTTCACAAATCGCACTTTATTTAAAGCAGAACAAGCCTAAGTCTAAGATTATTATTCTTGATCCCAAGCCTAGCTTTTCAAAAATGGGCTTATTTACAGGTGGTTGGCAGCGTCATTATGGTTACAAGACAGACAATTCAATGATTGAATGGCACGGTACACCTAAGGGCTCTGATGATAATGTTATAAGCGATGTTGATGCTAAAACAAAAACAGTAATAACGGGCTTTAATGAAGTGAAAGCAGATGTGCTTAATATTATTCCAGCGCAAAAAGCAGGTAAGATTGCTCATGTTGCAGGTTTAACTAACGACAAAGGCTGGTGCCCGGTTCATGGTGATACGTTTGAATCGACCATTCATAAGAACATCCACGTGATTGGCGATGCTGCGATTGCCTCTCCATTGCCCAAGTCAGGTTATGCGGCAAACTCAGAGGGTAAAACGGTAGCGGCAGCGATCGTTGCACTGTTAAACGGTAAGAGTGCGCCAGATCCTACTTATGTAAACACATGTTATAGTGTGATTGCACCAGGAGATGGTATTTCCGTTGCTATGGTTTATGCCTTTAAAGGTGGCAAAATCGTTAAAGTTAAAGGTTCAGGTGGTTTAACACCGGGTAAATTTGACACCAAGCTAAGAGAAAGAGAGCAGTACTATGGCTATTCTTGGTTTGATAACATTACCAATGATACTTTTGGCTAAAACAGTCTCTCAATAAACCGTTTGGTTTAAAACCCCAACCCTGCAAGGTTGGGGTTTTTTTTGATTTTTTTTAGGATAAGCCCCCCCCAGAGCATATTTTATAAGGTATTATCGTAATTTTTCTTGATCCATATTAAGGTAAATTTATAGTATAAGTATACAATTATAATCTAATATATAACTTGAGAGGGTGTTATGCCTTGTAACGATAATAATAAAATTGCTAAAAATTGTCTGAGCTGTGTGGTGCGTAAAAGCACGATATTTGGCTCTTTAACGGATGATGAAATGGCATCTGTTGAGGGGTATATTGAGAAAAAGCGCCATTTTCAATCTGGCGAATACGTGATTCAAGAAAATTCTAGCGTTAATTACAGTTTGTGTATTAATTCTGGGTATTTAATATTGGGCAGTTATTTAGAAAACGGGTCTCGCCAAATATTCCAAGTAGCAATGCCCGGTGACTCCATTGGTTTTTCACACAGCAACGCTGATTATAATTATTTTGTTCAAGCAATGACTGAGGTTGATGTTTGTGTAATTAGTAATGTTACGGTTGATAAACTGATTGGCGAGCAAAAAGCAATCGCCACCAAACTGATTGAAATCCTTTCACACAACACCGCTGTTAATCAGCAGTACCTGTTAAACTTAGGCAGAAAAAGCGCCAGAGAGGCTTTAGCATATTTGATTATGGACATCTCTACTCGCATTAGACAGCGGTTAATCAAATGCACTACGAATGAATCTGAGCTGTCTTTTTTCCCGCTTAATCAAGAAGACATGGCCGATATTTTAGGGATGACTAAGGTGCACATCAGTCGTATTACTTCTGAATTTAAAAAAGAACAATTAATTCAATGCTCTCACAAGACCATTAAGGTGCTCGATGAAGATCGTTTAAGTGAGATTGGTGGTTTTTCTGTTTTAGACTAATGCTTAGTGAATGAGCTTTGTCTATTGATTAAGCGTGTTGTCTTTAATTTTAGTGCCCATGTCAAAGGTTCTTTCTATCCACATTTTTCCTTGTTTGTTCCACCAAGTGGCAAGCCCGTGTTCTTTGCCATCTTTGTAGTTCATTTCTCTCATTTTATTACCGTTTGAAAACCACCAAGTAGCAAGACCAACTCTATTGCCTTCTTTGTAGTTTGATTCAAATTCTTTTTGTCCATTTTTGTGCCAAAAGACGGTCAATCCATCTTCCTTGCCTTTTTTGTAATAAGATTCAAATTCTTTTTTTCCATTTTCATACCAAGAAGTACTAAGGCCTTCTTCCTTGCCATCTTGATAATTAACTTGCATTATTTTTTGTCCAGCCAGGTGCCATAAAACAAACAAGCCATCTCTCTTACCGTCTTTGTAAACGGTTTCTTTCATTTTGTTTCCATTTTTGTAATTGGTGATTACTTTGCCCGTAAAGGGTGAGGATCTACCAGTCTTGTAAATGACTCCGTTAATATCTAGAGTATCTTCGGCACTTGCAGTTTGAGGCGCGGTAATTGAGTTATCACAAGCAGTAATCGAAATAAGTAAAAATAAGGTTAATGCTATTATCTTCATATTGACTAATGTAGATTAGTTTTTGGTACCACCGCTCTTAATTTCGTTTAGTGTGTTTTTGGTATCTTGAAATACGTCAGTAACATCTAAACCCTGATCTTCAAAATTAAGCTGTTCTTTAATTTTGTCTGTATCGAGTTCATCAGAGATATCTTCTTTGATTTTATTGATAATTTTTTTGCCTTTTCCTATGTACATACCTGCTTTTCTAGCAATGGCTGGCATTCTTTCAGGGCCAACAACAATCAGCATAATTACACCAATAAGGGCAAACTCCCAAAATCCAGCATCAAACATGGGTTATTTCGCTTCTTTGATAACCTTAGCTTCTGTGGTTTCATCTTTCATGGATTTCTTAAATCCTTTAATTGCACCACCCAAATCGTTACCAATGTTTTTAAGGCGTTTGCCTCCAAAAAGTAACAATACAATGACTAAGATAATAATCAGTTCAAAAGGTCCTGGCATCATAATAATTTCCTCATATTTTTTTAGTTAAATTTCAATTAATTTTAACAACTTAAAACGTTGATGTGTAGAGCATTTTCGCAATTTTTATTGACATAACATAGGTTAATAAAATGCTAAAAAAATTAACTTGTAAACACATTAATAAACCTACTAAGTTTGGCGGTTGAGTGATATAAAAAACGCTAAAATATTTCATAAAATTAATCAGATAGTTGATACAAAAATGACAGATTGGGTACAACGATGGCAAGACGGTAAAATTGGATGGCATCGTGATGTTGTTAATTCAAGACTTGTTGAATTCATTGATTGTTTAAAACTACAAGCAGGCGATAGCGTTTTTGTGCCGTTGTGTGGCAAAAGCCAAGACATGGTTTATTTGCTGGAGCAAGGTTTTAAAGTTGTTGGGGTGGAGATTAGTCAATTAGCAATTGAGCAATTTTTTGAAGAAAATCAATTGAGGTATTCCCTTAAGGAAGTGAATTCATTTAGCGTGTATCAAGCCAAGAACATTACCTTGTATTGCGGCGATTATTTTGCATTAAAAGCCAGTGATTTAAAACCCATAAGTGGGGCGTATGATCGCGCCTCGTTAATCGCATTACCCATTGATTTAAGAGAAAATTATGCGCGTCATTTATACTCTATAATACCGAGTGGTTGTCGGGTGTTGTTGTTAACGCTAAATTACCCACAATCACAGATGAGTGGACCGCCTTATGCACTAAGTGAGAGCGAGGTTGTGTCACTCTTTAGTAAAGGGTTTGAATGTCAGCAGTTACAGTGTTTTAATGACATTAAGAATGAGCCCAAGTTTCAGCGTTCTGACGTTGATTTCATTGAAAAAGCAACTTATTGTTTGCAAAAGGAGAAGTAAAAAAATGGCAAAAAAAGTAAAAGGAATAGTGGCACAATTTGGCACTAAAGGGTATGGTTTTATTACGGGTGATGATGGTGAAAAATATTTTGTTCACCAAAAAAATATTTACAATAAAGCACGCCTAAAAGCAGACACACGCGTTGTGTTTAATGCTGAGAATTCTGACAAAGGATTGGTGGCTGTAGATGTTAAATTAGAAAAATCTTTCTCGTCTTCTGAGTCCACACCACTTTCAGATGCAAGTATCAAAACCATGTTCTTGTTTTTATTAGTAATGCAAGTCATCATGGCTTATTACGTGTTTATTGCACCAGTGGTAAAATGAAATTAAAGCTCACTTTAGTGGTTGTTTCATCGATGATGCTTGGCGGTTGCCTTTCAACACCCGCTGTTGAAGTGAGTAATATTTGTAACTTGATGGATGAAGAGGTGAGTTGGTATCGCTCGATTAAGGCCAGTGAGAAAAAATACGGTGCACCGGCACACGTACAACTTGCCATTATGTACCAAGAATCACATTTTGCATCAGACGCTAAACCACCCAGAGAAAAACTTTTTGGCGTAGTGCCTTGGTTTAGATCAAGCAGTGCTTATGGGTTTGCACAAGCGAAAGATGGAACTTGGGATTGGTATCAACTAAAAACAGGAAATTACAGCGCTGATCGTGATAACTTTGATGATGCAGCTGATTTTGTTGGCTGGTACATTAATCAATCAAATAAGCGCTCAGGCATTTCAAAATCAGACGCTTACAATCAATACTTGGCGTATCACGAAGGTCATGGCGGTTTTAATAAAAAATCTTACTTGGCTAAAGATTGGCTAATGAAGATTGCTAAAGGCGTTGAGAAGAATGCCAAGCGCTATAAAAAACAGCTTAATCAGTGTGCATCACAGCTTGACAGTAATAGAATCTGGAAATTCTTTTAACTAATCATTATTTTATATGTGGGTTAAAGTGTTGGAATCTGTGCCGAAAGAAGGCACAATGGTTGAGGTAAATACCCAAGACAAAGATTTGTTTGTGACCTTGGTGGATGGGAAATTGTATTGTGCAGAAAATCGTTGTCCGCACGAAGACATCAAACTGACATTAGGCTGCTTAAAGGGAAATAGAGTTAAGTGCTCTTTGCACGGTTACAGTTTTGATTTGTCAACGGGTGATAGTTCAGAGCAAGACGTAGATAACATGCGCACTTATCCTGTTAAAAAAGAAAATAACGAAATATACATAGAAATATGAATTCACAAGAATTAATGAAATCCATCATTCAGCGCGTGGCTACTGGCCCTGATTTGAGCAAGAATATTGATTTTGAAGAAGCCAGAGATGGTATGCAAGCCATACTTCGTGGTGAGATTGATGATGTGCAATCAGCAATCTTTTTAATTGCACTTAGAATGAAGCGTGAGACCATGGAAGAGAACGAAGGCATCTTGGCGGCGATTTTGACCGAGAGCAATAAGCAAGAGGTGGGCGTCGAACATTTAGTGGATTTAGGCGACCCATACAGTGGTTACAATCGTTCCATTCCAATTTCTTCATTTTTACCGCCTTTATTAGCCGAGTTAGGTTTACCCACGGTGATTCATGGTTTGGACAGTGTATCGCCAAAATACGGCCTAACACACCGTCATATTAATCAGGCACTGGGTTTAAGTGTGGATCATTCCACGGCCGAGGCAAAGGCGAGAATTGAAAACACAAGCATTGGTTGGTCGTACGTTGATCAAAAAAGTTATTGCAAAGGTTTGCACGACATGGTTCCACTGCGTGATCGTGTGATTAAGCGCACGGTGATTAATACCGTAGAGACTTTAATTGGCCCATTACGTGGCAAAACCACGCACTCTATTTTGGGCTATGTGCACAAACCTTATCCGCCTATTTATGCGCATTTAGTTAAATCTTCAGGCATGGATACCGCACTTTTGGTTCGCGGGGTTGAAGGTGGCGTTGTGCCATCATTGCGTCAAAAGGGTTTGATGATTTCATATCAAGGTACAAAGGAGCAAGATCGAGTGGATATCGACCCATCATCAATTGGCATTGATCAAGATATGCGTGCAATCTCTTTCCCAGGGGAAATGGATGTGAAAAGTGATATTAAGGACTTAGCTGAGTACACGGTTAAACTGGGGAGATCTGCTCTATCAGGCGAACAAGGTATGTTTTATGATGGTCTGGTTTTATCGGCTAGTTTGATTTTATGGCACACTAAAAAATCAGATTCACTTGCTGATGCAGCCAAGATTGTAAGGTCAACTCTTGATTCTGGTAAAGTGCTTAATCGATTAAAGTAAATTTCATATAAAAGAACTTGGGGTTGACACCTAATAATTCTCCTTTAGTAACTTTTTTAAGTCTACCAACAGATCCATTGGCGTACCAGTATTAAACCTCCATTCGCATTCCTTTAAGAATAAATGAAAGTGTTGCCTAGGAATTCCATTAAATTTTCTCATGTGTCTTTTTGCTTGGTTCCAAAAATTTTCAATACCGTTAGGGGCTGTAACTTTTTTGAATGAGACTACCAAGGAATGAAAAATTTATTAAACCAAGATTCATTAATAACAGTCATCTCAGCATTAACAGACTTATTATGTTTGAATACATAGTCGTTGCCTGAGGCTGATTGGTGGCATTTTATACAGCCTTCAACTTTTCCTACTTTAAGCTGATCACCATTAGGTTTGTATTTTGCAAAGAACCAATCTTTATTTTCAGGGTTGTATCCTGGGATTCTTTTCATTACAGTAATGGCTTTTAGCCACTTGTCTGGATCTTTAGCCGCTTCTTTGGCGCTAATATTTGGACCACCGTAGTTAAATTTAACAATGGTATTGTTGCCATCGATCTCACCTTCGACCACAGCCCTGATTGCACCATGTGGTGGGCCGCCAATATATAGGTTTTGTGGCGCTTCCATGAACGATCTTTGTTTTAGTTGTTCAAATAATTCACTTGCAATCTCCTTATCTGTTTGTGCAAATGTTGCGCTTGATATTGCGACTAGTGCTACTGTTAGTATAGTTTTTTTCAATTTACCTCTCCTTTATTTATTTTTAAAAATTTGTTATTTTATTTACTACACCTATCTATACGTAGCAATCTTTTAAAAAGTTTCAAAAACAATAAAATAAAATTTAGACATTAAAAAAGCCGCTAATAAAGCGGCTTTAAGTTGTTTTTAAAAGGTTGGTTTATTCGCCTTTTCCGTATACTGTGCCTAGCACTGCGCCAAAGACAATATGTCCAATTAAGCTACCCATAATGGCCATCATTTGCACTTCAGACGCGCTAGACCAAAAGCCATTGCCCATCATTGGCATCATCATGGATTGTGCAATGATGAATGGAATCATTGCAAAGATAATTCCACGAACGGTGTACGATCCACTGAGTTTGTTAAGAAAAATTGATGCATAAATTACCGTAAGTACAATACCAACTACAAAGTGTATTATCCATCCGGCCATGTAAGGCATTGCCATCATTGGGTTGTTGGTACCTAGCATGGTGCCAAAATCCATTTTTGGCATTCCCATCATTGGTGCCACCATTACTGCCACGATTGACATGACCGCTGTTGCAGCTATACCCGCTGTAATTACTTTTGTTGTATTCATTTTAATATCCTCATTAGTTATGTGCGATTATTCACACATGAATTATATATTTACTTATTTAAAACTTGATTGATTGCCTTTAATGGGCAAACACCACTTTTGATTAATTGTCTAAATTTATCTTTATCTTGTTTTGTCATTTTGACACTCCTTGTTGTTAATAAGTGTTGTTTTGTTAACCACACTCATCTATACGCAAGGAGGCTCAAAAAAGTTTCAAAATATTAAAAAATCAAGAAAGTTGGTTGCGATACTCAATACGAGTAGGCTGATCTATTGGTTTGTTAGTAGATTCGATTGAGATAATGGCTTCACCACCTTTGAGTAGTTTGGCAATTTTTGGACTTAGATTTATTAGCTTATCGCCAACATTAGGCAGAGTGCTGATAAAGTACGTCACGCTATCTTTTTTTACCCATAAGGCGCAGACTTCATTCTTACCCACCAGCATTGGATTGACTGAAGCGATAGAGAGTTTTCGATTTTCAATATCGGCATTCACTTCCCAGCCTACTTTGGCATTGATAATAGACATTGAATATGGGTCGGATACTTGAGAGGTTTGCTCAAACAGTATTAAACTACCAAAGGCTAAAAATACAGCTGGTAATACGTATATCCATGTTTTAAAGCGCGCAACTAATATATCTTGCCAAGATTCTTTTTCTGGTGTTATTTGCTGATTAATATTATCCCAAATTTGTTTAGAGGCACTTTTGTCTAGTGGTGCTTGTAATTGCAAAGCTGATAGTTTGAGTTGAACATCTTCAACGGCTTGTAAAAATTCAGGCGTGAGCTCGATAGCGTCTTTTTCTTGTTTGCTTAAAAGCCCTAGTGCATATTCATAAGCAATATTTTCTTGATCAGACATGAGAACCCTCCAAGCATTTTTTTAAGATGGGTAAAGATCTGGCAACCCAAGTTTTAACGGTACTAACTGGCGAGCCAACCGCTTTGGCAATATTGTCATAAGTGAGGCCATTAAAGTAAGCCATAAACACCACGTTTCTAGAATTATCTTTAAGCTGGCCTAAACAATCAGTTAACTGTTTGTTGGCGTCATTTGCTTCTAAATTATCCAAAAAATGCACTTGATTGTCTTTGATTGCGCTCAGTTCAAAGTCATCTTGAATAGGCAGTTGATGCTTGCGTACATAATCAATTGCATGGTTTCTAGCAATGGTGGACATCCAGGTCATCATGTTAGCCCTCGTAGCGTTATAGGTATCAATTCGATTCCATATTTTTATATAGACTTCCTGTAGGCAGTCCTCAGAAAGCTCCTTTCTCTTTAATATACGTAGAATGACACCAAAAAGACGCACGGATGATAATTTGTATACCTGCTCAAAAGTTCTTTGAGTTTTGTTCTGTTGAAGTTTGGTGAAATAAAATTCTAGATTTTTGTCCATTACTGAAACTATTTGTCAGGATGTAACGTATTGTAAAGTGTAGACAGTGAAATAAATTTATATTTTGCGAAGCTTAAAAGAAGAGATAACAATGACAGTAGATAAGGCAGTGAAAGCGATTAGTGGAATACTGGTGATTATTTCAGTTTTGCTAGGGTTGAACGTAAGTGAGAGCTGGTTTTACTTAGCCTTGTTTGTTGGGGTTATGGTGTTGCAATCGGCATTTACAGGATTTTGCCCTTGCGAGGGAGTGGCAAAAACATTGGGCGCTGGAGAAGAGTCGTGTGCTTGTGATTATGGTAAAAATAAGTAATGAATCGTAAATAGAGGGCAAGTATGACAAAAAAGGAATTGAAAGCATTAATACAATCAAACCCTTGTTACGCTGTACAAGCGATTGCAATGTATTACGAGGATCGTCAAAATTTTGATCCTAAAAGAAAATGGCAAGAAAAATTCTCAAAATATAGTACTTGTCGATACGTTGATTATGGAAATACTCATTGGGATGTTAATAAGGAAGGGTCTAAATGAAATTAAATCATAAATTTAAAAGCATGATTGCCGCTGTTGGGCTTGTGTCTATTGCTTTTGTTAGTAGTTGTAATGCCCAGCAAGGCGCTAGTAAAAATGGGTTTGATCTATCTAATGCCAGTATCCCTATAGATAAAATACTTTCTGGTGGGCCAGGAAAAGATGGTATTCCTGCCATTGATAATCCTATCTTTGTTACTCAAGACAAGGCTAATTTTATTAAAGATACTGACAGAGTATTAGCATTAGAAATTAATGGTGTGACCAAAGCTTATCCTATTAATATTCTCAACTGGCATGAGATTGTTAATGACAAAATTGGTGACACGGCCTTTGCAGTAACTTATTGCCCTTTGTGTGGAACGGGTGCGGTTTTTTCAGCTAATATAAAAGGCAATCATTCTAGATTTGGAGTGTCAGGCCTGCTTTATAACTCAGATGTATTGTTATACGATGACAATACCGAGTCATTATTTTCACAAATTTTATCTGAAGCCATCAGTGGTCTATTGGTTGGCGAGAAGCTGACACCAATTGTGAGTACACATACCACTTGGGGAAGGTGGAAAACATTGCACCCAAATACTTTGGTGTTGTCAACGGCAACGGGTTACATTAGGGATTATACAAAAAACCCATACGGTGATTATGGGACGAATAGATTGTTGTATTTCCCTGCACCTAGTTCAAGTCCAGATGCTAATAGTTTCCACCCTAAAGAAACGGTTATTGGGTTGAAAGATGGTAATCGAATTAAGGCTTATCCATTTAGTGAACTGGATAAAAATGCAGAGCCTGAATTTGTAGATTTGATTAATGGTAAAGCGTATACCATTTTTTGGGACAGTGAAAGTAAAACAGCACAAATTAAAGACCAAACTGGTAATGTAATTCCAACCATACAAGGATTTTATTTTGCTTGGATGGCATTTTATTCGGATTCAAAAGTTTATATTTCAAAATAATAATTTTGATGGTTGTAATTATCATTATTAAGCGTAATATATGCAAAAAACATTCGGGGGAATGAATCTTGTCTGAAACGTCAAATTTTATTTTTAACTTAATGCCAACACTGTTCATTTGGTTGTTGGGTCTTGTGTTTGCAGTGGTTATCTTGACGTTTATCTTTGACATTAGCCAAAGTAAGAATGCTATCTTGAGAAATTATCCAGTTGTCGGACATTTTCGTTATTTATTCAGCACTTTAGGTGAATTTTTTCGTCAGTATTTCTTTGCCATGGATCGCGAAGAAATGCCTTTTAATCGTGCTGAGCGTCAGTGGGTTAATCGCGCTTCTGAAAATAAAAGTAATACTATTGCTTTTGGGTCTACTAAAAATATCAATACACCAGGAACGGCTATCTTTATTAATTGCCCATTTCCAACACTGGATAGTGACGCGGTAGAAACCAAAACCGTTATTATTGGTGAGGGTTACAGTAGCAATCCTTACGCGGCAAAATCAATTTTTAATATCTCGGGCATGAGTTTTGGTGCCATCTCTAAGCTGGCAGTGTTGGCTTTATCGAATGGCGCAAGAATGGCTGGATGCTGGATGAATACCGGAGAAGGCGGAATTAGCCCTTATCACTTAGAAGGGGGTGCGGATTTAGTGTTTCAAATTGGTACCGCTAAGTATGGGGTTAGAAATGATGATGGTAGTTTGAGTGATGAAAAATTAGCAAATATTGCGACTCGTGGTCAAGTCAAAATGTTTGAACTTAAAGTGTCACAAGGCGCTAAACCAGGCAAAGGTGGGATTTTGCCAGGGATTAAAGTCACTAAACAAATTTCAGAAATCAGAGGAATTCCTAAGGGTGAAGACTCAATTTCACCCAATCGACACGTTGAAGTGTCTAACGCTAGTGAACTGTTGGACATGATTAATCATGTTAGAGAAGTAACTCAAAAACCCGTAGGTTTTAAAACGGTCATTGGTCACATAAGATGGTTAGAGGCTTTACTGGAAGAAGTTAATAAGCGCGGTAAGGATTCAGCACCAGATTTCATTACGGTTGATGGCGGTGATGGTGGTACAGGTGCGGCTCCAATGGCTCTTATGGACAGTATGGGTTTACCACTCAAAGAGGCATTACCTTTAGTGGTTGATAAGATTATGCAATGTGGCTTGGAAGATAGAATTAAAGTTGTTGCTTCGGGCAAGATGATTACGCCATCTGACGTGGCATGGGCAATTTGTGCAGGAGCAGATTTTGTAACTTCAGCTCGTGGGTTTATGTTTGCCATTGGTTGCATCCAATCCCTTAAATGTAATAAAAATACTTGCCCAACTGGTATAACTACACACAACAAGCGCTTGCAAAAAGGTTTAAATCCTAAGAGTAAATCTATTAAGGTTAAAAATTATATTAATAACATAACTAAAACGGTTGGAATGATAGCGCATTCGTGCGGTGTTAAAGAGGTTCGAGGTTTAAATCGAACGCACGTTAGAATTGTTCAAATTAATGGTAAATCCATCCCTATGGATGAGTTATGCCCTGTATGCCCGACTGGAGAAAGCAATGAAAGCATCTGATTTATTTGTAAAAGCGCTAGAGAATGAAGGTGTTGAATATATTTTTGGTATTCCTGGTGAGGAAAATTTAGATTTACTCGATTCTCTAAGGGGTTCAAGTATTAAATTTATTTTGACTCGACATGAGCAAGCAGCTGCTTTTATGGCAGCGACTTATGGTCGGCTTACTGGCAGGGCAGGCGTTTGCTTGGCAACGCTCGGACCGGGCGCAACTAATTTAGTAACGGCCATTGCTTATGCGCAATTGGGCGCCATGCCATTGGTAGTGATTACCGGGCAAAAGCCGATTAAAGACAGCTTACAGGGTAAATTTCAAATTCTAGACATTGTTAGAATGATGGAGCCTTTGGTTAAAGACTCTGATCAAATTGTTTATGGCGGCCAGATTCCTTCTTTGGTTCGCGGTGCGTTTCGTATTGCCGAAGAAGAGCGCCCCGGTGCGGTACATTTAGAATTGCCTGAAGACATTGCTAGAGAGGAATTAGAGGATGACCGTGTGTTTCCAAGGCAGACTATTCATCGGGTATTTGCCAGTGATCGTGCTATTGAAAAAGCAGTTGAGGCCATTAAAATTGCTAAAAGACCATTGTTGCTTGTGGGTGCGGGTGCTAATCGTAAACGTATTCGACAACCGTTGTCAGACTTTATTAACAAGACTGGCATATTGTTTTTCAATACACAAATGGGTAAAGGCGTACTTAGTGGCGATAATTCGCATTTTATTGGCACTGCAGCTTTCTCATCAAAAGATTATGTGCATGAAGCGATTAAGAAGGCAGATTTAATTATTAATGTGGGTCATGATATTGTTGAAAAACCACCTTTTATTATGAAAGGCAGTGAGCAAAAAGTTATTCATGTTAATTTTCATTCGGCACAAATTAAAGGTATTTATTTTCCTCAAGTTGAGGTGGTTGGTAATATAAGTAACTCAATAGAGCGATTAACACAAGCACTGAGTGATTGTTATGCCTGTGATCACGGATGGATCAGTCCTATTCGTGAGAGAATTAGAAAAGCAATTCATGCATTAGATAATGACGATTCATTCCCAATGTTGCCACAACGAGTAGTGGCCGATGTACGAAAAGTGGTGGATGACGATGGTATTGTTTCATTGGACAATGGTATGTTTAAGCTTTGGTTTGCACGCCATTATCATACTCATCAGCCCAATACATTACTCTTAGATAATGCGTTAGCAACGATGGGCGCAGGATTGCCCTCGGCAATAGCTTGTGCATTAATGTATCCCGATAGACAAGTAGTGGCTGTGTGTGGTGATGGTGGTTTTATGATGAATTCTCAAGAATTAGAAACGGCTGTTCGATTAAAACTTAATTTAATTACTATTATTTTTAACGATAGTGCTTATGGCATGATTAAGTGGAAGCAGATTGGACAGGGGCTTGCAGATTTTGGTTTGGATTTTAATAATCCTGATTTTGTCCTGTATGCGCAAAGTTATGGCGCTATTGGTCATAGGATAGCGTCAAGTGAAGATCTTGTGCCAACCATGGAAAAAGCTTTTGCTGAGGGTGGCGTACATGTGATTGACTTGCCGATTGATTATTCTCAAAACACCAAAACTTTATTGGATGATTTAAAACAATTTGATGGTTAGGATAAAAAGATGACAGCAGAAACTTTAATTGTTAAGCAGGCTTATACTGGCGAAGTATTGGCAAAATTACAAATGCATGATAGCGCTCAAGTTGATAGCATGTTGTCGACGGCACAGGCTTTGCATAAAGATGGTTGTTTGCCCGCACATGAGCGTATTCGTGTGTTGCAAAAGTTGGCTGAATTAGTGGCGAATGAACACGAAGAATTTTCACGCTTAATTGCCAATGAAGGCGGAAAGCCGATTCGAGATGCGCGAGTAGAAGTAACACGCGCTGTTGATGGTATACGTATTGCCATAGCTGAAATTCAAAATATCAAAGGCGAAGAGATTTTGATGGACAGAAGTACTGCTGGTGCTGGACGAGAAGCGTTTACCATTATGGAGCCCATCGGTGTGGTGGTGGCCGTTAGTGCGTTTAATCATCCGCTTAATTTAGCCATTCACCAAGCGATTCCTGCAATTGCCACAGGTTGTCCGGTGATTGTTAAACCAGCAGCCGTGACACCTTTGTGTTGTTTACGTTTGGCTGAATTGGCGGAGGAAGCAGGCTTGCCTAAAGGTTGGATGCAAGTCGCACTCACCAATCGTGAAAATTCTGAAAAGTTAGTTACTGATTCAAGAGTGGCGTTCTTTAGTTTTATTGGTTCTGCTAAAGTGGGCTGGTACTTAAAATCAAAATTAGCACCAGGTACGCGATGCGCATTAGAGCATGGCGGCGTTGCCCCACTTATTTTTGATCAGTATAAAGATGAGGAAGGGTTTGTTAATGGCGTGGTTAAAGCCAGTATGTACCATTCTGGTCAGGTTTGTGTTTCGGTGCAACGTGTGTATGTGCCCGAGGGTCGTGATGGTGAAATGGCACAAAAAATTGCGGACATTGCATCAAAACAAGTAGTGGGCGATGCCATTAGTGAAGATAGTGATTTAGGACCGTTAATTCTTCCTAAAGAAACCGATAGAATCGAAGCTTGGGTAGGTGATGCGATTAATGAGGGCGCAACGCTCATTACTGGCGGAAAAAGGATTAACGAAGTGAGTTATGAGCCAACAGTATTGTTAAACCCATCCAAGAGCTCAAAAGTATCCACACAAGAGATTTTTGGGCCAGTGGTGTGCGTGTATGGCTACAAGGATATTAATAGTGCCATTGAGGATGCAAACAGTCTCGATGTATCTTTCCAGTCAGCAGTGTTTAGTGATGATGTTTCGCTTGCAATGGATATGGCCAAAAAGCTAGAAGCCAGTGCGGTGATGATTAACGATTACACCACTTTCAGAGTGGATTGGATGCCGTTCGCAGGGCGTAAACATTCGGGTTATGGTATTGGTGGTATTGGCTACACAATGCGTGACATGCTAGAGCATAAAATGATTGTAATCAAAAGCTAAAATAGCTTTTCTTTTAAGGCAAAACCTCCCGAACTTAGACTATCAAGAACCTTGTTAATTCAAACAAGTGTACTTACAGATTTTTTGCGTGAGGAATTGCCTTGGGTTGTGGTATTGGCGGTATTGGCTATAGCATGCATGATATGCTTAAACATAAAATGCTGATGGTCAAACACTAGCTCTCAAATTGGTGTTTGTATAAGCCGGCGTATTCACCATTGTAGTCCAGTAGTTCCTGGTGAGACCCTTGCTCAATAATGTCTCCGCGTTTTAACACAATGATTCGATCGGCTTTTTGAATGGTACTGAGTCGGTGGGCAATGATGATGGTTGTTCGTCCTTTTTGCATTTTATCAATGGCTGCTTGCACCAGTTTTTCAGTGGCAGAATCAAGCGCTGAAGTGGCTTCATCTAAAATAAGGATTGGACTGTCTTTTGCAATGGCACGAGCAATGGCAAGGCGTTGACGCTGACCGCCTGAGAGCTTAGTACCATCTTCGCCGATTTCTGTATCAAATTGTTCACTAAGTTCTTGAATAAAGTCATGCGCATTGGATACTTTTGCCGCATGTTTGATTTGCTTATCGCTCATACTATCTATCTGACCTAGTGCTATATTGCCTTTAACCGTATCGTTAAACAGGCGTACGTTTTGATCCACAAAAGCAATTTGTGAGCGCAGGGAATCGACTTCAAAATCACTGATATCAGTGCCATCGATAGTAATGGAGCCTGAATTGGGCGAATAAAATCGGGTGAGCAGCTGAATAATGGTGGTTTTACCGCTACCAGTAGAGCCTACGAGTGCAATGGTCTCGCCTGATCTAATGTCCAGGTTAATGCTATTCAGTACGGTATTGTCGCTTGAGTAACCAAATGAAACATTGGTAAATTTAATTTTTCCTTTGGAATTCTTTAATTTTTTAGTGCCGTCGTTGTACTCTTCATTTTCATCGAGCAGTCCAAACACACTGCCTCCAGCTGCCATGGACTGTTGCAAAGGCTTGTTGATGTTGACCAAGCTTTTAGCAGGTTTTACCAACATGCCCATGGCGGTGAAAAAAGATAAAAATTCACCCGCTGTCATTTTTAAATAGATGGATGATAAGTAAACAACGGTAGCTAAAGAAAGACCAATTAAAATATTAACAAAACCCGTGTTGAATGCGCCGGTCATACCAACTTTAAATATTTGATGACGGATGTGCGTGACTAAGGCATTGAATTTGTTGGTTTCTTGGGTTTGTGCGTGGTATATTTTTATCAAAGAGTTTCCGGAAATATTTTCATCCAAAAGGTGAGTCATTTTCCCCATTGACTCTTGAACTTTTTCCGATGCAGTTCTCATGCGGTTGCTGGACAATTTAACGGCAATGAATATCAGTGGCATTAACAACAAAAGAATAAGACTCAGTTGCCAATTTTTGTAAAACAAATAACCAATCAGAATGATTGCTGAAAAAGATGATTTGATAAAATCAAGCCAAATAGTAGAAGCGGCTGCCGCAATTTGCCCCACGTCAAAAGTAAGCTTGGATAGAATTTTTCCAGTGGAATGTTGGTCAAAATAAGATTTTGGTAGTCTTAAAAGTTTAGCAAACATATCAATACGGATATCTGTGATCACTTTATTTGACACCCAAGAACTGGCTGCAGTAGAAGTTAAAGCAAAGATAGAGCTGAGCACAAAAACACCAAACAGAATACTGGCATAAAGCACAGCGTCTTGAGTATTTCTATCTTCGACAAATAAATCGTCAACAATACGGCCAGTGATTTCAGGAATGGAGCTCTCTAATGCAGTAGCAAGGATCATCATTAATGAGACAAAGATCAGTTTACCAATGTGCTCTTTAAGATAGACAAAGAGGCGAGAGACGAATTGTTTATATTCCATTGGCAATTAGTATGATTTAATACGCCCATATTCTACACAGTTTTGTGTATCATAACCATTTCAACTTTGTTACTTTTTAATGGCAACAAAATACATCTTTATCACTGGTGGTGTGGTTTCCTCTTTAGGTAAAGGAATCGCCTCTGCTTCTCTCGCTTCCATCTTAGAATCTCGCGGTCTTAAAGTGACCATGCTTAAACTTGATCCGTATATTAATGTGGATCCTGGCACCATGAGTCCGTTCCAACATGGCGAGGTATTCGTTACTAACGATGGCGCTGAAACCGATCTTGATCTTGGACATTACGAGCGTTTTATTCGCCAACAACTAGGAAAGAAAAATAACTTTACCGCTGGTCGCGTGTATGAAAATGTAATTGAGCGCGAACGTCGTGGTGATTATCTCGGTGCGACGGTACAAATCATTCCACACATTACTAATGAGATTAAACGTTTGGCACAAGCGGGCGCAGAAGGTGCGGATGTAGCTTTGGTTGAGATTGGCGGTACGGCGGGTGACATTGAGTCCTTACCGTTTTTAGAGGCCATTCGACAAATGGGTCTGGAAATTGGTCGCGAAAATACGTTATTCATTCACTTAACGTTGTTGCCTTATATTAAAGTTGCGGGTGAACTCAAAACCAAACCGACTCAACACTCAGTTAAAGAATTAAGGGGCATTGGTATTCAACCTGATATTTTGATTTGTCGTTCTGAATATCCTTTGCCTGATGCAGAGCGTGCTAAGATTGCTTTGTTTACTAATGTTCCAGAAGATTCTGTGTTTACTTCATTGGATGTTGATACTATTTATAAGGTGCCAAGAGCATTGCACGAGCAAGGTTTAGATGACGTTGTGGTTAAAAGATTGTCACTTAATTGCAAGCCAACCGATCTTAGTGAGTGGGATACAGTGATTAAAAAATTAGAAAATCCAAAAGGCAGTGTTGATATTGCCATGGTAGGTAAATACATGGATCTTACTGAGGCTTATAAGTCTTTATCCGAAGCATTGATTCATGCCAGTGTACACACGCAAACCAAAGTTAATATTCATTATTTTGATTCTGAAGAAATTGAAAAAGAGGGTGTGGGTTGTTTAAGTGAAATGAGCGCCATTTTAGTACCAGGTGGTTTTGGTAATCGCGGAGTCGAGGGTAAAATTGCCACGGTTAAATACGCGCGTGAGAATAACATTCCTTATTTGGGAATCTGCCTTGGTATGCAAGTAGCGGTGATTGAATATGCACGACATGTGGCCGACATGAAAGGTGCTAATAGTACTGAATTTAACGCCAAAACTCCTTATACAGTAGTGGGGTTAATTACCGAGTGGCAAGATGAGGACGGCAGTGTACAGACTCGAGATCAAGATTCAGACATGGGCGGTACTATGCGTTTGGGTGGTCAAGAGTGTGCACTGGTTAAAGGCACAAATTCTAGAAAAATTTATGGCAAGGATGTAATTATTGAGCGTCATCGTCATCGCTATGAGGTCAACAATCAGTTGATTGATAAAATTGAGACGGCAGGGTTAACCATTTCAGGTCGATCTATTGATGGCACTTTGGTTGAGATGGTTGAGATTAAAGACCATCCTTGGTTTATGGCTTGTCAATTTCATCCAGAATTTACCTCAAGTCCACGCGATGGCCATCCATTGTTTGAAAGTTTTATTAAAGCGGCCTCTAAAGCGCACAATCTTATTCTTTCATCTTAGTGTTTGATAGGGTTTTAGAATGCTGGGGGAGCGACGAGTTTCCGCAAGCATTTAAACAAGCCATAAAATCACTTGAATTAGAGGAGCTTCCTTTAGCTAATTGTTGTAATCATAGTGCTGTGATTGATGAAGACAGTATTGATGTAATGATTTTATCAAGTCATGAAACCGACGACCAGATTCAAATAAAAATAGGTGTATTTTTCTGCGAGATTCTTTCAGGTTGTGCATGCAGTGATGATCCGTCTCAAGCAGAAATATTGGAAAATTCGTATTGTGAATTATTGGTAGAGATTGATCGGACCAATGCACAGGTAAAGTTTACTTCCGCTTCTTCCGCTTCTTAATAAACTGCATTAAGCGACGCTTTTTAGTCACTTGACGTGCACTGAGTTCATTTTTGTTGTCTTTAAACGGGTTTTCACCGCTTTTATATTCGATTCTAAGCGGGGTATTGGTTAGCTTAAGTGCATTGATAAAGAAATTCTTTAAATAGCGATCATAAGCATTAGGTACGTTTTGAAGGTGATTACCATGAAAGGTAAGCGTTGGTGGAAACACATCTGTTTGATTTACGTATTTAATTTTAAGACGTCTGCCTTTTACCGGTGGTGGCTGATGGCCCGCATTGGCGCTTTCTAAAATCTTATTTAAGGTTGAAGTGGAATGTTGAGTGCTAGCGTTAGTATAAGACTTAATAATTGGCGCAAAGAGCTTACCAACGCCAGAGCCATGTAATGCCGAAATATAATGCACACTGGCATAATTTACAAACGATAACTTAACATCAAGCTTACGTTTAACTTCAGATTTCTGATAATCATCAAGACCATCCCATTTGTTAATCACAATTAGCAGTGCCCGACCCTTATCGGCAATCATACCGAGCAGAGTAGCATCTTGCTCGGTTACACCTTCGCGTGCATCCAGTACTAAAATTACAACGTGTGAGCGATCAAGTGCATCAATGGCTTTAATGATTGAGAAGATTTCAATTTTCTCGTGAGTAGAGCGTTTACGACGGATACCAGCAGTATCAATCAGTGTGTATTTTTGGCCTTCGCGCTCAAAAGGGATGTAGATGCTATCACGCGTTGTGCCTGGCATATCAATAGCTAAGACACGCTCTTCACCTAAAATTCGATTGATCAAAGTTGACTTTCCAACATTGGGTCTGCCTAAAACAGCAACCGCAATACCTTCAACTTCAGCTTCTTCCTCGATGGTTGCTTGAGGTAATAGGGGCAGGGTATGATCGATTAAATCTCCAATTCCTTGGCTGTGTTCTGCAGAAATCAGCCTTGGTTCACCTAGACCTAATTCATAAAACTCAGCGGCTAGAGATTCATCCAAGCCTTCTGCTTTATTGCAGACCAGAATAATGTCTTTTTTTAAGCGCCTAAGTTGCGAGGCTATTTCTAAATCTAATCCAATAACGCCATCTCTAGCGCTCACAATAAAGTAAATAACATCAGATTCTTCTAAGGCGTTTAGTACTTGACCTTGAATGCCACTGTCAACAATATTATCGTCGCCTGTTAGGCCACCGGTATCAATGATAGTAACAAAAGTTTCACTGTCATCATCCAGCAAAATTTCAGCGTATTGACGATCACGGGTTAAACCTTCAAAGTCAGAGACTAAAGCTTGACGAGAATTGCTTAAGCGATTAAAGAGTGTAGACTTACCAACGTTTGGGCGTCCAACAAGAGAGATGACGGGTAAGCCCACAATACAAAGAAAAGTTAGTTAAGATCGTTTAATTTAATTTTAATTAAACTTTTTAATTCGGAATCGTTTGATAATTGACTAAGAGCCAATCGATAATGCTTTTTGGCTGAATCAGTGTTATTTTGAGCTAAGTAAACATCACCCTTGGTGTGGTTGTATAAACCACTAAAAGCGTTATTTTCAGTTGCCTCAAGTACTGATAAAGCCTGATCGTAATTATTCATCTCAAGATGAATTGCAGCCATTCTAAGTTTGGCACTGTGAGCAACGAATTCATTTTCACTCTCAAGCAGAGGTGAGAGGTAATCAAGTGCTTGTTGGTATTGTTTATTATCAACAGCATTCTTAGCCATGAGTAAAGATGATTGGTCGACATAACCACTGCCGGTGTAATTATTTTGTAGTTTATCAAAAGATTCTGTGTTGTTAGGATTTACTACCAAAGATAAGTAGTGTGAACGAGCTTGAGTGGACTGCTCATTTTGGTAATTTTTGTAATAATCAAAACCCCAAATAGCAGACAGACCCATTACCACACCAGCAATAATTTGCCCACCGTTTTCCTTAATCCATTTTTTGATTTGCTCGGCTTGTTCGTCTTCGGTTTTATGAACTTCGATAAAATTTTTCATACGTTTGTACTGTCCTTAAAATAATTAATGGCCTCATCCAGACTCATTGTTTGTTGCGAACCTTGGCCTTTTAATGGCTTGATACTAATTTGATTATTGCTCAGCTCTTCTTCACCCAAAATCAATGCATAATCGGCATCGGCTTTGTCGGCTTTTTTAAATTGACTTTTGAAGCTGCCTAATGTGATGTCATTATAAAGTATTGCACTGGGTAATGATGCGCGTAAGTCATGGGCAATTTGCATCGATTTAAGTTGTGCTTTGTCCCCTAGGGCCATTAAGTAAATGGACAAAGGTGAGCCAGATAAAGATATCTTTTGTTCTTCCAGTAGGAGCACTAAACGCTCTAATCCAATGGCAAAACCAACGGCAGGCGCTGGCTTTCCACCCATTTTTTCAACCAATCCATCATAACGTCCACCCGCACAAATTGTACCTTGTGCGCCTAAATCGTTTGTGGTCCACTCAAACACAGTGCGGTTGTAATAATCCAAGCCTCGCACTAAACGAGTGTTAATTTGATAAGGGATGTTTAAATATTCCAAATAATTTTTAAACTCATCAAAGTGCTGACTAGACTCATCGTCTAAATAATTCATTAATTTTGGTGCTCTATTAATAAGACCTTGCATGTCTTTATTTTTACTGTCTAAGATACGCAGTGGATTGGTTGATAAGCGCCTTAAGCTGTCTTCATCGAGTTGATCTTTGTTCTTAGTAAAATAGTCTACTAATACGGATTTATAATTGGCTCTGGCTTCTGATGAGCCTAATGTATTAATCTGTAAAGTAAGGTTTTTTAACCCTAGAGATTGCCAAAGTGCATGAGTCATTGCCATGAGTTCTGCATCAATCTTGGCGTTGTCCGCACCAAATACTTCTACACCCACTTGGTGAAACTGACGGTAACGTCCTTTTTGCGGACGCTCATGTCTAAACATTGCCCCTTGGTAAAAAACTTTTTGAATGCCTTCTCTGGGTAGATTGTGCTCAATCATGGCACGTACACAGCCAGCCGTTCCTTCAGGTCTTAAACTTAAGCTTTCGCCGTTAGACTCTTTCCAAGAGTACATTTCTTTTTCAACAATGTCAGTCGCCTCACCAATGGCACGACAAAAAGTATCTGTTTTTTCCACAATAGGAGTGCGAATATTCTTAAAACCATAAGAAATAAACAAATTAGAAATAATACGCTCGACTGATAACCAAAGACTCGAGTCTTTTGGTAGTAAATCATTCATTCCGCGAATAGCCTGGATTTTGTTGTTCATTTTTTATAAAAAAATTATGAATGTTGGTTATTTTACCCATCAACAAAAAATATTATTTATTAAATTTAGACCCAAGCCGGGCTTGGGTCTAAATTATAATAAGCCTATGTCAATTAGAAAAACCCCTTTAGTCAATGGTGAGTATTATCATGTATTCAATCGTGGTGTTGATAAACGTGATATTTTTACAAATAAAGATGAGATGTATTTTTTCTTTAATAGGATGCAAGATTTGAATAGCACTGATGTCAGTAATTCTATTAAATTAAAAAGAAAGAAGCATAAAGACAGCGTCGTTTTTGGCGATGGAGAAAGGCTTGTTAGTATTGTGGCATATTGCTTGTTGCCTAATCATTTTCATCTGTTATTAAAACAAGAAAGCGATCAAGGTATTTCAAAATACATGCAAAGATTGGGCACTTCGTATGTTAAATTTTTCAATCAAACACATGATAGAAATGGGCCCCTATTTCAAGGAAGATTTAAATCTAAGAATATTGATGAAGCGTATTCGTTGTTTTCTATTAGTAGTTATGTTAATTTAAATTATAAACATCATCGTATAAATCCAAAAACCAATCTGGTTAAATCCAGTATTTTTGAATACCTATCAACTGAAATGGGTAATAGTATTTGTGATCAAAATGAAATAGAAAATTTATTGCAAGAATCAGGAGGATTGGAGCGATATAAAATTGATATAAAAACGGCCTCAATATCCTTTGCAAGTAATAAAGGGGTTTCGTTATCCATGAGTGATTTTGATTTTTAGACCCAAGCCCGGCTTGGGTCTAAAAATGAATTATTCGTTTGAGATACCGCTAGGGACATGTCCAGTTGGTACGTATTGAGAAGCAGACTGGCAATGTTTGTGTTGGTCATCAAAGAAAATATCCGCGCCAAATTCTTTTAAGAAAATACCTTTGTCTAGTCCTCCTAAAAAGAAAGATTCATCAATTCGGATGCCCCATTCACGCATAGTGTGGATTACGCGCTTATGCGAAGGGGCGGAGCGTGCTGTCACCAGTGCGGTTCTGATGGGGTTATTTTCCACAGGAAAGGTGGATTGAATTTTGTGAAGTGATTTTAAAAAACACTTAAATGGGCCAGCCTTAAGTTCAACCTTAGCTGATTTTTTTTCGCTTTGTTCAAAGGCTTCCAGGCCTTTTTCTTGAAATATTTTCTCTGCTTCATCGGAAAAAATAACAGCATCACCATCAAAGGCAATGCGCAATTGTGTTTCGTGCGCATCTTTTGAGTTTGAGCCAACGATGGAAGCTGCCGCATAACCTGATTCTAATGCTTTTTGCACGTCTTGATAATTGCTTGATAAAAATAGATCGGCTTCAAACGCGCCGACAAGCGAATGCGTGCTTTCACCACGGGTAAATGCCGCTCTAGAAATATTTAAGCCATAGTGCTCGATTGAGTTGAATATTCTTAAACCTGTATCTGCACTGTTGCGCGATAATAAAATCACATCAATTGGGGTTTTTTCGCTATTAAGGGTTAAGAGTTTCTTGACTAGGGAAAATCCTACACCTGGCTCAAGAATAACATCTTCATTTTCTTCTTGATGTTTGGCGTAAGCTTCTACACCATGTTCTTTGTATATTTGATGAGATTCGTCAAGATCAAACAACGCACGCGACGAAATCGCCACGACTAATTTATCTTTTACTTTACTATTTTCCATTCCAGTGTGTCATATTTGACCAAACAATAGTCTAGCCATCTTTCAATAAAAGTGTTTAATTCCCATTGTATATCCATATCAGAACATTGCGCTATGAAAGGATGATTTTTGTTGAGTGTGGTTTCATTACAAACGGAGATGACTTCAAGTAATTTTGCATCAAAATACACTTTAAAGCGAATATCAGGTCGATTGATTAATCCTGCCGGTGAGTTTAACTGATGGGTAAGTGTGTAAATACCCGTGTAGATTGATTTTTCTTCAACGAAAAGATGAAGGTCATTTTCACCTTCTTGCTTAGCAACACTATGATGTGAGATGATGGACAGCAAAGGAATGAGCTTGGATATTTTTTGAAAGTTTATCTCAAATAAGCCCGAAACTTGAGCGTAGTTTTTTGGTTTTTGCTGATTGTATAAAGATCTAAGAAAATCTTGTTCTGTGGTTATAGCCATTGTGTGTCAAATTCTAAATTACCGTTATCATAAAGTTTGTAGTGGTTAAATCCAATTCTTTTCTCATTATCAAATTGTAAAGCCGTTGAAGGGCATGAAATAAGTTTTAATTTTCCGCGCTTAAAGTCAGTGGCTTGATGGGCATGACCCCACAAAATTGCCTTTATTTTAGGGTATTTATCAATCACAGAAAAGAATTCGTCGCAGTTTTTTAATGACAAAGTATCATCCCAGTTACTTTGCATGGGCACAGGAGGATGGTGAAGCACAACAACGTTGTATTTTGCTTTCGTGTTTTTTAAAGATAAATCTAAATTTAAAAGTGTATTTTGGGTTAAAAATCCACTGGTTTGCGCTACTTGCACGGAGTCGGCGGTAATAATTTCCCAATCTCCTAAGGAAAAGTTAGGGGCTAAATTCTTACCAAATAATTGACTAAGATTTTCAGCGTTATCATGGTTACCAGGCATAACCACTATATTATTTTGTAATGGTGATAGAATTTCTTTGAGTGTTTGGTAAGATCCGGGCGTGCCATTGTGTGCTAAATCACCACTGATGAGTAGCGTATCAAAATTCACAGTTGTGATTTTATCGATAATTTTTTTTAAATTAGAATGCGTATCCACGCCCATGGATTTTGGATTGTCATCGATGTGACAATCACTAATTTGGATTAGCGTATTCACAATGCTTTGTTAAAACTTACTCGAGAGCTCACTCCGGTTACTAATTCGTAACCAATGGTATCGCTCCAAGTAGCAACGGTTTCTGCACTTAGTTTTTCATTGCCCCACAGTGTAACAACGTCACCCACTTTGGCAGTAATACTGTCGATATTTACACAAATCAAATCCATTGAAACTCGACCTATTAACGGACAAATCTCGCCATTGATGCACACCGGTGTTCCATTTTTGGCGTGGCGAGGGTAGCCGTCCCCGTAGCCAATGCCAATGATTGCAATGTTGGTTTTTTTGTCAGCCGTCCAGGTAGCGCCATAGCCCACCGATTCCCCTGTTTGAATAGTTTTGATTGACAAGATGGGTGCTGACAATTCCATCACTGGTTTTAAATTGCTTTCATCCGTGCCAAATGGAGAGATGCCATAAAGCATAATACCCGGCCGCACAAAATCAAATAGAGCGTTTTTATTAGAAAGGATTGCAGCAGAATTCGCCATAGAGCGTTTAACACTATCATTGGTTAGCTGGTTAAATTCATTCAGTTGAGATTCGTTCGTTGGGTGGTCGATTTCATCAGCACAGGCAAAATGACTCATTACACATTCAACCTCAACGAGTGTGTTATTTTTAAATGCTTCGATGCATTCATGGTATTCATTGGCTAATAAGCCTAATCGATGCATGCCCGTGTCAATCTTTATCCATACTCCGATTCGTTGTTTGGTTTGGGCAATGAGATTAATTTGTTCTTTTTCATGGACAACAACGTGACAATCCAATGCAAGGACACTTTGCAATTCGTCTTGTGAGTAAACCCCGGATAATAGCAAAATAGGTTTGTCAGTTTTTTCTCGCAGTTTTTGAGCTTCACTAAGCTCGCTAACGGCCAATAAGTCAGATTCATCAATAATAGGATCGACCAATGTAAGATGATGCCCATAGGCATCTGCCTTAACCATGGATACAATTTTAGACCCAGAGCAAGATTGCCTAACGGCGGATAGATTATGAGCTAATGCTGATTGTGAAATCGATGCAGTGGCTTGCATTTAAAAAGGTTGTTTTTCTTCAATCTCAAAATTATCAAGATTGTGAGCATCTGCCACATGCATTTCTTCATTAGACACACCATCGAATTGCTCTTCGTTAGCCAAATTTTTAAATTTGGTGTACTCACCAACAAAAGCAAGCTTAATATTGCCAGTGGAACCATTTCTGTGTTTGGAGATGTTAAGATCAGCCTTGCCAACTTCATCCGCATTAAAATAATTACCGCCTTTGTCTATGTCGTGATATTGCTCATCTCGGTAAATAAATCCAATGATATCGGCGTCTTGTTCGATGGATCCCGATTCGCGTAAATCAGACATGTGTGGCATGCGCCCTTTGTTTTTCAATGGTCTCGATTCAACACCACGGTTAAGTTGGGATAGGGCGATTACTGGCACGTTGATTTCTTTTGCCAGTGCTTTTAATGAGCGGGAAATTTCACTGATTTCTTGCACTCTATTTTCAGACTTTCCGTGTACGGTCATCAATTGTAAATAGTCCACCATGATCAATGAAAGTTCAGGATGTTCCCTTTTAAGTCGACGACTTTTTGCTCTGATTTCGGTTGGAGTAATCGACGGCGTTTCATCGATTAAGATGGTACTGTTATCAAAAGCCGTTAATGCGTGGGAAAATCCAGACCAGTCGGTGTCAGTTAAAGAGCCATCACGCATTTTTGTCATACTCACTTCTCCAAACGACGAAGCCATGCGTAAGGCTAATTGTTCAGTAGGCATCTCTAAGGAAAAAACCACCACCGGTTTTCTTTGTTCGATGGCAACGTTACCAACAATGTTCATTGCTAGAGAGGTTTTACCCATACTTGGACGACCCGCAATGATGATTAAATCACCATTTTGCAAGCCTGAGGTTAATTCATCAAGCTTAGTAAATCCTGTTGATAATCCTGTTGTGCCAGTATTTTCTTGCCATTCATGCACTAAATTACTAAGATTGTTACTGATGTCTTTAAGGTTAACAATGTCTTTTTTACCTCGGTTGACTTGTTCAGCAATTTCGAATATTTTCTTCTCAGAGAGGTCAATTAATTCTTGAACTTTTATCTTTTTTGGGTTGTAGGCTGTATCGGCAATTTCGTTGCTAACTTTGATGAGTTGACGATAAACGGATAACTCGCGCACGTGTTGTGCGTAGGCTTCAATGTTTGAGGTGCTGGGCGTGTTCTCAGCAATGCCAGCTAAGTAGCTAAAACCACCAATGCTTTCCTCGTTGCCGTGCTTTTTTAATTGCTCAGTAACGGTGAGTAAATCCGCGGGCTGGTTGTGCTGTAACAAAGTGACAATGGCATCGTAAATGAGTCGGTGCGAGGCATTGTAAAAGTCGCCCATCGCAAGAATATCTGCAACCCTGTCCCAAGCATCATTTTGCAGTAATAATCCGCCTAAAACCGATTGCTCTGATTCGAGTGAATTGGGTGGAATTTTGGCGTTTTCGATTGACATTGTTGTGACCTAGAAATTAAAAAAACCCTCAACGAGGGTTTTAATTTTAACGCAATTTTTGGACCACCGTTTTGGAAATTAACCCTCTTCTTCCAAAGCTTCAACAATCACTTTAATGGTAACGATAATATCAGTATACAGAGTAACGCTTACCTCGTATTCACCAACAAAACGAATTGCCTCAGGCATATTAACGTCGCGTTTTTCAATCTCATGACCACTAGTTGCTAGGCTTTCAACGATCTCCGCTGTGCCAATAGAGCCAAACAGTTTGCCTTCATCGCCAGCGTTCGCTTTGATGGTACAAACAACACCTGACATAGCTTCTGCTTTTGTTTGAGCGTCTTTAACTGCAGTTGCTTCTTTTGCCTGTAAGTCAGCTTTAATGGTTTCAAACTCAGCCATGTTAGCCTTTGTTGCTGGCTTTGCTTTACCTTGCGGAATTAAGAAGTTACGAGCGTAACCCGATTTAACATTAGCTAAATCACCTAAGCTACCTAATTTACCAATTTTTTCTAATAAAATTACTTGCATGATTAACTCCTATTTCTTGTGCTTGTCAGTGTAAGGAATAAGGGCTAAAAATCTAGCTCTCTTAATGGCAGTAGTTAACTGACGCTGGAATTTAGCGTTTGTACCTGTCATTCTTGATGGAGTAATTTTGCCGCTTTCATCGATGTTCTTTAATAAAACATCCACATCTTTATAGTCAATCTCTTTAACACCTGCTGCCGTAAAACGACAAAAAGAATTAATCTTAATTAGAGGTCTGCGTTTTCTCTTTTGTTGCTTAGCCATAATATTCTCCTATCTCCTAACCGGTTTCTTATCTTCGTCTTTAGCCGTCATCATAATTGAAGGCTCAGTGATCGCTGTTTTTTTAGAAATAATTAAATTTCTTAAAACAGCATCATTAAAACGGAAATTATAATTTAGCTTGTCAAGTGTTTCTTGGCCACACTCAATGTTCATCATTAAGTAGTGTGCTTTATAGATTTTATCGATTGGATAAGCGAGGTGTTTACGGCCCCAGTCTTCTTCGCGGTGAATATTACCACCGTCAGCAGTAATCATTTCTTTGTATTTGTCCATCATTGTACCTACCTGCGCTGATTGGTCAGGGTGCACAATAAGTGTAATCTCATAATGTCTCATGAGTTGTATCTCCTTATGGTTATTAGTAGCCTGCCACACCATGTGATCAAGCAAGGGAAGTGCGTATTTTATACTAGTTGAATGATTTTCACAATAAGATTAAAACCCTTTCTCACAAATCAAAGATTTACTAGCTTTAGGTCTTGTTATCTTTCTACTTGTTTAGAAAGGTAACCGAAAGATAACACCCCCTCCCCTAAAAACAATCTCAATCTTGCTAATTCTCATTGCGTTGGTTATTTCTAAACTCGCTACGCTCAAGTACCGAAAAACCAGCTACTTCATTTCGAATAGAATGATTGGATTTTATTTTTAAAGGGGAATCAGTTAAAAACCCAAGTGGATTGACCACTAGGGTTTTTGATAAATAGTGTATATTTGAGCTTCAAATTAACTTATTAAAAATTTATATTATGAATAGCGAACTTGGTAATTTAAAACAACAATTGAGTATTTTTGCTAAAGATAGAGATTGGGATCAATTTCATTCACCAAAAAATCTTTCCATGGCCTTGAGCGTTGAAGTGTCTGAAATAGTTGAACACTTTCAATGGTTAACTGAAGAGCAGAGTGAAAATCTTTCAAATGCTAAATTAGCAGAAGTTGGAACAGAATTAGCTGATGCACTAATTTATTTAATTCGTCTTGCTGACAAGCTTGACATTAATTTGTTGGAATCTGCCAAAAGAAAGATTGAAATAAATGAGAGAAAATATCCTGTGGAAAAAGCTAAAGGAAATTCTAAAAAATATACGGAGCTTGATGAATGATTGTATATGCTTCAACCAAGGTTAACTTTAGAGAAGATGTCCGCAACAACCAAATTGTTGAAAAAATACTTGCTGATTACCGACGCAATCTAGGTCACTCCACAAGTAGGTCAGAAATGGATTCATGGAAAAATTCCATGATGTATATGAGCAATATTTTGGAAGACAATGATATACCAGATGATACTGGTGTTGCTATTGAATATAAAATCCCTCAAACCTCAAAACGTATAGATATTATTCTTACAGGTATTAATAAAGATAAAAGAAGTTCAGCAGTTATTGTTGAACTTAAACAATGGTCAGATGCAAAAATAACTGATAAAGATGGCATAGTAGAAACTTTTCTAGGTGGATCGGTACGTGAAACCAGTCACCCATCATATCAAGCGTGGACATATGCAGCTTTGCTAGATGATTTTAATGAGGCAGTACAGGAGAAAAACATATCATTAAATCCATGTGCTTATTTGCACAATATGAAATCAGATAGTGTTATTAAGCATTCTAAGTATAAATTTTATTTAGAAAAAGCACCTGTTTTTATTAGCTCTGATGCTGGGAAATTGACTAATTTTATTAAACAATTTATACGATATGGTGACTCCGGAAAAACCATGTATGAAATTGACAATGGAAAGATTAGGCCTTCAAAAAATTTAGCAGATAAGCTTTTGTCAATGCTAAAAGGTAATGAAGAATTTTATATGATTGATGGCCAAAAGCTAGTATATGAAACCGCTTTAAATTTAGCTAAAACATCAACAGTAAAAAATAAAAATGTATTAATTGTTGAGGGCGGGCCTGGCACTGGAAAATCAGTAGTTGCTATTAACTTACTTGTACAAGTTACCAATAAACAATTAGTCAGTCAATATGTAACAAAGAATGCCGCTCCCAGAGCGGTTTATGAGAGCGTTTTAACTGGTTCATTTACAAAAACACACATTACTAATTTATTTAGTGGATCGGGTGCCTATATAAGTACTGAGTCCAATATATTTGATGTCTTGATTGTTGATGAAGCGCACCGTCTTAATGAAAAATCAGGAATGTTTCAAAACTTAGGTGAGAACCAAATAAAAGAAATTATTCAAGCCTCTAAATTCAGTATATTTTTTGTTGATGATGATCAACGCGTTACATGGAAAGATATAGGGGAAAGAAAAAAAATTGAGGAATGGGCTAACCAGCTTAAAGCCAATGTTCAAAATTTAGAATTGCAATCACAATTTAGGTGTAATGGATCAGATGGCTATTTAGCTTGGCTTGACAATGTCATAAACATCAAGAAAACTGCTAATGAAACTTTAGAAGGTATTGATTATGATTTTGAGGTGTTTGATTCACCAAATAAACTCAGGGATGCAATTTTTGAAAAAAATAAGGTTAACAATAAGTCTAGATTAGTGGCAGGATATTGCTGGGATTGGGTTAGTAAAAAACCTGAAAATAAAAATATTAACGATATTATTATTGAAGATTATGGCTTTGCCATGCAATGGAACTTATCTGTGGATGGGAATTTATGGATTAGAAAACCAGAATCAGTAAATGAGATTGGTTGTATACATACCTGTCAGGGGTTAGAAGTAGATTATATCGGTGTAATTATCGGCTCAGATTTAATAGTAAGAAACGGTCAAATCATTATTCAACCAAACAAACGGGCAAAAACAGACCAATCCTTGAAAGGTTATAAAAAAGCACTAAAAGAAGATGCACAAGCTGCTACAAAAAAAGTAGAAATGATAATTAAGAATACTTACAGGACATTGATGACCCGTGGTCAAAAGGGTTGTTACATTTATTGCACTGACTTAGAAACAAACACATATTTTGCTGAAATGGCTCAATCCATTAAATTTGAAGACAGGCAAGATAATGATATTGAAATAGAGCAAAAATCAAATAAAAATATTCATTTAGACGAATATTCAGATCTAACTCTTAAAATTTTAGAGTTAGAAGATGTTAAACCATACGAAAATTCAGTACCAATATACAATCTTAAAATGGCAGCAGGTCAATTTAGTGATGAGCAATATATTGACAAAAGCGACTGGGTAGAGCTACCAGATTCATTTAAACCGCAACAAGGGCATTTTGTTACTCGTGTTGTCGGTGATTCAATGAATAAACGAATACCTAATGGATCGTGGTGTTTGTTCAAATCTAACCCTGGTGGTAGTAGAAATGGAAAAGTGGTTATTGTGCAACATCAAGATATTCAAGATCAAGATACTGGCGCGTCATTTACTATCAAAATTTATACTAGTGAAAAAAATGTAAATGATGGAGGTTGGTCGCACAACAGGATTGTATTGCGACCAGACTCATACGATAGTTCGTACGAAGATTTAGTGTTTGATAATGAATCAGCTGAAGAATTAAGGGTAATAGGTGAATTCATTGCAGTAATTGGCCAGTAACAAATCCAAGATAAATATCAATAAAATAAGAATAAGTGTAGTTTTTAATAAAAAAAACCACCCATTTGCAAAATTTCCGAAATTTTTAACCCTTCCCAAAACTGCCTTCTCTTTATTACCTGAAAGCCCAAGTGGGGAAGGCCTTGCCTTCCCCACAAGCTTAAAAATCCTTATTTTTAGCCATTTTTTAGCAAATAAGACTCACCAAATAAGAAAAAACCACCAAAAACTCACCTGAGCAGGCAAGGTCTACTCCGAAAAACACTCATTTCAATAATTTACCAAATTTTTAATAAAACGATATATATGATGTAAAATTAATTTAATTAAACAATATAAATATGGTATATTTATAACAAAATTACAATATATATAAGGTTATATTATGATGAATAAGTTAATTAGAAGTCAATACCAATCAAAAATAAATCTAACAACCAGTGTTGATGTTAGTAAGATTGCTCGTCCTAAGGAAGGGTGGATTCGTACTTTAAGAAAATCGTTGGGGATGAGTGCTAATCAATTGGCTAAATATTTAGATATGAGTTCGTCCCAAGCAACTCAAATGGAACGAATGGAGGCAGAAGATCGTATTACTATCAAGCAACTTAGGCGCGTGGCTAATGTACTTAATTGTGATTTAGAGTATGCGATTATTCCAAGAAAACCAGTTGAATCTACGATTACAGAGCAGGCTAAAATAAAAGCTCAAGAATTAATATCAAAAGTGGATGATCAAATGCGTTTAGAAGATCAACAGTTATCAAAAGCTCAGTTGACAGAACAACTTGAAATTGAAATTGATAGGCTGGTTGAAGAAATGCCTCGTACTTTGTGGGATAAGTAGCATATATGTTTACTTATCCACAAGGCGCTACACCACTTGATCCTGATGAATTAGAAGGGTTAAAGTTTTCTCATGTAGATACTAGAGGTGAGTTGGATCAATTAGAACAACAAAATATTCAAGACGGGCTGATTTGGCTCTCAAAGCAAAGAAAGTACAAAGATTTTATAAGTGAATCTTTTACACGTGAGTTGCACAAACAACTGCTTGGCAGTGTTTGGGATTGGGCAGGTAAGTTTCGATTAAGTGATAAGAATATTGGCGTTGATTATTTAGTTATCGGCGTTAAACTGAGAGATTTGTTGGCTGATGCAAATTATTGGGTAGAGAATAAAATTTATAATAGAGAGGAGTTTGCCGCACAGTTCCATCATAAATTGGTGTTAATTCACCTTTTTCCAAATGGCAATGGAAGGCATGCCCGCATTATGACGGATATTATTTTGGAAAAATATTTAAAAGAAAATCCAATTAAATGGGGTAGTGATTCATTAGCTTCAGATGGCGACCATAGAAAGCGCTATATTGATGCGCTTAGAATGGCAGATAAAGGCGACTACCATCTTTTAATTGAATTTGTTTCAAGATAGTATGGCAATAACCGATTGGCATGAAAATGACCGACCACGAGAAAAGTTACTGAAATTCGGCGAAGCCAGTTTGAGTGATGCTGAGCTGTTGGCGATATTTTTGCGTACTGGGGTTAAGGGGAAAAGCGCGGTAGAGCTAGCGCAAGATTTGCTCGATCAGTTTGGTTCTATTCATAATCTGCTAAACGCTAGTGAAGCAGAGTTTTGCCAAGGTAAGGGTTTGGGGCAAGCTAAATATGTGCATTTGCGAGGCGTGTTAGAAATGGCAAAGCGCCATTTTGAATCAGGCTTAAGCAAGGGTGATGCATTTACTAAGCCAGATCAAATTGCGCAATATTTACACCTTAATATTGGTAATTTAAATCGTGAAACTTTTGTGGTGTTGCTATTAGATCAAAAACACAGGTTGATTGAGAAAGTGATTACGCTTTTTACTGGTACGCTTAATCAGGCTAGTATTCACCCACGAGAAGTGGTAAAAACTGTGCTTGAAAAAAATGCCTCTGCTGTGATTTTGGCGCACAATCATCCCTCGGGCGATCCTGCGCCATCACAGGCTGATATTGATATTACTCAGCGCATAAAAGAGGCACTGGCATTGATTGATGTTCGGGTATTGGATCATGTTATTATCGGTGATGGCGGGCGTTTTGAGAGCTTAGCTCAGAGTGGTAATGTATGAAAAAAACTAACCTTATGAAATGGCTAAAACGCTTAATTGTATTAGGTATTGTGGTGTTTTTGGTGTATTTAAACCATTTGAATAACATTGTTAAAGATGAGTTTTCAAAGCCTATTGGGTTGGGTAATAGTCATTTACAGTTTGATCAACATCCTAAGTCAGTGATTAACATGTTGCTGTTGGTGGAAGATCAATCGTTCTTTGAGCATTCAGGTGTGGACTTTAAAGAGATTCTTCGAGTTTTGCGCGATTATACGTTTTACGATAAACCAATGAGAGGGGCGAGTACAATCACCCAACAATTGATTAAAAACACTTTACTTACTAGGGAGCGAAAGATTGACCGAAAAGTTAAAGAAATTCTAATGGCATTATTGTTAGAGTATTCATTTGATAAAAAATTCATACTTAATCGTTATATGAATACGCTGTATTTGGGGCAAAAAGGTAAAAAGACTGTTTTGGGTTTTGCCAATGCATCTCGATTTTATTTTAAGAAAGAGTTGGGTTTATTGTCATTAGAAGAAATAGCTACTTTGGTGGCTTTGGTAAAAGGCCCGAGTTATTATCACCCGATTAAATATCCGCAAAGATTGGCAAAGCGTGCTCAATTAGTTTTGTCGTTGTATCATCGGTATGAAAAAATTGTAAAATAATCGTTATGCATCTTTTAGCCATCGACACTTGTACTGAGGTTTGCTCAGTTAGCTTGTATTCCAATCAAATCAAAACCAGTCGTTTTGTTCAGGGTGTTGAAAAAAGTTCCGGATTGATATTGCCACTGTGTGATGAGGTGTTTGCTGAAGTTGGCATTGAGCCTAAAGATTTGGATGGCATTGTTTACACCAAAGGCCCTGGTGCATTTACGGGAGTAAGGATGTGTGTGGGTGTGGTGCAAGGCATTTCATTTGCGCATGACATTCCTACCATGGGATTTTCAACGCTTGAGGTAGTTGGCTTTGGTGCGGTGAAAAAATTTAATACCGATAAAATTGCCGTCGCACTTGATGCTCGAATGGGTGAAGTATATTGGGGCGTGTATCAAGATCAAAAACTTACAAATGAGAGTTTAAGAAAGCCTAATGAGATAGATGTTCTTGGGCAAGATTTTATCGGCGTGGGCACGGGCTGGGGTGCTTACGAGCAAGTATTATCTGAATCCAGCGGTATTGGTAATTACGAAGCGAATTTTTATCCTAAATCTGAAAATCTAATAGACCTTTGCTTAACCTATGTTAACGAAAAAGGTGGTTTTGATGATAAACTACCACTACCTACTTATTTGCGCAATAATGTGGCACATAAGTCGTTAAAATAACATTACTTTATTTATTTCAAAAATTGATATATGTGGAAATGGATTCAGGCTTTTGCCTCACCACAAAATTTCTATTACACGGCTAAAAAAATCATCCCTTGGTTTTTGTATCCTTTTATTGCATTAAGTTTAGTCGGACTTTATTGGGGTTTGGTTATTGCTCCTGTTGATTATCAGCAAGGAGAGAGTTATCGCATTATGTTTATTCACGTGCCATCCGCATGGATGAGTATGTTTATTTATTTAGTGTTGGCCATATCCGGCGGTATTGGCCTGATTTGGCAAATTAAACTCGCCAATGTCGTGGCTAAGGTTTCAGCACCGATTGGTGCTGCGTTTACATTTTTAGCACTGGTAACTGGTGCAGTGTGGGGCAAGCCCATGTGGGGCACTTGGTGGGTGTGGGATGCGCGTTTAACTTCAGAGTTGATTTTATTGTTTCTGTATTTGGCCTATATGTCACTTAATAATGCTTTTGACAATCCTAAAACAGCGTCTAAAGCTAGTTCAATCTTGGCCATTGTAGGTTTGATTAATTTACCCGTTATTCATTATTCAGTGAATTGGTGGAATACGCTACACCAAGGGGCGTCGGTCAGCTCGATCGAGAAAATTTCCCAGCCTGCCATTCATAGTGATATGTTAATACCGTTAGTTATTATGGGCATTGCCTTTAAATTGCTCTACGGTGCTTTGATGCTAATGAGAGCAAGAGACGAATTATTAATCAGAGAACAAAATTCACGCTGGGTGAAAGGTGTGATTATGGAGGGTGAAAAATGACCTTGGCTGAGTATTTTTCTTTTCTCCCGTTTGGTAAATACGCATTTTATATTTGGTTTTCGTATTTAGTAACTATAATTACCATTGTAATTTTATTTATACGAACGAGCAGTATTCATAAAAAAACTTTTTTACAATTGCGAATTAAATATTTAAGAGAGAAATGACAAAACGACAAAATAGAATGACACTCGTTGCCTTATTAGTAGCTGGCGTAAGCTTAGCTGGTTATTTGGGTTTACAAGCTTTTAATGAAAATTTACTGTACTTCTTTTCACCCACTGATGTGGTTGATGGTAAAGCGCCAAAAGGTAAGAGTTTTCGTCTAGGCGGCTTGGTGGCTAAGAACAGTGTTAAGCGTGATGGCTTAAAGGTTAACTTTGACGTGACTGATAACGCTAATACCTTTAGTATTGAATACGTAGGCATCTTGCCAGATTTGTTTAGAGAAGAGCAAGGCATTATCACTACAGGCTCTTTAGTGAACGGTACTTTTATTGCCACTGAAGTGCTGGCTAAGCACGATGAAAACTACATGCCACCCGAGGTGGCTGATGCGCTTAAAAAATCAAGCAATAAATAGTGAATAAATTTTTACCATTGGGTTTATTTGTTGTATTGGTTGGATTTTTATACGTGGGTTTAGGGCTTGATCCTAAAAAACTACCCTCTCCATTAATCGGCAAGTCTTTTCCAGATATGGAAGTTGAAGATTTTCACACAGGAGAAAAATACTCCACTCAAGATAAATTAAAAACCAAAATATCTTTGGTGAATGTTTGGGCATCTTGGTGTGCAACTTGTAGAGCTGAGCACGAGATGCTGATGAAAATTGCAAAAACTAATGCCGTGCAAATGATGGGCATCAATTATAAAGACACCAAAAAAGATGGCACCAAGTTTATAGATGTATTGGGCAACCCTTACAACCTTGTGATTTTTGACCAATTAGGAAAGTTAGGATTGGAATTAGGTGTTTATGCAACGCCAGAAACTTTTTTGGTTGATCAAGACGGTGTTATTCGTTTTAAGAGAATTGGTGAAATGACTGGGCGTATATGGGAAAAAGAGGTTTTACCGTTGGTTAATCAACTAAAAATATAGGATTTATTAAATATTGAATAAGTTTTTGGTTTTTTTACGCAAACCTATTGACAGTAGGGGCATTTAATGGATAATCCGGTGAAAGCTTGTTTCAAAATAAGCTTTTTTGTGGGATCCTCTAGAGTCGACCTGCA
>JGI24922J38493_100896_pt1 | contig 44960 bp, 41 predicted proteins | sample LinPFosplate10_FD_38493 | JGI IMG/M metagenome (IMG submission 38493)
TGCAGGTCGACTCTAGAGGATCCCACAATTCCGACGCGGTGTAGTCAATCGCTTCTTCCCACGAGACTTCACGCCAGGGGTCGGTAATCTTTTCGCGGATCATCGGATGGACGATGCGATCCTTGTGGGTCGCGTAGCCCCAGGCAAAGCGGCCCTTGACGCAGGAATGGCCGTGGTTCGCCTTGCCATCCTTATAGGGCACCATGCGCACGACTTCCTCGCCGCGCATCTCGGCCTTGAAGGTGCAGCCGACGCCGCAATAGGCGCAGGTCGTCACCACGGAATGTTCCGGCTGGCCGGACTCGATGATGGATTTTTCGGTGAGCGTCGCCGTCGGGCAAGCCTGAACGCAAGCCCCACAGGAAACGCATTCGGAGGACAGGAAATCTTCCTGCATGCCCGGTGAGACGACCGAATCGAAGCCGCGCCCGGCAATGGTCAGCGCGAAGGTCCCCTGGACCTCCTCGCAGGCGCGCACGCAGCGCGAACAGACGATACATTTCGACGGATCGTAGGTGAAATAGGGATTCGATTCATCCTTGCCCGGATTGGGATGATTGGCACCCTCATTGCCGTAGCGGACGTCGCGCAGACCGACGGCGCCGGCCATATCCTCCAATTCGCAATCGCCATTGGCGGCGCAGGTCAGGCAGTCGAGCGGATGGTCGGAGATATAAAGCTCCATCACCCCCTTGCGGATTCGCTTGAGCCGCTCCGTCTGCGTGCTGACAACCATGCCAGCTGCGACCGGTGTCGTGCAGGAGGCGGGTGTCCCCGAGCGGCCGTCGATCTCAACCAGACACAGGCGACATGAACCGAATGCTTCAACCATGTCGGTCGAGCATAATTTGGGAATGGCGGTGCCCATCTCGCTTGCGGCGCGCATGATCGAGGTGCCGGCCGGCACGTTTACGCTCTGGCCGTCAATAATCAGGCTTACCTGTTCAACCGCTTTCGATTGCGGTGTGCCATGATCGAATTCTTCAACTAGCGACATTTGTCTGCTCCTCAGCCCTTTGTATCGGCGCGCGGTGCGGCGCCGAAATCTTCAGGAAAATGATTGAGTGCGCTCATCACTGGATATGGGGTAAATCCGCCTAAAGCACAGAGGGAGCCGAATTTCATTGTATTGCACAGATCCTCTAGCACAACCCGGTTCGCTTCATGCTCTTCGCCATTGATGATGCGGTCGACCAATTCGACACCGCGGGTCGAACCAATGCGGCAGGGCGTGCACTTGCCGCAGGATTCAATCGCGCAGAACTCCATCGCAAACCGCGCTTGCCTGGCCATATTCACGGTATCGTCAAAGACAACCACGCCGCCGTGTCCAATAAGCCCGTCGCGCGCCGCGAAGGCTTCATAGTCGAAAAGCGTATCGAACAGAGATGGCGGAAAATAGGCGCCAAGCGGACCGCCGACCTGGACCGCGCGCACCGGCCGCTCACTTGCTGTACCGCCACCGATGTCATCGACAAGCTCGCCGAGCGATAGTCCAAAACCGGTCTCGAACAATCCGCCATATTTTACATTGCCGGCGAGCTGGATCGGCATAGTCCCGCGTGAGCGACCCATTCCAATTCCGGCATAGGCCTTGGCGCCTTCGGCAAGAATGAAAGGCAGGGCGGCCAGCGACAGCACATTGTTGATGACGGTCGGTTGGCCAAACAGGCCCTCATGGACCGGTAGCGGCGGTTTGGCGCGAACGAGGCCGCGCTTGCCTTCGATGCTTTCAAGCAGCGAGGTTTCCTCGCCGCAAACATAAGCGCCAGCACCCACCCGGATCTCGATATCGAAATCATGCGCCGATCCGGCAATCTTCGCTCCAAGTAAGCCGTCTCGTCTGGCCGAGGCTAGAGCCTCATCCATCATGGCAATCGCGTGCGGGTATTCCGAGCGGATATATAAATATCCCTTGGTAGCACCGGCCGCGATCCCGGCAATCGCCATCCCCTCAATGACCAGGAAGGGATCGCCTTCCATAATCATTCGGTCGGCGAAGGTGCCGCTATCGCCTTCATCGGCGTTGCAGACGATATATTTCTGAGACGCTTCGGCTTCGGCGGCGCCGCGAAGTTTAATGCCGGTGGGAAATCCAGCGCCGCCGCGGCCGCGCAACCCGGATTCAATGACCTCCTCGATGATTTTCTTCGAGCCAAGCGACAATGCGCGCGTCAGGCCGGCAGTGCCGCCATGCTGGCGATAATCGTGGATGGAGCGCGGATCGATCACCCCACAGCGGGCGAAGGTAAGGCGCGTCTGGCGTCTCAGCCAGGGAATTTCATCGGGGTCGCCAAGGCGTAGTGGATGGGCGCCGCCATTGAGGAGTCCGCTGGAAACAAGCCCATCGACTTCGGCCGCTGTCACCGGCCCATAGGCAATACGGCCGGCCGGCGTTGCAACCTCGATCATCGGTTCGAGCCAATAGAGACCGCGTGAGCCGGTGCGGATAATTTCAACGGCGAGGCCACTTGCCGATGTTGCTGCAGCGATGGCCGATGCCACCGTGTCGGCGCCGACGGCGACCGCTCCGGCATCGCCGGGAATGAATATTTTTATGCTCATTCCTGCGCCTCGGCCAACAGGCTATCCATCGTGTCTGTGTCGAGACGGCCAACGACACGACCATCGATCATGGCCGAGGGTGCGCAAGCGCAAAGACCGAGGCAATAGACCGGCTCCAGCGCAACAAGCCGATCGGCTGTTTCCTCGCCCATGGCAATGCCGAGCCGGGATTCGGCCTGGGCGGCAAGCGCATCTCCTCCGGCAGCCTGACAGGCTTCGGCTCGGCAAAGCTTCAAATTGTGTTTGGTCGGCGGCTCGCGGCGAAAATCGCTATAGAAGGAAATGACGCCATGAATCTCGGCACGAGTCTGGTTGAGTGCCTCGCCAATCATTGGCGTGACAGCTTCGGGAAGGAAGCCAAAAGTCTCTTGCAGGGCGTGCAGCATCGGCAGAAGGGCGCCGTCGAGATGGCTGTATTCCGCGATAATTTGGGCCGCTTCCTCCGCGTTCCACATCTTATATGACGCCATCAGTCAGCCCGTTTCCCTAATTTCCCGCAAGTTCTGGATTTCTCGAACGATATAGCCGGATATTTGGCCTACCAGCTTCGTCTAGTCCAGTCATAATGTTTTCTGCGGGTTTGGGCGAACTGTCCGTCGCGATAGCGTTATGTCGATCACAGGCTGCTTTTTTTCTCGTCGAATGCGGCTTGCGCCCGCGAATATCGGTCTAGGGAATTGTCTGTATAGGCAGTTTTGTTGGTGTAATTGGCGGATTCGGGGTGGATTTCACAGACCATGCTCCACATAGCATCGCGCAGATAGGAGGCGCATTTCATCGCGCGATAGCTCGACAGAAGTTGGTTTTGCGGTGGATGTCCAAAATAGGCTACCAGCATCCAGGCCTCCTGTTCGTCGTCGAGATCGCTGTTCGAGGCGAGATTGGCGAGGTCGAAAAGGGGCGTGTTGAAACCGGCATAATCCCAGTCGATCAGCCAGATGCGCTCGCCATTATCGATGAAATTGCCCGGCAGAAGATCATTGTGGCCAAAGACGAGATCGATAGGCCCAACAGCTTTTTCCAGTTCTGTTGCTGTTTCGACAAACTCGACGAGGCGCGAGGCAAAGCGGCTTTTGCCCTTGGCCAGTGTATGGGCGTAGTCGCGGATGACATGAAAGACCCAGAAAGCGAGAACCGGCCCGCGCAGATGGTGGGGCATCTCGCTGTGCATGCGTTTGATTAGCGGCACAATACGGGTAAGACGGCCCGGATCGCGAATATCCTCAGCCTTGCAGGTCTGGCCCTCGACATAACGGATAACGAGAATGCCGGGCTCGGTGTGCACGACTTCCGGAGAGATTCCAGCAAGAAAGGCCGCGTGGCTCGCGGCATAGTCGTTAAAACGCATCACTTGATGGATCGGAATGTCGTTGCCAACGCGAACGATAAAACGCTCGCCATCATCCTCGACAAGGAAATTGACATTGGTCATGCCACCATGAAGCGGCTGCGGGTCGACCGGTCCACTCCAAATTGCGAGCCCGGCAACGCGGTCCTTCGCCGGCGCATCATTCATATGGCGCCAGCCTGTCAATTCGCGATAAATCTTTCAAAACAGTCTTCATCGACCTGATCCTGGCGACAGACCGGGCGAGCGTAAAGCCTAAAACATACCGAGTTTTCCTCGATTCGCGCCACGCCGGTTGACCGTCCTTTGCGGCTTCTTCATACGTCGGTGTAAATCAAACAGGATTAATTTCGGTCCTGAAAGCTTCGCGCGCCCCATTTGGCGCATACCGACACCAACACTGGATTAAAACCGCCAATGGGATTGTTAGTTGAAGGAAAGTGGCACAACGAGGAACCGAAGCAAACCGGTTCCGGTGGCCAGTTCGTCCGTAAAGCATCGGCATTTCGAAACTGGATTACGCCGGACGGCGCCGCTGGGCCCTCAGGCGTTGACGGGTTCAAGGCCGAACCGAACCGGTATCACCTCTATGTTTCCTATGCCTGCCCCTGGGCGCACAGGGCGCTTATCTACAGGAGCATCCTCAAGCTTGAGGACAGTTTGAGCGTTTCGGTCGTCCATCCGGTCAACATCGTTGAGGGATGGGAGTTTGGCGGTTTTCCGGGTGCCACCTTGGACGAGGTAAACGCCAAGACATATTTGCATCAAGTCTATACCATGGTCGATCCGACCTATTCGGGTAGAGCCCTGGTGCCGGTGCTTTGGGACAAGGTCAATAAGACCATCGTCAACAACGAGTCCTCGGAGATTATCAGGATGATCGGCCTGAATTCCGAGCAGATGGGCGGCATTCACTGCGACTTATATCCAGAAGCGGCTCGCGCCGAGATCGATGAGGTCAACGATACCGTCTATAGGGTCAACAATGGCGTTTATCGAACCGGCTTTGCTCGCAGCCAGGAGGCTTATGACGAGGCTTCCGCCAGATTGTTCGGCGCTCTTGAAGCGCTGGAAGAACGGCTTCACGGATCGGCCTATCTTAATGGCGATGCCATCACGGAATCGGATTTTCGGTTATTTACAACCGCCATACGCTTCGATCCCGTCTATTTCGTTCATTTCAAATGCAGCCTGAAGCGCTATTCCGATTTCCCCAATCTCAATCGGCATGTCGATGCGGTCAGGAATTATCCAGGCGTCGGGCCAACCGTCCGGCTCGACCATATCAGGCATCACTATTTCCGCTCTCATCTGCGGATCAATCCCTATGGGATCATTCCGATCGGTCCGCATATGGGGTGGGAAGATGGCGTATGAAGAATTGCTACGAGCCCGGGGGCGCTTAGAATGCTGACACTTTACCATTACGATCGCTCAACGGCGGCGCAACGTGTGCGGCTTATGTTGGAAGAAAAGGGCGCCAGCTGGAAAAGCGTGATTGTCGATACGGCGCGGGGCGACGTTGAAAATCTGCCCGAGGATTATCATCGCCTCAACCCGAAGGGGCTTGTGCCTGTGCTGATTGACGACGGCGCCGCTATTCCGGAGTCCCTGGTCATCCTTGAATATATCGAGGATTCGATTGATTCAGTCCCCTTGCGCCCGGCTTCGGCCAAAGAGCGGGCGCGGATGCGGATGTGGATGCGCAAGATCGATGAATCGGTTCACGTTGCCAGCCGGATTATCGGCGTGTGTATCGTCAATCGGCATATTTACAGGGAAAAGGGCGACGCAAAGATCGAGAAATATTATAGCTCGATGAAGGATGGGGTCAGGAAGAAAAACGATCTGACGAATATCGAGCATGGCCTGGAGTCGCCTTTGCTGCCTGATGCGGTCCGAACCTTTCGCGCCTTGTTTGAAGAGATGGATCGATGGCTGGGCGAAAATGAATGGCTTGCCGGTACCAGCTACTCGCTCGCCGATATCGCGCTGGTCGTCTATGTGCGCCGTCTGGAATCTTTCATGATGTCGCCGCTATGGACGAACCTGAAGAATCTTAATGAATGGTATCAGCGCATCGCGGCGCGACCGGCCTACATCAAAGCTGTAGTCGAATGGGGTGACGTAACCGAGGGAGCCCGAAGAACCCACGGAACCGAGGCGTTCGCCCATATGAAGAAGTGCTGGGAGGCCACCGCCAGTTAACTGGGGCCGCACCCGCTATAATGTGGTTCCGTTTGTTTTCGACGATTTTGAATCTGAAGCCTTTTTCGCAATAACCCACCCGGTGGCCGCCTAAACGGCCGCAAGAGGCTGGCCAAAGCCGACTGGGCGGATATTATCACTTTTACTAAAGTTTTCTGGACCGAGCTTGGGCTCAATAGTGCGGTTGTGTGCCGAATCGCAAGCCACGCGAGCCCAGGATCGGTAAAATTGTCGGTCCGCATTGGCGCGACCGTATGCCAGGAATAGTAAATACACTGGTCTAATCCGGGGGAAGACCTTATGAACGCGCCTGGCGATGTGGCTAGCAATGCGCCCTCGAAATTCGCGGTTGGCCAACCGGTGTCGAGGAAAGAAGACCCGATTCTGGTTCAAGGCTACGGCCGATATACCGACGATGTAAATTTATTCGACCAGGCCTATGCGGTGATGGTCAGAAGCAGTGTCGCCCACGGCGTGATCAAGAATATCGACACCCGGCCCGCGCGTGACATGCTGGGCGTGCTTGCCGTCTATACAGCCGCCGATCTCGATGCCGCCGGCTATAACGGGATCAAATGCATCGTCGAATTTCCAAATCGGGATGGCTCGCCGATCCGCAAGCCGGAGCGTAAGGCGCTGGCCGGGGGCAAGGTGCGTTTTGTAGGCGATCCGGTCGCTGTGGTGATTGCGGAAACTCTTGCTGTTGCCGAGGAGGCGGCCGAGTCGGTTGTCGTCGATTTCGAGCATCTGCCCGCGGTGACGAACGTCAAGGAAGCATACGCGCCAGGCGCGCCACAGCTTTACGACGACCTGCCGAATAATCTTGTTCTCGATTTTCACTATGGCGATTCAAAAAAGGTCGCGGCCGTTTTCGCAAAGGCGGCTCACGTCATCCGCCTCGACCTCGTCAACAATAGGCTTGTGGTTGCCTCAATGGAACCGCGCGGTCTTATCGCCAGCTACGACAAGGACGCCGATCGCTGGACAGTGAATATCGGGTGCCAGGGCGTCTTTGGAATGCGCAAGAATCTTGCGGATATCATGGGCGTATCGCTAGAGAAACTGCATGTCTTGACGGGCAATGTCGGCGGGTCGTTCGGGATGAAAGCGCAAGTCTATCCCGAATATGTTTGCGTCCTGCATGCCGCGCGCGAGATCGGCCGACCGATCAAATGGATCGATAGCCGGTTAGGCAGTTTCGTTTCCGATCAACACGGAAGAGATCACGAATTCACACTCGAACTGGCGCTCGACAAAAACGGAAAATTCCTGGCGATCCGCGCGACCGGTTTCGGCAATATGGGTGCTTATCTCAGCTCCGTTGGCCCGATGCCGGCAACGCGCAATATCGTCCGCAATATGGTCAGCGTTTACCAAGTGCCCTTGATGGAAGTCTCGACCAAATGCGTGGTGACGAATACGACGACGGTCAGCGCTTATCGCGGCGCCGGGCGTCCGGAAGCGAATTATTATATGGAGCGGTTGATCGATAAGGCCGCCCGGGAAATCGGCATCGATCGGATTGAACTCAGGCGACGAAATTTAATCCCGACCAAGAAGATTCCATTTAAAGCCGCTTCGGGAGAAACATACGATAGCGGCGACTTTCCTGGCGTCTTCGACGACGCAATCACGATGGCCGATATTGCCGGATTCGCAAGACGCCGGGCGGAAAGCCGTAGCCGTGGCAGGCTTCGCGGTCTCGGTGTCGGTTGCTATCTGGAAGTTACCGCGCCGCCCAATCCGGAGATGGGCGGGATAAGTTTCGCCGCCGACGGAACGGTGAAACTGATTACCGGAACACTCGACTATGGTCAGGGACATGCGACGCCGTTTGCGCAAGTGTTGGCCGAGCGGCTTGGGATTCCATTTGAGAGTGTCCAGCTCATTCAAGGCGATAGCGATCAGCTCATCGTTGGTGGCGGCACGGGCGGGTCGCGGTCAATGTATGCAAGCGGCCAGGCGATTGCCGAGGCCTCGGATCAGGTCATCGCCAAGGGCCGGAAAATCGCCGCCGAAATATTGGAGGCCGGCGAGAGCGACATCGCGTTTCACGGCGGCCGATTTTTAGTCGCCGGGACGGATCGTTCGGTCTCAATTCTTCATCTGGCCAACATTCTGCGTGACGGCAGGAAAATGCCGAATGATGTGCCGACAAGTCTCGATGTCAACCACGCCACGCAGCCGATTCCATCTTCCTACCCTAATGGTGTCCATGTGGCGGAAGTTGAAGTCGATCCGGAGGTCGGGACGGTCGATGTCGTTGCCTATCTCATGGTCAATGATTTCGGCACGATCATCAATCCGCTGCTCGTCGAAGGTCAGTGTCACGGCGGCGTCATGCAGGGCATTGGACAGGCCTTGATGGAAAATACAGTTTACGATGATGCCGGCCAGCCTTTGACCGGCTCGTTCATGGATTACGCGATGCCGCGCGCCCGGCACACGCCACCATTTCGATTTCACAGCCATCCTGTACCGGCGAAAACCAATGCTCTTGGCGTCAAAGGTTGCGGTGAAGCCGGCTGCGCCGGGTCTATCACCTCGGTGATGAATGCGGTTTGCGACGCGCTCGTCGAGGCCGGTGCCAAGCCGATCGATATGCCGGCAACGCCGGACAAGGTTTGGCAAGCGCTTGCGGCGGCACGGGCTGCGTGATGGACGGGCAATGAAGCATATTATTTTTTTTCTTGCGCTGGTTTTCGGTTCTACCGGCAGCCTCACCTCCGGGCCATTCATCGACGTTGTCGACGGTCACCAGGTTGCTACGCCCTATGTGCTGCCAGTCAATATCATCGATGGCTCGGATGATCGCGATTCTATCTTGACGCTTGGCCCGGCACTCGGGCTTTCGCCTTTCGAGATTGACCGCGTGCGTAAGGTTTTCGGTTTTGTCGGCTGCTTGTCGCCTTCGCCTCGTAGTGCATCTGGCGCGCTCTACCTGACCAATCAGCAGGTCCTGACCGTACGCCATGTTTTTTTCGAACGATCTGGGCGCCAACGCTGGAACTGCTTCTTTTGGAATCAAGGCAGCGAGCGCGTGAAGATCGATCTTCTGCTTAACCCTGAAAATGCAAGATTCGGCGCAATGCCGCAACGATATAGCGCCAATCACGACTATGCCATCGTCAAGCTCGCTAACCCGCTTGTCGACGGCGAGCCATTTCCGGTCGAAGAAAATATACCGGTTCGTTCCGGTGACAATTTGATCGTTGTAACTGCCCATCCTGTTGGAATGGCACGTCATGTCGACAATGAGATTCCTGTTGTCCAGGGCTGCAAGATTCGTCGCGCGCCGATATCGACGAGCGTGACCAATTTTTATCGCTCCGATTGCGATGCGACCGGCTCGTCGTCTGGCGGCATGCATCTTTCGCGGATTGGCGGACAACTTGTGCTTCGCGGGATTACAATTACCACCGGCCCGTGGCGCGACGAACGGCTTCATGGCGCGCCCTATGACGAAAAAGCAGGTAGTGTTACGACCGCACTTGGTGTCGATGCGGCCATTCTGGATGCAGGCAGAGACCTCGCCGGCGAAGGGCGATGAACCCTTGAAGAAAATGAAAAAAAGAAGCGGTCAAAGGGGGATTGAATGAGGCTTGGATATTTTACAATGCCGGTGCATCCGCTTGGGCGCGATTGGCATCAGACGCTCCAGGAAGACCGCGAAGCGATCATCCTTGCCGATGAATTGGGATTTCACGACGCCTTTGTCGGTGAGCACCTCACGGACGCCTGCGAAAACATTACCAGCAGCAAATTGTTTCTGGCGACGCTGGCGCCGGTGACAAAAAATATAAAGCTGGCATCGGGCACCTCAAATCTATCGCAGAGCCATCCGGTGCTTGTCGCCGGCCATGCGGCGATGCTCGATCAATTATGCGGCGGGCGGTTTATCTTTGGCATCAGCGCTGGCGCGCTTGCTTGCGACGCCGAAGTGCTCGGTATTCTCGACGAGGATCGCAACAAGATGTTTGCCGAGGCCATCGACGTGATCCTGGAAATCTGGAAGCGTGATCCGCCCTATGACATCGACCTGCCCGACAACCGGTTCAAGGTTTCGACCCGGGAAAAAGGTCATTTGCCGGTTGGTATCGGTTATTTGTCGAAACCCTTCCAGAAGCCGCATCCCGAAATCGTCGGCACGGTTCTGGCGCCGTTTTCAAAGGGCGTCATCGCCATGGGCGAGCGGGACTTCCATCCGCTTTCGGGAAATTTTCTTGTTGCGAATTGGCTGAGTTCGCATTGGGAAAACTACTGCGTCGGCAAGGCGAATGCCGGTGTCGCGCCCGATCCAGCGGATTGGCGGGTCGCGCGATCGGTCTTTGTCGCAGATGACGACAAGACCGCCGAGCGCTATGCGCGCACGGATCCGAAAAGCCCTTACGCTTTTTATCACAACCAATTTCTCGTCAAATTGGCGCGGGCAAATCGTCTGAATTTGTTTAAGGAAGATCAGAACCAGCCGGATGAGGAGGTTACGCACGATAATGTCATGGACCGACTGGTTATCCATGGTGGTGTCAACAAGGTTGTCGACCAGATATTGGCGCTGCGTGAAATCGCCGGTCCGTTCGGCGAACTGGTCTATGCGGGCATGGATTGGGTCGATCCAAAACTGGCGAAACGCTCGATGCAGCTCCTCGCCGAAGAAGTCATGCCGCGGGTCAATGCGGCGATTGGCGAGAGCTAAGCGTAAGAATACGATAAGTCTCGCTAGTGGTCCCCCCGACAATGCACACACCGACCAAGCCGAACGGTTGGATCGGACCGGTCCTGGTGACCGTGTTCCTCCAGTTCATCGGGTCGTTCACGCTTCTTTTCATGCCGATTGTCGCGCCACTAATGTCGGCCGAATTTGGCTGGCAGAAGAGCATGATCGGCTATCTTGCGGCACTGATCATGTTTGGCTCGATGATGTTCCTGATGGCGGTGGCGCCACTTGTTCATCGCGCCGGCCCAGTGCGTTCGGTCCAGCTCGGCTTGAGCTTCTGTATCGTCGCTTTCCTTCTTCTTTTTATTCCGATCTGGATTGCGCCCTTGGTAGGGAGCCTGCTTATCGGGCTTTCCTACGGTCCATCGGTGCCGTCTTCGAGCCAGGTGCTCCAACGATTTTCGCCACCGCGACGCAGAGCGCTGCTATTTTCAATCAAGCAGGGTGGCGGTGCCCTTGGCGGGGTTTTTGCGGGCTTGGCGCTGCCAGCGGTCGCTCTTGTCGGCGGTTGGCGGGGAACGGTTTTCTTTGCGATTCTGCTGGTTGTTATCTTTGTTGTCGTCGTTCAGCCGTTTCGCGAACGAATCGACGATCAGCGCGATCGGCAACGACGCCTGAACGTCAGCGCGTTTCTTTCACTTGAGAATTTAAGCCGGCCGGTCTTGGCCTTGGCCGGCGTTCGCGGTCTGCTTTCCTTCGCCATTGGCGGCGGCCTTCTTGGTATGACCCAAGGCTGCTGGAATGCTTTTCTGGTGACCTTCCTGGTCACCCATCTCGACTACAGTCTTTCGCGCGCTGGAATAGTCTTCGCGACCATGCAGGCGGCGACAATTGGTGGGCGAATGATGATGGGGTGGCTCGCCGACCGGATCGGCTCCGGCATAGCGATCATGCGTATCACCTCGATTGGCGGGTTCGTGATTACCGGGGTGCTTGCCCTTGCCGGTCCGGATTGGCCCTTCTGGACGATCATGCTGATCGCGGTGGTATCCGGTGTTGGTGTCAATGGCTGGAACGGCGTCAATATTTCGGAGGTAACGACGCGGGCGCCACGTCACTTGATTGGCGAAGCCTCGGCCGGCGGCGTCGTCATTGTGATGGGTGGCCATATCGTCGGTCCGTCGGCTTTTGCTGTTCTATTGACGCTGGTTGATCGATTCGATGTCGCCTTCATCGCCGCCGGGTTCGTTTCCTTGCTGGCAATGCCAATGTATAGGCGCTTTGATCGCGACGAAGAACCCGTACCGCGATAGCGCTCTAAACTTTCCGCTTCACGTAAGGCGCCAGATCCACCTGGGTGAGCGACACGCGATCGTTCGGTCCCGAATCATCGGCGACGCCGGCAAGTATCCGGGCGCCGCCATCGATCAGGACGGTTGCGATCGGTCTGGGCTGCCAATCTTTCTGTCCAAGGACATGGCGCACCATCGTCATGTCCTCAATGACGCCCTCCGCGACATTTGTTGCCTCGAAACTGTGGCCTCCGCATTCGGCGCAAAGATAGCGCTCAGGGAAATAGACCGCGCCGCAGCCCTCGCATTTCCACGCTTTCAGACCTGGCGTCATGTTCCGCGCTCCAAAATTGCCGCCCCGGCTGTCGCGCCGTAGCGATACATGGTCATGCCATAGCCAGTCGATAGACCGAGCCTGGCGTTTGCTACCTGTCGATCTCCGGCGCGACCCTGCAATTGCAACGTGACTTCCGAGATGCCGTTCAGACCGCCCGCCGTCCCGCCGGGTTGCCCGGCTGAGAGCATTCCGCCCCAGGTGTTCACCGGAAAACTCCGATCCTTGATGCTTGTTTGGATGAAACGCTTGGCGTCGTGATCGGGAATGAAGCCAAGATCGTCGAGCTGGGCGACGACCATCGCCGGATAATCGTCATAGATGCTGGCGACATCGATGTCGCCCGGCCCGGCGCCGGCCAGATCCCATAAATCCTCGGCAAAGACCGAGGCGCCGGTCTTAAGACCGTCGGTGGACTGGTGATCGTGATTAAAAGAGTAGCCGAGCGCTTTGATGCGGACCGGTATTCGTCCTTTTGGCGCGCGGTCGGGATGGGCAAGGACGATTGCCTGACCGCCGGCAACGACAGGAACGCAATCGAAGCGGCACAGTGGATCGACGACCATCGGTGCGGCCAGATACTCCTCCATCGTCATTGGTTCGCGGTAGACGGCAAAGGGATTGCCGGCCGCCCATGCTCTCTGGGCAATGGCCATATGGCCGTAATCGGCTTTTTCCAGCCCATAGGCCTTCATCTGACGGGCGGTCAGAAGGGCGTAGGCGGTATTCGGGCCGCCATAGCCGAGTGCTGCGGCATGATCGCGAATGGCGCGGTTGAAATTGGCGGCGATCTTGGCATAGCCGGCAAGGCCGGTGGCGTCTCCAGCGACTACGAGAACATTTCTGGCCGCGCCCATCTCGATGGCACGCGCCGCGGCGCCGAAGGCGCTGATCGAGGACGAGCCGCCATTGGTGTCCTGATGCAGCCAGCGAACTGCCAGCCCGAGCCGCCAGGCAACATCGACGGCGGCATCGGGGCCGATCGACATTGATGAAATCGCCAGACCGTCGATTTCAGCAAGCTTCATTTCGGAATCGGCGAGCGCGGCGACAATGGCATCGCGGATGAAGTGATGGGCGAGAAGGTCGGGGTCGGGCCGGCGGGTATAGGCCGACTGGCCGACTCCGATCACGGCGGTATTCTCATAGGTCGGGCGAATGGCCATTCGTAATTTTTCCTTGGGCATGGAAACGCGTGTCAGTCTACTATAACGAATTACATTTCAATCAGGCGCTTTCGCTGGCGGCGGGATCGTCCATGAGCCTGATAGCGCTTTCCTGGGCAAGGTCGGCGATCTCGCTTTCAGAGTAGCCGAGTTCGCCGAGGACCTCGGCTGAATGCTCGCCGAGGAGCGGCGCCGCCCAGCGAATTTCAGGGCCGTCCTTGTCCATCAGCACTGGATTGCGCAGCATGCGAAGGCGGCCGAATTTGGGATGGTCGGCCTCCGCGACCATCTTGCGCTCGATCATCTGCGGATCCTCGAGCGCCTCCTTGATATCCTTGACGACTGATGCGGGGACGCCAGCATCGGCCAACACCTTCTCGAGTTCGGCCCCGTCCCAATTCAGGATTGCCTCCTCGAACAGCGGCACGAGTGCATCCTCATTGACCTTGCGCAGCGAATAGGTCGCGAAGCGCGGGTCGTCGATGTAGTCGTGGAGATCGAGAATTTCGAGCATCTTGATGAAGAGCGGATCGTTCGGTGAGCCAAGCGCGATGTAGCGCCCATCACGGGTTTCAAAAAGCTGGTTGGGGGCATTAAGGCGATGGCGGTGGCCGACGCGTTGGGGAACCTCACCAGTGACAAGGAAGCCCGAGGCTTCCCATGTCGCCGCAGCAAGAACCGCTTCGGTCAGGCTGACATCGGCGGTACGCCCTTCGCCGAGGCGAGCGGCACCGACCAGGCCTGAAAGCGCGGCGTAGGCGCCATACATTGCCGCGAAGAGGTCGGCTGTCTGGATGCCGGGACGCATCGGCATCTTGTCCGGCTCGCCATAGATCGACATGACGCCGGAGGCCGCTTCGGCGATCACATTGATGCCACCGCGACGGCGATCCGGGCCGGTCTGGCCGAAGCCCGATATCGAAACATAGACGAGTTTGGAATTGACCTTTTTCAGCTCCTCGGCGCCGAGGCCAAGCTTCTCCAAAGCGCCGGGACGGTTGTTCTCAAGCAGGACATCGGCCTTCCCGGCAAGATCCTTGACGATCGCCAGTCCCCTGGGATTCTTCAGGTCGACGGCCAGCGAGCGCTTGTTGCGATTGAGAGAAGAAAAAGACACGCTCTCGCCATTGATCAGCGGCGGAAAGGCCCGGCACATATCGCCCTTGAGCGCCTCGACCTTGATGACGTCGGCGCCCATATCGGCGAGCAGCATTCCGGCGAACGGTCCCGACATGACGTTGGTGATTTCCAGGACGCGAATTCCGTCGAGTGGCTTGGGCATGGCGGGAACTTCTTTTATGATGGTGCCGGAGCTATGTCGGTCCGGTCGCCAATTGTTGTTCTTGTTTTCGTGACAGGCGGTTTGCGGCAACCGCGGGAGTGCCAATAAGCCCCTGCCCGCCATGCGACTCTTCGCCCATTGACTCAAAACGACCGATAACCTATCCTTAGTCAATCGATTGACTAACGTGATTTTGTTGGTTTTTAGCCAATTCCTGGGCAAGGCTGGGGTAGAAAATTCGAGCCGAGTCGATTGCCACAGGCAAATGTTTCGATTGCGAAGCCGCCACGAAAAAAAAGAATTGGAAGGCTAAGAACAAGAAAAAGACCTCCCTTGTCGATCTTCGCGATCGGATTACTCGGCGGTGTTTTGAGGCGGACGTGTAGTGTGTCGGCTTCAAACACCGCCGCTTTCGTTTGGGCCCTAGGCCGTCCGCGCCGGTCGTCACCGGCGCAAAATGTAGCCCGGCCGAAGACATTAATCGGCAAAGAGCGATACCGGCGTTCCGGGGGTCTCGGCCCGGACCATGAATACGCTTCCGTTTTGTGGATATTTTGCGTTGATTTCGGCCGAAACGTGCGCGGTGAGCGAAGTAAAGTACATGGTCCTCATATCCTCGCCGCCAAAACACGGCATAGTCGGCGCGGCGGGGACCGGGTGCTTTTCAATCAAGGTTCCGTCTGGGGCAATCCGGTTGAAGCATTGAGCGCTGAAACCGGCGCTCCAATATGCGCCGTCGATATCCGTCGCGCCGCCGTCTGGCGCGCCGTCCTCCGGCGTGTGCTGGCGTAGGCGGCGACGGTTGGCGATCGTGCCAAGGGCCGCTTCGAAGTCCCAGGCGTCAATCCAGCCGCCGCGCGAATCCGAATGATAAAAAATCCGCGCGTCAGGCGACCATGCCAGACCATTAGACACCTTGATGCCTCCGCTGACTTTCTCCTCGACCGAGCCGTCAGGGGCGACGCGATAGAGCGAGGCGACGGGATGACGGTTCGGCTCGGGCTCCGCCATGCTGCCCACCCAAAATGCCCCATCCGGCCCGACCTTGCCATCATTGAGCTTGGCGACACCCTTGCCAAAGGCAATCTCGGCAAAGGGTTCGCTCTTGCCGGTTGCGGGATCGAAGATCACGATGCGATTGGCGAGCGCAACAATCCAGCGGCCGCTGCGGGTAAGGCCGAAACTGCCAATCAAATCACCGAAACGCCAGATCCGCCGTTTGCGGCTTATCAGGTCGATCGCGTGGATCTCGTCCGTGGTATTGTCCGACCACAAAAGGCGATTGTTGACGCCATCCCAAACCGGCGACTCGCCAACGCCGAAGCGCGCCTCAACCAAGCATTCGATATCTTGCATTGAACTTCCAATTCCTTAATGAGAACCAGACAACTGTTGAATCCGCTTGAGCCCATTCCTATCCGACAATCACCCACGTGCCGATATGGCTTGATCTCACAATCCGCATGAGGAATCCTATCCAACCATGTCGAATTTTACTTTCGAGCCGACAAATATTGCTGAAGTCCTGCTGGTGACAGCAAGACGTCATGGCGACGACCGCGGTGATTTCATGGAGACCTATGAGCGCGAAGCATTCCGGCAAGGCGGGATCCTTGCGGAATTTATGCAGGATAACCAGTCCATGTCGAAGCGGCGCGGAACAATCAGAGGCCTGCATTTTCAAGCTGGGCCGGCGGCACAAGCCAAGTTCGTCAGGGTCATGCAAGGTGCCATCTTCGATGTGGCGGTCGATCTCCGCCAGGATTCCCAGACATATGGTCATTGGTGTGGCGCCGAGTTGTCTTCTGACAATGGCTGCGCGCTGTTCGTACCGCGCGGCTTCGCCCATGGGTTTTGCACGCTCGCCGACGATACGATCGTTGCCTACAAGGTCGATGCGCCCTACTCAAAGGCTCATGAAGGCGGCATCGCCTGGAACGACGCGACGATCGGTATAGATTGGCCTGTTGACGACAGCGCCGCGATTCTCTCCGAGCGTGACCGGGCTCTTCCAGGCTTCGATCCAAATATTAGCGACAGCGAGAGAACGACCGATGCCTAGGCGCGTCCTTGTTACCGGCGGCGCCGGCTTTATCGGATCGGCGGTGGTGCGCCGATTGATCTCCAATACCAGTGACGAGGTTCTGGTCGTCGACAAGCTGACCTACGCTGGAAATCTCTCATCGCTGGCCGAAATTTCGCAAGAGCCGCGATTTCTATTTCTACGCGCTGACATCGCCGACGAGCCGGCCATGCGCAAGGCCTTCGCGACATTCGATCCCGACCTCGTCTTGCACCTTGCCGCTGAAAGCCATGTCGACCGTTCGATTTCCGAACCGCAGGCCTTCATCCAAACCAATGTTCTCGGCACTTGCATTCTTTTGCAGGCGGCGCGCGATCACTGGCACGATCTCGAAGGCGCGCGCCGCGACGGTTTTCGCTTTGTGCAAATCTCGACCGACGAGGTTTTTGGCGCGCTCGGACCCGAGGGGTCTTTCGACGAAAATAGTCCCTATCGACCGAACTCGCCCTATGCGGCGAGCAAGGCGGCTGGCGACCATCTGGTGTTTGCCTGGTCGCGGACTTACGGCCTGCCGGTCCTCCTGACGAATGGTTCCAACACTTTCGGGCCCTATCAATATCCGGAAAAATTGATCCCGCGCATGATCATCAATGCTCTTGGCGGCGGCGCGCTACCTGTCTATGGCGCCGGCGAGAATGTGCGCGATTGGCTTCATGTCGACGACCATGCCGAAGCTATCCATCGCGTCGCGGAAGATGGCGCATTGGGCGAGCGTTATACCATCGGCGGCGGGGCGGAGCGGAACAATATCGATGTGGTCCGCAAGATATGCTCGATCCTCGACCAGATTGCGCCAAATCCATCGCAGGGGTCCTATGAACGGCTGATCGCTTTTGTCGAGGACCGGGCCGGTCATGATTTTCGCTATGCCGTCGATTCCAGCCATATCCATTCGCTCGGCTGGCGTCCCGCTGTCGGTTTTGACGAGGGACTTCATGACACCGTCCGTTGGTATTGCGAAAATCGGAATTGGTGGCAGGAGGAAGCAACGCGCGCCGGCGTGGCGGCGGACGCATGAGCGATGGGCCAATCCTTGTTATCGGGGCCTCGGGCTTTCTCGGTCGTACGCTGATTGAGGTTTTGGCCAATGCCGGGCGGAACGCGGTTGGCCTTTCACGGGTCGAGTGCGACATTTCAAGTCCGGTGGCGGTCGATGGTGCAATCGGGCGCGTCCAACCGCGGCTTATCGTCAATGCGGCGGCCTTTTCAGGTGTCGATGCGGCCGAGATTGAGCGTGCCGGCGCGACGGCGGTCAATGGCGAGGGATTGGCTATCCTCGGGTCGAGGGCGGCGGCGGACGAGATTCCAGTTATCCATATCTCGAGCGACTATGTATTCGACGGGTCGCGCCGGCGCCCCTATAGAGAAGACGATCCAGTAAGCCCGCTCGGTCATTACGGTCAATCCAAAGCGGCGGGTGAAACCCACCTAGCGGCTGCTCAGCCACGCCATGTCATCCTGCGCACCGCATGGCTGTTTGGCGATCACGGCGGCGGCTTTGTCAAAATGGCGATTGCCGCAGCATTTGGTTGCCAGCCGATCCGCACAATCGTCGACCAGACCGGCAGTCCCACGGCGGCGGTCGATCTCGCCCTTGCGATCCTCGCCGTTGACGCGGCGATCAAGCGCGGCTTCCAATCCTGGGGTATCTATCACTATGCGGGACAAGAACCCGCAAGTCGTATCGACATGGTCAACACGATCCTCGATACTCTCAGCGGGCTGGGCAGGAGTGTTCCTGAAATCGTTCCGGTCGATCTCGCCGACTTCGCCGGCGCGGCGTTACGGCCGAATTATTCGGCGCTCGATTCAAGTCGCTTCGTTCGGACGTTTGATTATCCGGCATCCGACTGGCGCCAGCAGTTGGCGGCGTTGGTTGACCGGAGTGCGAAGAAAATGACGGAGCAGTCGATCGCATGAAGGGTATCATACTGGCCGGCGGAACCGGCACGCGTCTATATCCGGTGACGCTGGCAGTGTCGAAGCAACTGCTCCCGGTCTACGACAAGCCAATGATCTACTATCCGCTGTCGACCCTGATGCTTGCCGGCATCCGCGATATCCTGATCATCACGACCCCGCATGACCGGCCGAGCTTTGAACGGTTGCTCGGCGATGGCAGCCAATTCGGTCTGCGCATCGAATATACCGCTCAGGATCGACCGCGCGGGATTGCCGATGCGTTTGTAATCGGCCGCGATTTTATCGGCGGCGACCGCGTTGCTCTCATTCTCGGCGATAACATCTTCTATGGCAGCGGTCTGGTCGATCTTTTGCGCTCAGCGACCGGGCGAGAAGACGCGGCCACGGTTTTTGCCTATCGGGTGTCGGATCCGGAGAGATATGGTGTCGTCCAATTGGCGCCGGATGGCCGGGCGATCTCGATTGAGGAGAAACCGAAGACGCCGAAATCGTCGCTTGCGGTCACCGGACTTTATTTTCTCGATGCTGCCGCCCCCGATATTGCCAGCGCCTTGAAGCCGTCGGCGCGGGGCGAACTCGAGATAACCGATCTCTTGGAAGTTTACATGAATCGCAGCGCCATTCATGTAGAGATTCTCGGGCGCGGCTTCAGTTGGCTCGACGCTGGAACCCATGATGCACTGGTCGAGGCAAGTCAGTTCGTCCAGGTGCTCGAACAGCGGCAGAGTTTACGAATCGCCTGTCCCGAAGAAATTGCCCTTGCCAATGGTTTTATCGACATGGCGCGGTTCAAGGTAGAGGCTGAAAAGCAAGTGGCGTCGGGCTACGGTGCCTATCTCCTCGATGTTGCCCGTCGGGTCGAAAATGCCGGTGATGCTGATTTGAGCCACAAGGACAGGTAACGATCATGGTGAACGCGAAGGAAGTACTGGCTGCTATTCCACTCTTTGCCGAGGTGCTCGATGCCGACCAAGCCGACCGGCTTGCCGGCAAGTGCGATGTGGCGATTTTTCCAGCCGGTGCTCTCCTCATGACCGAGGGTGATTTTGGCACATCGATGTTCGCATTGGTGGAGGGAACGGTGGCGGTTACGCTGGCCGGAAAGCGCGGAGATGAACACGGCGTCGCGACGCTTACCGGTGGCGATATCGTCGGCGAGATGTCGCTTCTGACCGGCGCCCGCAGGAACGCGACTGTAACCGCGACCACCGAGGTCGTCGCAATCGAGATCACAAAGGTGGCCATAGAGGATATTCTGGCGCGGGCTCCTGACCTGATTGACAGTTTCGGCAGGGTGCTCGGGCGCCGTCAGGCCGAACTCGACCGTGTGGCGGTCGATGCCGCCCGCGCCGGGGGGGACGATATTATTGGTCAGATCAGGCGTTTTTTCGGCGGCGGCAGGGCTTGAAATAACCCGTGAAATACGATTCCGCGCTTTGGTTCGGTGTTGGCGCTTTCAATTCGATCCACAGGTTAGATTGCTCGCTGGGCGGGTGTCGGATACAAACAGGCTGCCGACTTCGAGCGATCGCTGAAGGTTTTGGCATTTTTGCATTTTGAATGAGTAGGCGGTTGAGAAATGGGGAGCGTAGCAGCGATTGAAGGCGATGGGCGATGCCCACGATTGTCTTTCAATTGTCATTCCCGCCCTATTGAACCGTAATCGAAATGGCAAACCGCGCCGGCCGGCTTTATCCTATTCTAGTTTTCGCAATTCTCGCGGGAGCCGTGGCGCTACGCATTGCCGATCCGTTTTTCGTGCAGGCCCTTCGGTTTATCTCCTTCGATTCATACCAGCGCCTGGCGCCTGAGGTTTACGATCCTTCACTTCCCGTCCGTGTCGTCGATATCGATGAGGAATCGTTGGACAAGGTCGGCCAGTGGCCGTGGCCACGAACGGTCATGGCCGAACTTCTGGCGCGCCTGTCCGACCAGGGGGCGTCGGTCGTCGCCTTCGATGTTCTGTTCGCCGAGTCCGACCGGACTTCGCCGGAGCAGGCGATCATGCGGGCGAGCGAGGCGGATCGTCAGTCGTCCGGTCCGCTTATCGATGATCGCGAGAGCCACGACATGATCTTCGCCAAAGCGGTCGCTGAGGCGCGTGTGGTTTTACCGACGGTGTTGAGCGATCAGCGTACCGATGCGCCTCCGGCCAAGGCCGGATTTGCCGTCGCCGGCGATGACCCGCGCGCCAATGTCGCTGGCTTTGCCGGGGCGACGCGAAATCTCCCGATCCTCGATGAAGCGACGGACGGAATTGGATCGATCAACTGGATCCCCGATCGCGATCAGGTGATCCGCCGTGTGCCGCTTGTCTTTCGGGTCGGTGATAATTTCGTTCCATCGCTTGCCACCGAGGCGCTTCGCGTCGCGCAAGGCGCAAAATCCTACGTGTTGAAATCCTCGAACGCCAGCGGTGAGACCGCCTTTGGCGCTCATACCGGTCTCAACAACATCAAGGTTGGCAATATCGAGATACCAACCGACGCCGATGGCGGTATCTGGCTCAAATTCCGTCCTTCGAATCCTGAGGCCTATCTGCCGGCATGGGAGGTGCTGGCCGGCGAGAATGACGCCGGCGAGGTCGAGGGCCGGATCATCTTGATCGGAACCAGTGCTCATGGTCTTTCCGATTTGCGCGCCACGTCGCTCGATCCCGCCATCGCAGGTGTCGAGGTTCATGCCCAGGCGATCGAGCACATTCTGTCCGGCCTTTCGCTCGTCCGCCCCGACTACGCGTTGGGTGTCGAGGTTGCACTATTGCTCGTTCTCGGTCTTGCGCTAGCCGCGATCCTACCGAAGATTTCAGCGAGCTTTTCGGCGATCCTTGGGGTCTCGACGATCGCGGCAATCATTTATGCGGGCTGGTATGCCTATAAGGATGCAGGCCTTCTTTTCGATCCGTCATTTCCGGCGCTGGCGCTGTTCATCCTTGTCTCGGCGGTAACGTTTTATGTCTATCGGAACGTCGAAATGCAACGCGCCGAGGTCCGACGCGCGTTCGGCCACTATGTTTCGCCAATCGTTGTTGACGAAATCATCGCTCATCCGGAGCGCCTCGAACTTGGCGGTGAGGTTCGGGATCTCACATTGCTGTTTTGCGACGTACGGAATTTTACGGCGATTTCAGAGCAGATGGACGCCAAGGAGCTGACCAGCTTCATCAACAGTCTGTTGACGCCGCTCTCCGACATCATCCTGAAAAATCGCGGGACTATCGATAAATATATGGGTGACGCCATTATGGCGTTTTGGAATGCGCCGCTCGACGATGCCAGCCACGCCGCCAACGCTTGTCGCTCGGCGAGCGAGATGATTGCGGGCGTGGAAGAGTTGAATCGCAAATGGCGCAAGGCGGCTGAAGCAAGCGGCCGCCAGTTCGTACCGGTGGTAATCGGTGTTGGCATTAGCTCGGGCGAGTGCCTGGTCGGCAATCTTGGCTCAGATCAAAGGTTCGACTACTCGGCCATCGGCGATCAGGTAAATGTTGCCTCGCGATTGGAAGGACTTTCAAAATTTTATGGAATTGCGGTTATCGTTGGCGAACCGACGGCGCAGAGCAATCTCGAACTATCCGTCCTTGAGCTCGATTTGATGAAGGTCAGGGGTCGTAGCGCTCCGACGCGGATTTATACGCTTGGCGAAACACTGGGCATCGATGCGGAAAAATTCGCCCGCCTGGAGCCGCTACAAACCGCCATGCTTGAGGCTTATCGTGGTCGTGATTGGGACGAGGCCCAGTCGTTGATAGCGCAATGTCGGCAGGTTGGCGTTGATGCGCTAAAGACCTATTACGAAATTTACGAGGTTCGTGTCGGAGTGTCGCGCGAGGATCCGCCATCGGATGATTGGGACGGCGCTTTTATAGCCGAGACGAAATGAGGCCAGCAAAACGCCGTGACCGATATCATCGTTGGAATGTCGAGGGCGGCGTATACTTAAGAGGCCTGTCCGCGCGGGCTTGGCCGTGCGTAGTGAGAATATCGGAGAAGTAAGACGTGGCTGCCTCAGTTTCCCTTTTGATAGCAATTCTCGCCGCTTTGGAGGTCAAGCACTTTATCTGCGATTACCCGCTTCAAAGCCGCTATCAACTTGTCAACAAAGGTACCTATCTCCACCCCGGTGGCATACTTCACTCAACAATACATGCCCTTTTCACGATGCCGGTCCTTCTGATCGCGCCACCGAAACTTGCCCTCGGCGTGGCGATCATCCTCGGCGAATTCCTGGTCCACTACCACATCGATTGGTTAAAGGAGCGGGTCTTGCGGAAAAGCGGCTGGGTCGCGACACAAAGAGAATTCTGGTGGGCGATCGGGGCCGATCAGCTTCTCCACCATTTGACCTATCTGGCGATTGGCGCGCTTCTTGTCGGTGCGTGGTAATCGTAATACCGCGTTGGCTTATACATTTGTTTCGTACTGATTCTTCAGGTGTATAAGCTCGCCCCCAATCGATCAGTCAATGGGTTTCTTTGGGTCGTCATCCCTGGATCGATCATCACGGTCCCTCTTCGCCTTTTTGATCCGTTTAGGATTATTGCAGGACCTCGATTGGACGCGAAATTCGTTCCGCAAACCTGATTGTTCGAACGCATAAGGGAAAGTCGTCTTCATGAGTTCGGTTCGTTCATAGATATCGTTGACCCAGCGAAAGCCGTCTTGCGGCTCAAGAATAAGAATTCTGCAGCGCCCGGTCAGTTCCGTACAACGAAGGTTTTGACCGGTCTTGTCGCATAGCCGCACGCCACCGTCATAAAGCGCAAGATTTGTTGCTCCGTTCGCAACCGTCACATCAAAGGCGGTTCCGCGCACGCCAATCGTCGCGGTCGGTGTATTTATCGTGTAGGCTTGGCTCTGGCTCGATCCGGAAATAAAACGGAATGCTCCGCGGACAGCATCGATCGTGACTTCGCTCGCCGTCGACTGACCGTCGAAGACGAATTTATCTATGGTAATTTCGGAGTTCGGTCCGACGACCAACTTTGTATCGTCAAGAAATCTTATCTGGGCGCTTCCGCCCTGATCGGTCTTGACGATATCGTCCATGAAGACCGGGCTCTTTGCCTCAAGTGGTCGGTTTCCGGACTCGCCCGTGATCGCCGCCGATTGAATGACCGCCACCGCCTCGCCGCTCGGTTCTGAGGCAAGGGAGGGTTGGATTCCAAACCCGCCCATTGAAATTACACCAATAATAAAAGCCCTGACCAGCATCATGGCAGCCCCCTACAAAACACTTACTGGCGCTTATATTACCTTGCGGGCAGTCGTTGTCCAACGCTGCGGCAATGCAAGGCGAACAACCGCATTCAAATTCACCGCAATTGTGCCGCTTCCAAAGTCCTGGCCGGAGTGGGATATTGTGTCCGTCAGACATGGATTAAACGGTGAAACCTTGAAACCTGTTCTCATTACCGGCGCGGCCGGCGGCATCGGGACAATGATCCGACCGTTGCTGCGCCAAGATTATCGGCTTCGTCTTTCCGATCGCGTGGCAATTCCCGATCCGGTCGATGGCGAGGAAATTGCTCTGGCTGATCTTTCCGACATGGAAAGTTTGCGGCGCGCGGTCGCCGGTGTTGATGGCATCGTCCATTTCGGCGGCCGATCCGGTGAAGCCTCGTGGGAAACGATCCACGATGCCAATATAGAGGGTTGCTATAATCTGTTCGAGGCGGCGCGGCTTGAGGGCGTGCGCCGCATTGTCTTCGCCTCAAGCAATCACGCGGTTGGCTTTTACGGACGTGACGAAAAGATCTCCGAGAGCGTTCCGGTTCGTCCCGATTCCCGCTATGGCGTCAGCAAGGTTTTCGGCGAGGCGCTCGGTAGTCTTTACGCTTTTAAATACGGTGCGGAAGTTCTGTCGATCCGCATTGGTAATGTCAGCGCTCAGCCAGCCGATGTTCGCCGCCTTTCGATTTGGGTAAGTCCGCGCGATCTCTGTCAATTGATCAAGATCGGCCTAGAATCTCCCGGCATTCGCCACGAGGTGGTCTATGGAGCCTCGGACAATGATCGCGGCTGGTGGGATAACAGCAACGCCTATCGTCTCGGCTACCGGCCCCAGGATCGATCCGAAGATTACGCCGCCGATGTGCTGGCTGGTGGTTCTGGCACGTCCGGCGATAACCGAATCGACTTGAATCAGGGTGGTATTTTCTGCGTCTCCGAAACGATATAGGTGGCTGAAACTGGTCAGATTTGGAGAGTTTACGAATAATTCACAAGAAATCCCGTGAATTTCCTCCCGGTCCTACGAATCTCCTTGCATCGGCCTGCCCGACTAATTAATCTTTCCCCTGCAGTGAATTGCTGGCGCGTCCTAATTTTGGGATGGCAATTGAATCTGCGATGAGAATTATGAGTTATATTTAGGTTGATACCGCTTACCTCCTGTACCTTAGTTTTTTTGATTACGATGATTTGTTAGTGTTTGATAATTGTAGGGTTTTTTGTTGCAGCTTTGGAGTTGCGCAGAAGGTTATTTCGGCACCCGATTTGGGTAAGGATAAACGTCATAGCCGCCGGCCTTGGGCCGGCGGTTTGTTGTTTAAGGTGCTGCGATCGCAGGCTTTTCTGACAGTTTTCTATTCCGGATCCCGGATCGCCAACCTTTACCCAATGTGAGGCGAGGCATGATTGACACAATCAAAACTTTCCTGAGCGAACTAACCGGCGGGACCGAGAAGCGAGACCTCGGCGCCGATGAAATTCGGCTCGCTGCCGCCGCGCTTCTCTTCCATGTCATCGCGGTCGATGGCATCGTTTCGCCGGAGGAGCGTGAGAAACTATCCGCATTGCTCAGCCGACAGTTCGATCTCGACAAGAACGATGTCGCCGAACTCGCCGCCGCCGCTGAAACCGCGGATAGTGAGGCTATCGATCTTTATGCCTTTACCAGCATCCTAGTGCAGAGACTGGAGGCCCCCGATCGCGAACGTATCGTCGAGATGATGTGGGAGCTCGTCTATGCCGATGGCACCGTCCATGAGTTTGAGGACAATGTGATCTGGAGAGTTGCTGAGTTGCTTGGCGTCTCGACGCAAGCCCGTATGGGCCTCAAACTTAGAGCGCGCGACGGTTCCGGTCACTGATCGTTCGCGCGCCAAAATATTTTCGCCATATGTGTGCAGCGGGAGAGAATTCGCAATGTGCGAGATTTCTCGCAATTTGCGACGCATGCGGGGTTAATGAAATCCTAATTTAATCGATAAATTGCGATCTAAATCGCTGCACGCACCAGATATTGCGTAACCGCTTCTGGCAAGATCCTTGCGACAGAGTTGGCACGCTGACCTTTTGGTTTTGCGTTGTCAGCGAGACCTGGGCGGGGGAGAGTGGACGCCGTCGACCCCCGGCACCGTTCTTCCCCGTCCCAGCACATTTCTCCGTCTCAGCACATTTCCCCGTCTCAGCACATTTCAATGTGAGCCGTTCCTCGAATAGGAATGCTCGCCATCCTTTATTGGTATGAGTGCACTGGCTCACCGGCGATTGCCGCCTCCAGATCTTCATATTGCTCGCAGCTCGTGCCGCAAATCATCTCAATCTCGGCAAGTTGGTCTAGGGCGAGGTCGGTCCACCCGGCCGCGACATAACCCTCGCCAAGATATTCGCGCGTGTAGAGATTATTCGGATCGATGGCGAGCGCCTGATGATACCAATCGATGCCCTCTTCGACCCTGCCCAATTTGCGCGTGGCGAAGCCGATATAGGTAAGAACGGTGGAGTCATTCCTGTCTCTGACAGCCATCAATGCGTCGAGCGCATTGTCATAGTGACCGGCAAGCGCGAGCGCCCGGCCCTGGGTGGTGAGCGCCGCATCGTCGAGCTGATCCGGCCAGACGCAAATTTTCTGTTTCTCGTCATAAACCATGCCTTCTCGGCATTCGATCGGGTCGCTCGAACCGCCGCCACCACCTCCATCGTCGGCGCCGAAGGCCGGAAAACCGCTCGCGGCGGCAAGACAAAGGCTCATGACAACGGCACGGATCGTTAAACGGTGCGGATTGAATGATATCTTATTCATCTTAACCTCCTAGCGTGGGGCCTATCTCGGAACTCCCCCAGCCGATCAGCGAGACAAAGTGCAAGAGACCGGAGCTTAGCATGCGCCCCATATCCGCTCGTCAATTTGTCGTGATGCTTGGCATGATCGGCCGATCACTCCACAAAAAATTGGTTGCATCAAATCATCCCGACACTAGGCTCTGCCGGCCTTTGAAGGAGAACACCATGAGACCGCCGCTTGTTGCCGGATTGATCGCCTTTATTTCATTGCTCGCGGTACCGGCCATTGCCGAGGAGCAGGCGATCATCGTCCTCGACGCATCGGGCTCGATGTGGGGCCAGCTCGACGGGACGCCGAAGATTTCGATTGCCCGAGAGGTTCTGGGTGGCGTGCTCGGCAACGTTCCGGCAAATACATCGATTGGTCTCATGGCCTATGGCCATCGTGAAAAAGGCAACTGTGCCGACATTGAACTTTTGATCGCGCCGGCATCGGGGAAAGCCGCGACAATCGTCGGCGTGGCCAATGCGCTCAACCCGAAAGGCAAGACGCCGCTCTCCGATGCTGTGCGTTATGCGGCCGAGGCCCTCAAATATTCGGAAAACAAAGCCAATGTTATTCTGATCACCGACGGTCTTGAAACCTGCAATATGGATCCATGCGCGGTTGCCCGCGACCTGGAGGCGACAGGCGTAGACTTCACCGCACATGTTGTCGGATTTGGTCTGTCGGCTGAGGAGGGACGCCAGGTCGCTTGTCTGGCCGACGAGACCGGGGGCAAATATATACCGGCGGCGGATGCCGGGTCGTTGATCGATGCGCTCTCGGAAACCGTTGCGGATGTAGCCGAGCCACCTCCTCCTCCCGTTGAGGAACAAGCGACTGCGGAGGCCGTGCTTCCAGAGGCGACGCTCGATGCGCCCGAAAAGGTCGAGATGGGCCAAAGTTTCCTCGCCACTTGGGAAGGCCCGGGGACAAAACAGGATAAAATCACTCTCTTCGCTCCTCTTGGCGACAACGGCGAAGGAAAGGATTTACGAAGCCGCCGGGTCGTCAGTGCCGACTTCGACAAGAGGCAAGTTCGTCTTGTCGCCCCGGTTGCGCCGGGAGATTACGAGCTTCACTATCGCTATGGCCGCCAGGGCGCGGTCATTGCCACGCGGGCGATTGCCGTCGTTGAGGCTAGCGTATCTCTGTCGACGCCGGCCAATGCCGATATAGGGTCAACAATTGTTGTCAACTGGGTCGGACCTGGTGGCGCGCGCGATGTTATCGAGCTTTTCAATCCTATGGCCCAAAACGGTGAAGGAGCCGTCCTGTCCGCCAGACGTCTCAGAGGCGATGATTTCGACAATCGCAAGGTCTCGATTGTCGTGCCGACCGAGCCCGGTTTTTATAGACTTCGCTACTTCAATCGTGACGATCGCAAGGTCCTCGCTTCCCGCGAGATCGAAGTGTTGGCGATGGAAGTCTCGGTCTCGGCGCCCGAAAGGATGGATTTCGGTCGGACCTTTATAGTCACCTGGGTCGGTCCCGGGACAAGACTCGATGCAATCGAAATATATGACCCAAATGGCAGCGGAGGCGAGGGACGCTCGGTTGAAAGAAAACGATTGGTCAATGGCGATTTCGATGGGCGGCGCATCGATCTCATCGCGCCGGCAATCGCCGGTGAATACCAGATTCGCTATTGGAGCGGCGAAGACCGCGTTGCGCTTGTCGCCCGGCCAATCTCGATTATTGAAACCGAAGTGTCGATCACAGCCCCAGATGCGGTTGCCGCCGGTGAAGAATTTACAGTTGGCTGGATAGGTCCGGGCGCCAGGCGCGATTCGATTGATGTTGTTGTGGAAGATGGAGTTGACGGCAGGGCGCTAACATCCAAACGCCTCGTCAATGGCGACTTCGGCGATAGGCGGCTTACGCTTGAGGCTCCCTCGGAGCCGGGGCGCTACCTCCTTCGCTACTGGAACGGAAACTCAAAAGTCACGCTGGCAACGCGGTCTATTACTGTCGATTAGCCGGCAAGCCAGCCGGGCGATATCCACGCAGTATCAGACGCGATCGCCGCTATTTTCATATCCACCGGCTTTCCGGCTTAGCTTGCCTGAGCGGCGAGAGGCGCTTGTGATGGCGGCTGGTTTGATATATTGTATACCAAGGCTCTGATATTTTGTATGCCAGACCAGTTGGCAAGCGCACGAGATTGGGCATAAATGTCTGAAAACGTTCTCAAAATTCAGCCGATTAAGGACAATCTGAGCCTTAACGCGCGAATCTACGATGACCTCAAAGAGGCCATCGTCACCATGAATATCTATGATGACGACGCCGAGCTTCGCCTTGACGAGCGAACCCTGTCGGAGCAATTCGGCATTAGCCGTACGCCCTTGCGCGAGGCCCTGGCGCGGCTTGACCACGAAGGGCTGGTCCATATCGAGCCCCGCCGCGGCATCTTCATCAGGCGTAAGTCGAAGCAGGAAATCCTCGACATGATCACGGTCTGGGCCGCATTAGAGAGCATGGCGGCGCGTCTGATCACGCTTGAAGCGCGCGACGACGAAATCGCCACGATGCGCCCGATGCTCAGTGTCTATGACACCAACAAGGTGACCGAGCACATCGACGAGTATTCGGAGACAAATATCTCCTTTCACCAGGCAATCGTTGCGCTGGGGAAATGTCCGTTGATCGGCGAGATAACCGACCGGCTGTTTATGCATGTCCGGGCAATTAGGGCGCGCACAATATTCGAGGAAGACCGGGCCAAACGCTCCGTCGAGGATCACCTTGCAATCGTCGAAGCCCTCGAGGCCCGCGATACCGATCTGGCCGAGCGACTGGTTCGTGAACATACGCTTAAGCTGCGCGACCATGTCGCGCGTCACCTTGATCTTGACTGATCGAAAACGAATTCCCGGACCCTGGCGGTCCAGTAAGAGAGAACACCATGGCTGAACAGAATACCGGTAGCGAAGGCGAACCGAAGGATCTCACGGATGGCTTCCATCTGATCATCGACGCATTGAAGCTCAACGATCTCGACACGATTTACACCGTGCCGGGGATTCCAATTACCGATCTTGGACGCATGGCGCAGGCGGAGGGGATGCGCGTAATTTCGTTCCGGCACGAGCAGCACGCCGGCAATGCCGCCGCTATTGCCGGCTATCTGTCCAAAAAACCCGGCTTGTGCCTCACAGTCTCCGCTCCAGGGTTTTTGAATGGCCTGACGGCGCTTGCCAATGCAACGACCAACTGCTTCCCGATGATTTTAATATCGGGCTCGTCCGAGCGCGAGATCGTCGATCTGCAGCAGGGCGACTACGAAGAAATGGATCAGCTGGCGATTGCCAAGCCGCTATGCAAGGCGGCCTTCCGCATTCTGCATGCCGAAGACATCGGTATTGGCGTAGCCCGCGCCATCCGCGCCGCGGTATCGGGTCGGCCGGGCGGCGTCTATCTCGATCTTCCAGCCAAGCTCATTGGCCAGACCATGGGTGCCGAGGCGGGCAGGAAGTCGCTCGTCAAGGTGATCGATCCGGCGCCGCGCCAGATCCCATCGGCTGAATCGATTGCGCGCGCACTTGATCTCCTGAAGAGCGCCAAGCGGCCGCTGATCATTCTAGGCAAGGGTGCTTCTTATGCGCAGGCTGATGATGATATTCGCGCTCTCGTCGAAAAGAGCCGAATTCCCTATCTGCCGATGAGCATGGCCAAGGGTCTGCTGCCCGACACGCATCCCCAGTCAGGTTCCGCGGCGCGCTCGCTGCTCCTGAAAAATTCCGACGTTGTCATGATGATCGGCGCTCGTCTCAATTGGCTCCTGTCTCACGGCAAAGGCAAGGCGTGGGGGGAGCCGCACTCGAAGAAGTTCATTCAAATCGATATCGAGGCCAAGGAGATGGACTCGAATATCGAGATCGCGGCACCTGTGGTTGGCGACATCGGTTCGTGCGTTGCGGCACTTCTCGAAGCGATGGGCGATAATTGGCAAGCGCCCCCGGCCGAATGGACCGATGAGGTCAGAGCGAAAGTCGAAAGCAATGTCGAGCGCATGGCACCGAGATTGCAAAACAACAATGTCCCGATGGACTATCACGGGGCGCTTGGCGCGCTGCGCCGGATCATCAAGGATCGTCCGGAAACGGTGCTGATCAATGAGGGCGCCAACACGCTCGATTTCGCTCGCTCCATCATCGAAATCTATCAACCACGCAAGCGCCTCGATGTCGGCACCTGGGGTGTGATGGGCATTGGCATGGGCTTTGCCGTTGCCGCCGCGATTGAAACCGGTAAACCGGTTCTGGCCGTCGAAGGGGATAGCGCCTTCGGTTTTTCCGGCATGGAGATCGAGACGATCTGCCGTTACGACTTGCCCGTCTGCGTTGTCGTCTTCAACAATAACGGCATCTATCGCGGTACCGACGCTAACCCGACCGGTGGCTCCGATGCGGCGCCAACCGTCTTCGTCAAGGATTCGCGCTACGAGAAGATGATGGAGGCCTTTGGCGGCGTAGGCGTTTATGCCACCAGCCCCGACGAGCTTTCGCGCGCGGTGATCGAAGCCCTGGAGTCGGGAAAACCGACACTCGTCAATGCCATCATCGACGAAAAAGCCGGCACCGAAAGCGGACGGATTGGCAATCTCAATCCGCAAAGCGTCGTCAAGAAAAAATAATCGAACCCTGCCAAACAAACCAAGTTATTAAACGGAGCACCGGATGGAAGCCCTTAAGAACGTAAAAATACTAGACTTTACTCATGTCCAGTCAGGGCCAACTTGCACCCAGCTTCTGGCGTGGTTCGGCGCTGATGTTATCAAGGTGGAACGGCCGGGTGTCGGAGATGCGACGCGCGGCCAGCTGCGCGATATCCCGGATGTCGATTCGCTTTACTTCACCATGCTCAACCACAACAAGCGATCGATCACGATCAATGGCAAGGTCGAAAAGGGCAAGGAAGTTCTGGAGCGCCTGATCAAGTCTTGCGATGTACTGGTCGAGAACTTCGCCCCCGGAGCGCTCGATCGAATGGGGTTCGGTTGGGAGCGTATCCAGGAATTGAACCCGCGCATGATCTATGCCTCGGTCAAGGGGTTCGGTCCCGGACCCTATGAGGACTGCAAGGTCTATGAAAACGTTGCCCAATGCGCTGGAGGTGCTGCCTCGACGACCGGTTTCCTCGACGGGCCGCCGCTGGTCACCGGTGCCCAGATTGGCGATTCCGGCACGGGATTGCATCTGGCATTCGGCATCGTCACCGCACTCTATCATCGCGAACAGTCGGGCAAGGGCCAGCGCGTCCAGGCCGCTATGCAGGATGGCGTCATCAATTTGTGCCGCGTTAAACTGCGCGACCAGCAGCGCCTCGCCCATGGACCCTTGAGCGAATACAGCCAGCATGGACGTAACATCCCCTTCGGTGACGCGACGCCGCGTGCGGGAAATGATTCCGGCGGTGGCCAGCCGGGTTGGATTCTCAAATGCAAGGGCTATGAGAGCGATCCCGACGCCTATATCTACTTCATCACCCAGGCGCCGATATGGGGAAACATTTGCGACGTCATCGGCAAGCCCGAATGGAAAGAAGATCCCGGCTACAAAACCCCCAATGCGCGCCTCGACAAGCTCACCCATATCTTCGACACGATTGAAGAGTGGACCAAGACCAAGACCAAGTTCGAGGTTATGGAACTTTGCAATCCGCTCGATATTCCGGTTGGGCCAATCCTGTCGATGAAGGAAATTTCCGAAGAACCGTCGCTGCGTGAAACCGGAACAATCGTCGAGGTCGATCATCCGACCCGGGGCAAATATTTGTCGGTTGGCAATCCGGTCAAGCTGTCGGCCTCACCCTCGGTGGTGAAACGCTCGCCGCTGCTCGGCGAGCACACCGAAGAGATTCTCAGCGACTTTCTCGGACTTGGCGCGGACGAAATTGCCGAAATCAAGGAGAGCGGCGCCGTTGGCAAATAGGCGGCGGCCTCGAACTGAAATTAAGCGGGCGGCAATTGCCGCCCGTTTTGCTTTTGCGAGCCGCCGCTCAAAGGCGCCGTCAAGCTGAGCGCCGGGTAAATTGAAATTCTAGCCCAATATACCGATGCTGAGCTGGGGATAGGCGATGATCAGCGCCAGCACGGCCAGCATAACTACGGCGAAAGGCAAGGCGCCGAGGAAGACATCCTTCAATGTGATGTCGGTATCGGCCAAGACCGATTTTATGACGAAACAGGAAAGGCCAAGCGGTGGCGTTAAAAGGCCGATCTCCGCGCCGATCACCGTAACGATGCCGAACCAGATCGGGCTCAGTCCCAAAAGTTCGATGATCGGCAGGAACAACGGAACGACGATGAGTATGATCGAGGCGGTGTCGATCAGCGTTCCCAGGAACAGCATCAAGAGCACATAGGCAATCATCAAACCAAGGAAGGTGAGTTCGTAACTTTCCAGGAGGACGCCAAGTTCGTTTGGCAGCGCCGCCATGCCAAGCATGCGGCTATACATCGAGGCGGCGGTAATCAGGAACAGAATATTCGCCGATATGTGGCCGGTCTCGCCCAGCGTTTCCCAGAAAGCTGCAAGCGTCAGACGCCGGCGAACAAGAGCGATCAGAAGTGCGACCGCGGCGCCGGCGGCTCCGGCCTCGACCGGGGTTAGCCAGCCGGTATAAATGCCGCCGAGAACGACGGCGATCAGCAAGACGATCGGCACCGTCTTGGCGAAGAGCTCAAGCCAGGAAAAAGGAACGAAGTCCTGGATTTCGACACCGCCGACAAATCCCGGTGTCAGCCGTCCCATCACAAAAATCGCGGCAATATAAGCGATCGAAAGGACGATGCCCGGGACGATACCGGCAAGGAACATCTGGCCGATCGATTGTTCGGCGACGAAGGAATAGATGATCAACATGGCGCTTGGCGGAATGATCATGCCAAGCACGGAGGAACCGGCGACAACGCCTACGGCGAAACGGGGATTATACGATAGCCGCAACATTTGCGGCACCGACACTTTGGTAAAGACCGAGGCCGAAGCAATCGACGAACCGGTGACCGCGGCAAAGACGGCATTGGCGCCGACGGTTGCCATGCCGATTCCGCCTTTGACGCGATGAAAGCCGTGATTCATCACCTCATAGATGTCTCTGCCGAGACCGGCTTTTGAGACGACGAGCCCCATAAAAGTGAAGAGCGGGATGGTCGCGAAAGTGAATTCAAGCACCGAATCCGAGACGGCGACCTTGAGGAGATTCATCGCCAACGTAAAGTTATCGCGGATCAGCCAGATGCCGAGAAAGGAAACCGTCATCAAGGCAATCGGAATATAGACGCCGATATAGATCAAGGCGACGATCACAATGACCGAGATGATTCCGATTTCAATTGGGGTCATGGTCTACAGCCGGGCGTCAGGAGGCTTCGCCTTCAGGCGAAGTCTTGGGCTCGCGCCCGAGAATTTGACGACCGGTCACGGCTTTGGTCGCCCAGATAAGCGCACACAGCGTTGCACTGAACACGATGATCAGCCGCACCGGCCACCAGGGTGCGGTGAAGATGCCAGGCGTGCCGAAGAAATGATCGGTGTGCCATGCTTCGACAAATTCCGGCCACATGGTAACAGCGATCAATGCCATCATGACGGCGGCGACCGCGTCAATGCACCGACCGATAAAGCGTCCAAATCCGGGATAGGCATTACCAAGAATCGTCAAAAGCCCGTCAGAACGGGTAATCCTGTTGACGCGCACGACATCGGGCAATTGCAGAAATACAATCAGAACCATGGAGTACTGGACGACTTCAAAGACACCGTGAAACGGGTTGTTGAAGACGCCGCGCGCAATGACATCCACGTCCAGAACGAGAACCAAAATCAGGACGACGATCGTGCCGATCGCGTTGGCCATGGCCGCGATCGCTGTAAGCCCCGGGGAGGCGAGGTCTATAAGTCGGTGAAACACCGGAATTCCTGCCTCCTCGGGGATAGTTCAGGATGGGCGACGATTAGTCGACCGGATCAATTGGCCGTCCAATCGCGTAGCGCGGTCTGACCAGCGGCATCGAGCTTGGCGAGATAGGCTGCGAGCATCTCGGTGCCCTGGCTTCCGCTCTCATCGAGTCCGGCCGCCCATTCAGCGGCAATATTCGGTGCCGAGTCCGCCCAATTCTGACGTTCCTCCGCCGAAAGCTCGACGACAGTACCGCCAGCGGCCTTGAATGCCTCAACGCTTGCCTCGGCGCGTTTCATGGCTTCATTGGCGATATGATCGCGATATTCGGTGGCTGAACTCTGCAAGACGTCCTTGACCTCTTGCGGAAGCCCGTCCCAGACATCCTTATTGATGGTCACGCTCTTCGACGCGACCGAACCGAGATTGGACTTAAGCATGTAAGGAGCGAACTCCCCGTAACCGAAAGTCTTGGCCGCTTCCGCCCAGATCATCGCGCCGTCAACGGTGCCGGTCTGAAGCATGGTGGCCATATCGGTCAGGCCCGCCCGCACGCCGGCGGCGCCAGGAATGGCCTCGAGATAACGGAGATTATAACCGGCGCCAGCAATCTTCTTGCCTTCCAGGTCGCTCAAGCTGTTAACCGGCTGAGTGGTGAAGATCTGGTAACTGTCAAGGACGACGCCTGTTGACAGATAGACCTGGTTCTCGGCGGCGAATTCGGCTGACGGTGAATCGAATTCCATCGCAACCTCATCCATAGCCTTTGCGACCACCGTCGCATCGGACGAGATGAAAGGCGTGACATAGGCAAGCGCCTGGCTCGGTAGTTTCGAAGCATGGAAGACTGTGGTGACAACGCCGATGTCGCCAAGTCCGAGCTTGATACCTTCCAGAACGCCTTTGGGTTTGACGATTGCGCCGCCATAGGCTTCCTGCCATTCGATCTCGTAGTTGCCGGTCTCGGCGAGCTTCTCATTGACCAGCGGAATGAAGAATTTGGAGAACTGATCCACCCACATGGCTTTGGCCGGATAGCCATCGATGGCGACGAGTTTTATTGTCTCCGCCGCCGATGCCGGCATCGCGAGGCTGGTCGCGATGATAGCTCCTGCCGCTGCCATTAACGCCGCGACGTGAAAATTTTCCCTGCATAGCATTTTCCCTTCGTATTTCGTTAGGCGCGGGGATACGAGAATTGCTCTATCCCTAGTTCAATTAACGCTGATATTCCCCCGCTTGCCAACGCGCAATCAAATTGCGCCGGTGATTATGTCAAAGTCGTCCAATAGGCCTTAGCTTCTTGATCTTGTATTTCCTTACCCTGTTTGGGGCGCTTGTCACCCCAGATAGTAGGAACAGACTTGCAATACGGCCCTTTTCTACGGAATGGAAATTGGTGCGGCCAGATTTTCCCAACCCAATTGCAAAATTGGCCATTTGAGTGCTCGCAGATCAGCTCAAATGCAAGCATCCTCACGTCTCCAATATGGGACTGAGCCAACCGACAATCAGACCCCAGACGACGTGGACGATCAGCGCCGTGATCCAGGCACGACCGTCGATTTTGCTAAGAAACAAGCCAACACGGACAAAAAACGGCTCAAACAACAGCCCTGACATGACGAATAATAGCAACCCGAACAGCATGCCACGAACCGGTGGCGGTCCGGGTAGATATTGCCCAACCAGCGTCGCATAGAGCAACGCGAAGACGATTCCATTGATGCAGATGACAAACTGGCCGGCCCAATAGGGCGGGTCCTTGTCGAAAGGCTCGCCAAAGGTAAAGTTTGCCATGGCACGTGAAAGATCGAGCCGCGGCAGGCCAATAGAGCCAAGCCAAAGTGCTGCAATCAAATGGCAGTAGGTTCCCAAAAAACCTGCGATCGCGACATGAACAATAAATTCAAGCGTCATGGCTGATGCTTCCCCCCTGCGGTCTTACCGCGTCGATGCATACCGAAACAACGGGCGCAAACGGCCGATGTCCGGTGACTTTGATATTGCTGAATCCGGCCCCTTCGATCGTCTCGACGAGTTCGCGCTCCATCATGACTCCGCCGAGCGAAGTTGACCATGCGAGCGGGTCAGCGAGCAATTCCGGCGGTAAATCGCCCTCGCGCACGAGATCGCAGATATGGAGCCGTCCGCCCGGCCGCAGGATGCGCCAGGCCTCGGCGAACGCCTCGTGGGGATCGAGCGCCAGATTGAACGCGGCGTTGGCCATGACGACATCACAAACCGCATCGGCGAGCGGCAGCATTTCGATATCGCCGGCGATGCGCTGCACGCCGGATTGTGTTGCGCCCAAAGGGTTCAACATCTCGGGTGTAAGATCTATCGCGATGACATGTGGCGACCGGGCATTGGCCAGAAGCGCGTCAAGACCGCTGCCGGCGCCGAGATCGACAACCAGATTGGCGCCGTCGAGCGGGGCGTTGGCGATAACGTTGCCGCATCCCGCCCATCGCTCGACGATTGCCTCCGGGATGCCGTCAAGCTGGCTGTCGGAATAGCCAGCCTGACGGGCTCTTTTGCGACCGCCCCAGGCGCCGCTGGAATCGAGGGCTTGGCGCGCATAACGCCGCCGGATCATATCCTTGACGTAGGCTTCCCTCGATCGCATGTCGGCCCCATGCGGTAGTCGGTGCGTAGCGCCAATCAGTGCGGCATGTGCTCGGGATTCCAGAATTGTCCCGTCCGGAGCATCTTGGCGATCCTGTCGCCATGCTGGATCCAGCTGTTCTCATTATATTTGGCTTGTGACTCATAGTCGTAATCGACGCGTTTGATCTCCGTGTGCCACTTGCCGTCGCCCTTATATTCAACCACCGCGTATGACGGGCGCGGGTCGCCATCCCAGGACATGCCGACTGCCGCACAGCAGACAATCGTCTGATCGCCGACCTGGCGAATCGAGGGTCCATGGATGTGGCCATGCGCCATGATTTCAGCGTTCGTGCCGCTGATGCGCTCTTTCACCTCGTCGTCGGTGTAACGTAGCGGCAGCGCATCTGAATCGCCAATTTCGTTGGGCGTCGCATGGAAGATGTAAAACTCGTGCCCGGGCTCCGGCCTGTAAGTCAACGAAAATGGCAGCGTGCGCAAATATTCGAGTTGATCGTTGGTCATGCGCTCGCGGCTGTCGCGCGCCATGTACATCATCCACTCATGATAAACATTCTTGGGCTTCATCCATTCCCATCTCTTGTCGACGACCCATAGATCGAGATTGCCGACAATGACGTCGCAATTTTTGCGGCCGCGGATCATCTCGACGATTGCCCCCGGATCGGGACCAAGCATGACAAGATCGCCGGCGACGATTTCCTTGTCGGCTTTTTCCTTTTCGATTTCCTTCAAGACCGCCTCAAGCGGCGCCACCTGGGCGTGAATATCCGAGTACAGAACAAATTTCATTTTCTTCTCCAACGCACCTGTTGCAAGGCGGGTCAGGCGCCAGTGATAATCGGCGCTTTACGGCAGTTGTGACGGTTTCAAGAAGTCATATTGCAAACGGTGGTCGCCACCATATCTCCAATTCCCAAAATCTTTACGCAACCCTCTTTAAGGCGACCTCAATGGTATACCCATCTTTTGGGATATTGCCCGCTTTGTCAATTTTTTGCGAAGTCAAACAACAGACGCGCGGCGTGTCAGGCTTTGCCTTTTCCCTTTCGTATTGCCGAAATATATCCTTTGGGAATAGCGACAGCTTCGACTCGCGAATTGTCAGAATTCGTCCGGCTCAACGCGACAAGAAAACTGGTGGAGCCGAGGGGGCTCGAACCCCTGACCTCCGCATTGCGAACGCGGCGCTCTCCCAGCTGAGCTACGGCCCCGCCAAACATTGAGGTTGGAGCGATCCAACCTGCGTGTCGACATAGGCGCCATTTACGGTGGGGGTCTTGGGGCTGTCAAGGAGCCAGGCGCCGGCGCAAAAAATGCGTTGGTGCTTGCGGCTGGCTGCAGTGACGGCTAAATCTTTAGTTCGGTCGGCGCTGGTGGAGCGTCGACACGCCAAATTGGAAGCGACGATGAATTCTCTCATCAGCCTGATTGCGACGGTCATCCAGATCTATATTTACCTTCTGGTTGCCAGTGTAATCCTGTCCTGGTTGATAAACTTCAACGTGATCAATACGCGCAACCAGTTTGTCGCCATGATCGTTGAGTCGCTATGGCGGCTTACCGAGCCTGGGCTAAGGCCGATACGCCGTATCCTGCCAAATCTCGGTGGTCTCGATATTTCGCCCGTGGTGTTGATTCTTCTGCTGATATTTGTCCAGAACCTACTTCTTGAGTTGTTCACGCAGCGCGTATTTTAGGTGCAATGGCTTGCCATCGCGCCGTGCCGGACGGAGTTATTGTTTCGGTTCGCCTGACGCCAAAGGCCGCGCAAGATTCGCTTGACGGAATTGGACGTCTTGCCGACGGGGCCGAAGTGGCAATTGCTCGTGTCCGTGCTTTGCCGGCTGACGGGGCAGCCAACAAGGCACTGATTGCGGTTCTGGCGAAGGCATTGAAGGTTCCAAAATCGGCCGTAGCGATTGTTTCGGGAGCCGGCTCCCGTCTCAAGAAGCTCAAAATCGTCGGCGATGCACCCACGCTAGCCGGTGATATCGACAGGTGGAGGAGGGTGTCATGATTTGGCTTCGATTCCTGGTGCTATATTTTGTCATGGCGGTGCCGGCTGCGGCCGGTATCTATGACAGCGCCTATACGAAGCTTGATCTTGAACAGTGTCGTCAGGAGGCGCCCGATCCCGAGGATCCCTTGTCAAGCGGCGTGTGGTGGTGCGCGGGCTATGCCGGTATTCCGGTTCGCGTCGCCGAGGGTGACCTTCGCTTTCTCGTATCTTTCGGCGCCAACGCCGCTGGCGAACCGGCGGCCGGCGAGACGCTACCGCAGTTTAACCGGATCGGCACGACGCTCGAATGGCGGTTGGAAACGACCCCAGCCGTTGGAAGCTGGCGCCCGGTCGCGACGATCCTGCGTTATTTTACGCAGGGCGATCTGGATGCCGAGGGGCAGGTTCTGGTGGTCACCAAACTTGGTCCGCCAGGCCAGATCTGTCACATCGGCTATGTCGACGCGCTTCTCAATCCGGACGCCAATGCGATCGCCCGACGGATTGCGGAGGCGGGTGCTCGGAGTTTCGTCTGCGGCCGCGATCAAGCGGGCTATTACGCAATTGCTCCGTAATAGTCAGTTGCCGAAGCAGTTGGAGGTTGTAGACCTCAAGAGCTATGCGTCCAGGCAAAGGCTTTCTTGGTCAGAGACGTCTTGCCAAACCGCTCATTGGCCTGGGCGACGTTGCGGCCACCGGCATTGGCGTAGAATCGGCAAGCCTGTTCGTTCTCCGCGAGCGCCCAGACCACGATCGTTTCAAAGCCGAAATGCTCCAATTCGCTTCTTGCGGCAAGAAACAGCCGGGTCCCAAGGCCGACACCTTGATATTCGGGAAGCAGATAGATCTCGTAAATCTCGCCCTTTTGAACGAGATTGCGGGCTCGATTGGGCCCGAAAGTAGCGTATCCGCAAATGTTGCCGCCAACTTCGATGACGAGAATGGCCGTGCCGCGACGGATGGCGCGGTGCCACCAGCGAGGCCCCCGGCGGGCGATAATCCGGCCAAGCTCCCTCGCCGGGATCAGGCCCTCATAGGAATAGCGCCACGCGGCATCGTGAACCGCGGTGATTGCCTCGGCATCTCTCGGCCGGGCGCGTCTGACGTCGATGGCGAACGTCTTGCTCATAGGCGGAGCTTATGGTGCTCCGTCCCTCCAGAAAAGAGGGGGCGTGACTATTGTCCGTGGATTTTCGCGATGTGTTGCATGCTTGCGTCGCCCGACGAGACGCTCGATAGATGGCCCGGTTACCGGCCCAAGGTCAGGCGGCGCCGGCCCGGAATGCGCGTTTGCGGTCAATGGGGTCGAGAATCGACTTGCGCAACCTGATTGCATCGGGGGTAACTTCGACCAACTCATCGTCCTCGATATAGGCGAGCGCTTTTTCCAGCGTCAGCAGGATCGGCGGCGTCAGCCGTACGGCATCGTCCTTGCCGGAGGAGCGAATATTGGTGAGCTGCTTGCCCTTTATGACGTTGATTTCAAGATCGTTGCCGCGTGTATGCTCGCCGACAATCATGCCGCGATAGACCTTGGAACCCGGCTCGATCATCATCGGACCGCGATCTTCGAGCTTCCACATCGCGTAGGCGACCGCCGCACCCGCCTCATTGGAGATCAGGACGCCGGTGCGTCGGCCATCGATATCGCCCTTGTATTCTTCATAGTCGTGAAACACGCGATTCATCACCGCGGTACCTTTGGTCTCGGTCATCAACTCGCCTTGATAGCCGATGAGGCCGCGGGTTGGTGCGTGAAAGACCAAGCGAAGGCGTCCGCCGCCGGATGGACGCATTTCGATCATGTTGGCCTTTCTTCGCGACAGGCTTTCAATGACGACACCGGAGTGCTCCTCGTCGACATCGATGACGAGTTCTTCAATCGGCTCAAGAAGGCTGTTGGTCGTCTCATCCCGGCGGAAGACCACCTTGGGGCGCGATACGCTGAGTTCGAATCCCTCGCGGCGCATCGTCTCAATCAGGATGGCAAGCTGCAATTCGCCACGACCGGAGACGACATAGGCGTCGGAATTTGGTGCCGCGTCGATACGCAGCGCGACGTTACCCTCGGCCTCGCGAAAGAGCCTTTCGCGGATGACCCGGCTTTGGACCTTGTCGCCTTCGGTGCCGGCGAGCGGCGAATCATTGACCAGAAAGGTCATTGAAAGCGTTGGCGGGTCGATCGGCTGGGCCTGCAGCGGTTCGACGACGTCCGGCGCACACAGCGTGTCGGCGACATTGAAATTGGCCAGGCCGGCGATCGCGACGATATCGCCGGCTTCCGCCTCATCGATCGGTGTGCGCTCAATGCCGCGAAATGCGAGAATCTTGGAAACCCGACCCTGTTCGACGACCTTGCCATCGTGATCCAACACTTTGACGGGCTGGTTTGTTTTGACCGAACCGGAAAATACCCGGCCGGTGATCAGGCGACCGAGATAGGGGTTGGCTTCGATCAATGTACCGAGCATGCGAAAGGCGCCGGGCTCCATTGGCGGCTCTGATACGTGCCTGACGATCAAATCGAACAGCGGGGCCATGCGCTGGTCCATCGGACCATCGGCGGCATCGGCCATCCATCCCTGCTTCGCCGACCCGTAAATAATCGGGAAATCGAGTTGCTCTTCGGTTGCGTCGAGGGCGGCGAACAGGTCGAAGACTTCGTTGACGACCTCATCCGGCCGGGCTTCTTTCTTGTCGACCTTGTTGATGCAAATGATCGGTTTGAGGCCGATCTTGAGTGCCTTGCCGACAACGAATTTGGTCTGCGGCATCGGACCCTCGGCGGCATCGACCAGCACGATGGCGCCGTCGACCATCGACAGGATACGCTCGACTTCGCCGCCGAAATCGGCGTGTCCGGGCGTATCGACAATATTGATGCGATCGTTCTTCCAGACGACGGAGGTCGCCTTGGCGAGAATGGTAATCCCGCGCTCGCGTTCGAGATCGTTTGAATCGAGCACCCGCTCGACGACGCGCTGATTGTCGCGGAAAGCGCCAGAATTCTGCAGGAGCTGATCGACCAAGGTCGTTTTACCATGATCGACATGAGCGATGATGGCGATATTGCGTAGGGACATTGAAAACACCAAAAAGGGGGTGGGAAAACACCAAAAAGGGCGCCGGCTAAATTCGCCGCGCCCGACCGTTCTGTTGCGGTGCAATATAGCGATTGATTACCGAAACGCAATCGGTCAGGTGCGCATTGCTGCTATCTCCTGATGCAGCTGGCATAAAATGGTTACAATAAGCGGGCGGTGGTTGGGAAATATGTGCTTTAACGGCACACAAAGTTGTCGCCCTTCTTTGGAGAAACCTTTCATGACTGAGGATATCGTTGCCGAGCTGGCTCCGAGCGGAACCCTTCGCGCCGGGATCAATATGGGAAATTTCTTGCTGGTCACCGGCAAGACGCCGTCTGGCGATCCAACCGGTGTTTCACCGGATATGGCCGCTGAATTAGCATCTCGTCTAGGCGTTCCGCTCGCACTTGTGCCCTATGCGACGCCGGGCGAGTTGATCGATGCGGCCGGCACCGGCGCCTGGGATATTTGTCTGGTTGGTGCCGAACCAGCGCGCGAAAAATTGACCGCCTTCACGGCCGCTTATTCGGAAATACAGGCGACATACATGGTCGCCGAGAATTCACCGTTGAAATCCGTCGATGAGGTTGACCGCGCTGGAACCCGCGTCATCGTGAGAGACCGCAGTGCCTATGGTCTTTATCTTCGCAGGACCATCAAGAATGCCGAACTTATCCTGACGGATAGCTTTGATGAGGCCCGCGACCGATTTGTCGACGAGAAGCTCGATGCGCTGGCCGGACTGCGGTCGGGCCTCATGTCGGAACTCGAAAAAACGCCCGGCGCGCGATTGCTCGACGGTGGCTTTACCTCCGTTCAACAGGCGGTCGGTACATCGCGGGAGAATAAGGCAAGCATAGCTTTCTTGCGCGATTTCGTCGAAGAAATGAAGACGAACGGTTTTGTCGCGGAATCTATCGAGCGCCACAATGCCCGCGGTCTTACGGTCGCGCCGCCGGCATGATCATTCGTCGAAAATTTGCGCTATCTGGTGAGCGCGATGGGAGCATAGCGCCACAGGAACAGAGCGAAGGCCATGATCCAGGCGCCGCCCGATAGGCCGTAAAGGTCCGCCGTCAATTCTGGCCAAGCCATCACGCCAAGACGGGCTAGGGCCGCGATGCTTATTGAACAGAAGGCCAGAACTGTCCGCCAATCGGCGTGAAGCTCGCGACCGGTATGGCCCAATATGGCGCGGCTCATGACAGCGAGGATCATGGTTCCAGCGGCCCCCACCGAAAGCGCATGGAGCGCGTCGGTCCGGCTCATCCCCTCGCCGAGAATGGAGCCACCCAGCAGAAGTAGCGATAGCGCCAGCCACCCATAGCCGGCATGGAGTACGAACAATATTGGCTCCGATAGCGTTCGCCAACCGCGCCAGCGCGCTAGTCTGAGTGCGTTCAAAATTCCCGCGAGGAGCAACGCATAGCCGCTTGCCGGTTGGGATGGAAAGGCAACCCATGCCAGCAAACTCAAAACCGTGGCGAGCATAGTTAGCTTGTCGATCAGGCCAGGTGTAGCGCTCACGCCACCCTCCTGATTGCGGCGCTTTAGCCAGTTGCGGGTGAAGCTCGGTACAATCCTTCCGCCAATTAAAGTCAGCAAACAGCCGACCACGGCAAGCCCCAAGCGCTGGCTGGCGCCATCCAGGAAAATTACGTCCAAGGCTTCCAAATAGAACAGAATATGGGCCAGCCCAAAAAGTCCGATTGCCACGGCAACCGGCAAGTTTCTCCAGTTGCGACCATGTATTATTTCTCGAGAAACAATGAGAAACAGGACAGCGAAAAATGCGCTATCGATGATCGCGACGGATTGAATGCCAACCCATGTGCCGAAGATCGAGACAAACCGCCCGGCGCACCAAAGCCCAAACAGCGCCATAAGAGGCCGTCCGCGCAGGGGCAACTGCCCGGTCCAGTTGGGCACAGCAGTCAATATAAAGCCCGACATTGCCGCGCCGATCACGCCGAACAGCAACTCATTGAAGTGCCAATCGGTTGGAGCCAGATGATCCGGAAGGATCGAAGCGCCAGAAATCGCGGCGATCCACGCCGCCATGGCAATGATCGCCCACGCTCCACAACCGATAAAAAACGGACGAAATCCGGCGGAGAACGCAATTGGACCGTCGAAGGGTCTGACCATGAAATTCCAGCCGTCAAATCAGAGGTGAACTCTGCTCACTTTCCGCGATCCCGCGCCGCCAGAGTCCTAAGCCGCAGCGCGTTCAGTCTGATGAAGCCCTCGGCATCCTTCTGGTCATAAGCGCCGCGGTCGTCCTCGAAAGTAACCAGCGCGTCGGAATAAAGCGATTTGGGGCTCTTGCGCCCGGTAACGATGACGTTGCCCTTGTAAAGCTTGAGCCGGACCGTGCCCTCGACTTTGGTCTGGCTCTGTGGGATCCCCGGGTACCGAGCTCG
>JGI24922J38493_100488_pt1 | contig 44117 bp, 46 predicted proteins | sample LinPFosplate10_FD_38493 | JGI IMG/M metagenome (IMG submission 38493)
AGCGCTCAAGCTCTTTACAAGAAATACACCAATCAGCATAAAAGTCCAGCATTACCATTTTATTGTTTGCTTTAGCCCTGAGCAGTATTTGATCAAGATCAGTGGTTGATTTAATTTTTTCAAATTTGATGTGGACTTGCTCCGTTTGTGAGCCAGACCCATAACCAGACAGTGGTGCTAGCATGTCTCCACCACCACGAGCCACTAAGCCCCAAAGCAAGATACCGTACGCTAATACCAACAGTCCAATGGCTTTAAAGATGCGTTGCCACGGGGTTGGTGTATTGGTGAGTGAATTTAACACGCCCATGGCAATTGGCGAGAAGCTGAACAGCGTTGCCCATAGTGCCAGTGAAACTACTGGTGAGATGATACGGTCGAGCAGCCAAATGGCCACGGCCAGCATTAAGATACCAAAAATGTATTTAACGTTATCCATCCATCCGCCGGCTTTAGGCAGTTTGCTTACGCCCGCGCCAATGGCAAGCAGTGGCGCGCCCATACCTAGGCTCATGACGAATAACGACACGCCACCCAGCAGTGCATCGCCCGTTTGGCCAATGTAGATGAGTGCACCCGCTAGTGGTGGCGCCACGCATGGGCCAACAATCAAAGCAGATAAGAAACCCATAATGGCAACACTGATCAAGTGACCACCCTCTTGTTTATTACTAATGTTGGCAATTTTTCCCTGCAAACTAGCAGGCAGTTGAATTTCATAGTAACCAAACATGGAAAAAGCCAGGGCAACAAACACCAGGCTAAACACCACCAATATCCAAGGCGTTTGGAATAAGACTTGTAAGTTTTCACCAAAATAGCCCGCAAGCACACCAGCAATCGAATAAGTTACACTCATGGCGAGCACAAACACGATCGACATAATCAGTGCTTTTTGTGTGCTTACTTCACCTTTTTGTCCAACAATAATGCCCGATAAAATTGGGATCATTGGGAACACACAAGGTGTTAATGAGAGCAGCAAGCCAAAACCAAAGAAACTTGCCAATACTAAAAATATATTGTCTTGTTGCAGTAAGGCAGCAATTTTGTCGGTTTCATTCAGTTCAATTGCTTCCGTGGCTTGGATAGGCGTGTTTAGCGTGCCGTTCGTTTTGTAATCGGTAGTGACAAGCGCTTCAGAGCCTTGTATGGGCAGTATGATTTCCACACTTTTTTCTTGTGGTGGGTAACAAATACCACCCTCCCAGCAGCCTTGGTACTTGGCAACAAAGGTAATGGGTTGCGACGTTATGTTTTTAAGGGGTATTTCAATGCTCAGCGTGCCTTTGTGAACTTGGACCTCTCCAAACAGCAAGTCGTCTTTGAGCTTTCCTTTCGGGAAATTGATGTTGCCAATTTCGGCACGTTTAGCATCAATAAAAAATTTATTGTGATATAAGTAATATTCAGAATGAATGTTCCAAGTCGCCAGTAGTGTGTTGGCATCTATGGCTACAACGGAAAAACCAAAGGCTTCATCTGCAGGTAATGGCTCATCAGAAATTGGGTTGATTTTCTCAACCACCGACTGAGCTTTGGTTTTGGCTTTGGAAAATATTCCAAGCGCACTGTCAACCAGCGAAGGTCCGTGAATGTCACTAATATCAAGTGTTGCTTTTTTGGTGATGGGCGGATAGCACACGCCTAAATCAGCACAGCCTTGATAAGTTACGGTTAATAAAACCGATTTTGCGTCACCATCCAAAACGGGGATAGCAACCACAGCGTTATTGCGATAAACGCCTATTTCGCCAAAAAATTCATCGTTTTTGATTTTAGCTTCGGGGAATTTTGCTGTGCCGAGCTGTTGAGAGTAATCGGCAGAAATCTTGATTTTTTCTTTGTAAAGGTAGTAGCCTTTAGCAATGTCCCAGTTGAGCAGTATTTCATCGTTAACCACTTTTGCTTTAAAAGCAAAAGCTTCATCAGCAGGCAACAGATCATTCTCTGCGTGTGCAAATGCTGATATTAACAACAAAAATAAAGGCAACAAAAAGCGCTTCACCTATCTCTCCCAAGTATTAAAAAGTCCATTATAAGTCATAAGAGCGTTTAAGACAAACGTCTAATGCATCTGGAATGCTATTTGCAAAATTTCTGAAATTTTTGATTTTTCCAATGCACAAGCATCGTTAGAAAGAAATAACCCTTGTTTTAGGCATTAAAACAAGGGTTATTATTGATTTTTTGGTAGCTATAAGTCTTTATTAGTAAGGTTTTTACAGTTGTTTCGATTATTTCCTAAATTTTTAAAAAGGATTGAAACTAGAATTACTGAACCACAATCACCATTGCTGGACGCACTAATCGACCGTTCAGCGTAAACCCAGTTTGGACAACTTCTAGGACAGAATTAGATTCTTTATCAGGCACAGGAACCATGGTAACTGCTTCGTGAAACTCTGGGTTGAACGTTTCGCCTTCGGGTCTGATGGCTTTCACGCCAAATTTTTCCATGGTTGAGAGGAAAACTTTATCCGTCATTTCAAGGCCTTCAATAATGTGTTCAATGGTGGCTTTTTCTTCGTTCGCGGTTTTTAAGCCCATGGTTAAAGAGTCTTTAACTTCTAACAGTGCTTTAACAAAGCCATCGAGTGCAAATTTGTGTGCATTTTCAAGATCTTTGGCGTTGCGACGCTTCAGATTTTCCATTTCTGCTTGGGATCTGAGCAGTTTATCCCAGTTGTCTTTAGCCGATTGTTGTGCCTGTTCTAGTTGAGACTGCAGATCATTCTCCTCAGTTTCTTTGGTTTTTTTCTTAATATTTTCGTCTTTAGGCTTTTTCGTGCTTTTGTCATTAGCTTTCTTTTTTGTCATTTTATTGTCCAACTCATGTATATTTATCAAGTGTTACTTTATATAGTGACTATTTTAAATAAATCAATAGTAAAAAACTAACTATGTTTAATACAATCGGCATCATTACTAAACCACAAGACAGTGTAAGTGACCACACAGCGAGAGAGCTCAGTGTTTTTCTTGAGAGCCAAGGTATTGGCGTGGTTACAGAGTCGGAGCAGATTGCTGAGCAAGCGGATTTAATCATTGTGGTGGGCGGAGATGGCACTTTGCTCAATACAGCGCGTTCTTATGTTGATAATAACATTCCAATTTTAGGTGTTAATTTAGGACGCCTTGGTTTTTTAGCTGACGCTTCAGTTGGGAGCATGCTTGAAGTTGTTGCCCAAGTACTGAAAGGTGAATTTACCAAAGAAGAGCGATGTTTGCTGTCTTGCCAAATTGAAGAAAATGGCAAGGTGTTGAAGCAGTTTTTAGCACTTAATGACGTGGTTATACACCGTAAAGAAACCCTAAAAATGATTGAATTTGATGTGTTTATTGATGATAAATTTGTGAACAATCAACGTGCAGATGGTTTGATTGTAACTACGCCAACGGGATCAACGGCTTATGCGTTATCAAGTGGTGGCCCGATTATGCATCCAGGTGTGAATGCTATTGGCTTGGTGTCAATTTGCCCACACACCATGAGCCATCGCCCGCTATTAGTACCGGGTGGTAGCGAGGTGGTGGTTCGTGTGAAAGAATCTGAAGAAGGAGCAACGGTTAGTTTTGATGGTCAAACTTCAATTCCTATCATTGCAGACCAGGATATCCGTGTGCGTCAACACGGCAGTTTTATTCATTTGTTGCACCCAAAGGATTATGATTATTTTGACATCATTCGTTCTAAACTGCACTGGGGCGGAAAACTGTCCTAAACAAAGATGTTAGCTCAATTATCGGTTAAAAATTTAGCGGTTGTTGAACATCTAGATTTGTCGTTTGATAAGGGCATGAGCGTGGTAACCGGTGAAACCGGTGCAGGAAAATCTATTTTATTGCAAGCGCTCAATCTTGCCTTGGGCGGACGTGGAGATTCTTCTTTAGTGCGTCATGGCAAGGACAAGGCCGAAGTCAGTGCATCGTTTGATGTGATGCAGCATAAAAAAATTCAAAACTACCTTAAAGAGCAGTCGTTAGAAGACGACGGTGAATGCATTTTGCGCCGAATCATTAGCAGTGATGGTCGTTCAAAAGCATTTGTTAATGGGGTCAGCGTGCCATTATCCATCGTAAAAAGTGTGGGCGAATTGTTGATTGATATGCATGGTCAAAATGAACACCAGCTATTGCTTAGGAATGACCAGCAAAGGCAACTTTTAGATGCGTATGCCAACACCGGCGAGCTTTGTGCTCAGCTTAATAAGGTGGTTGCTCAACACAAAAAAATTACCACACAAATCGATGAGTTGACCAGCCACCAAGATGCTAGACTTCAACAGCAAGAATTGTTAGGTCATCAGCTAAAAGAGTTGGAAGATGCTGCACTGTCTGAAGACGAACTCAACAGTATTGAATCGGATTTTAAAACCAGTGCCAACGCTGCAACCTTGATCGAAAAAACATCGTCCATCTTGAGTCGACTTGAGAGCGATACGGGTGTTAACACCCAGTTATTAAATCTTAATCATGAGCTGTCTCAAGCACAGGAAATGGATGATAAGCTGTCTCAGGCAGTAGAATTGTTATCAAGTGCGCAGGTTCAAGCCCAAGAAGGGGTTTATGAATTAACGCATTATCTGAGTGGATTGTCGGTCGATGAACAAAGTGCGAGCGAATTAGAGGACAGACTAAGTGAATTTCATGATTTATCCAGAAAGCACAATTGCCAAATCCCTGAGCTTTTAAAGGTTCAAGAAAAGATACAGGCGCAATTGGATGAGATTGGTGGTGGAGCCAGCTCACTTGATGCACTAAACACTGAGCGGTCTGAATTAAAAGATAATTATCAGAAAACTGCACAAAGACTCACCAAAGCAAGAGCTTATGGAGCTAAAGAGTTGTCTGATTTGGTAACCCAATCAATGCAGGTGTTGGGCATGCCCGGCAGTGAATTTATGGTTGGTTTAGTGCCTAAGACTGAAGGCGTGCAGTTGAACGGCGCTGAAACGGTGGACTTTTTGGTTAAAACCAACATGGGGCAAGATTTTAAAGCACTTAAAAAAGTGGCCTCTGGTGGTGAGTTATCGCGTATTTCGTTAGCGATTTCAGTAGTGAGTAGCGATAGTGAATACACACCAACGCTAATTTTTGACGAAGTGGATGTTGGTATTAGTGGTGCCGTGGCAGAGGTGGTTGGACAGAAGCTCAAAGAGTTGTCGCGTCACTATCAAGTGGTCTGCATCACTCATTTAGCACAAGTGGCTTCTTTCGGTCATCAGCATCTAAGAGTGAGTAAGACACAAAAAGAAGCGGGCGCAAAAACCACAGTAGAGAGGCTGTCGGATGTGGACAGAGTATCTGAGGTGGCACGAATCTTAAGTGGCACCACCGTGAGCGACAAAGCACGTAAGGCGGCAGCAGAAATGATTACAAAAAGTTCGAACTAAAACACCATTTTGCTTATTGTGATTTTGCTTTTAAGCGTTCAATGCCCAACATTTTAAAAATGTATTTTTGATAAGCCGGCTCAGAATTTCCTGTTTTCATGTTACGAATAAAGAACTTTTCAAATGCAATTTTGGCCAGATGCATCATTTTGCCTTTTTTCGCCCAAGTGACATTTCTTGGTGGGATTTGAGGCATGGCGACGAACGCGGCACCGGTATCGCCCATATCAGCAATGCAAACTGCGTTCCAAGTAGGGATGTTAGATGGCTTTCGGCCGGCAATCATGTCTTCAATGTTATGCACAACGGCGGTTACCATGGACTCAATCATGTAGCCGGTTTTTGGTGTGCCGCACATAACCGGTGTTGGCTCAACCGGTGGAATGGCAATATTCACACCGAGTGAAAAGATGTTTTCTTTCACAGGAGATTGTTGGTAGTCGTTAATCATTACAAAACCACGAGGATTAACATAGCCAACATCAACATCGGCTAGTTTGGCGACAGTATCTACCCCTTTAAAGGCAGGCAGGAACATAGTGTGTTTGGTTTCAACCTCATGAGTCTTGATAGTTTTACCTTCGTCATCTACTTGATCAACGGTGACTTTATCAGATGCAATGGAGGCAACTTTGGCGTTGGTAATCCACTTAATGTGTCGTTGTCTAAATTCTGATTCTAACAAGCCCTTTGAATCGCCAACACCACCTAATCCTAAGTGACCAATGTAGGGTTCGGCTGTTACAAACGTCATTGGGCATTTATCACGAATGCCACGCTTCTTTAGATCGGTGTCCATAATGCAGGCAAACTCGTATGCTGGCCCAAAACAGGAAGCACCTTGTACAGCGCCTACAACAATGGGGCCGCCATCGTTGTTACAAAAGTCTTCCCACTTTTGGCGTGCTACCTCGGCGTGAGCCGTGGTACAAATTGAAACACTGTGGCCATCTGGCCCCAAGCCATCCACCTCATCAAACGCTAGTTTCGGGCCAGTGGCCAAGACTAAGTAATCATAATCCACCACTTGATCACCAACCATGACTTGATTGTTGTCTGGCTTGATTTCGGTGGCTTCACCCACAATTAAACTGATGTCTTTACGTTTAAGATGTGGTTCTAGTTCAAAACTAATGTCATCCTCAGAGCGCCAACCCACTGCTAACCATGGATTTGAAGGGATAAAATTAAAATTAGGGTTGTTGGAAATAACGGTAACTTTGTGACCTTTTCCTAATGTTTTTTTAATGTCGTAGGCAAAAGGCAATCCGCCTGTGCTTGCACCAATAACAACGATGTGCGCCATATGTGTTCTCCTTAGTTTTGTGTGTCAATCTTTTAACAGTACTTCATTTAAAACATCTGCACCTTGACTTGGGTCAAGGTTTTGATTGTAAATAAAAGCCCGATTTGCTCTTGTTCTAAAGCACGTGATTATTGAGTAGACTTGCCTGTGTGTCAAATGTATCAGAATATCATGACATGTTAATAGACGTATTTTTACCTAAAAGAGCTTTGTTTTTTGATTAATCAGGCGGTATAATTCACAATTTTGTGGGTTTGTGATATTGGGGTTTTGGCGATGAAAAGTAAGCTGCCAAAGATTCAATTAACCATCATATTAATGAGCATTGCTTATTTTTCCACATTAGGCGCAGGACTTTCTGCAGTCTATGGGGGAGTGATTAGCTTAGTGAATACGTGGTTGGTTGATCGACATACAAGTAAACAAAAGATAATGACAATGAGCGTCCAAGCAAGTATTGGAATGATGGCATACAGTGTGATAATGCGTATGGCAATGGTAGTTGGTTTAACTTTAGTGGGATATTTTTACCTAGCGTTAAATTCAGAAGCACTCATTATTGGTTTAATTTTAGGATTGATCGGTTTTTTAATGGATAAGGTTTTACAAAGGTAATGGCATCAGGAAACGAGCTTATCGCTTCAGGCGATTACATTAAGCACCATTTACAAAACTTGACCTATGGTCAAAACCCAGACACCGGTATTTGGGAATTGGCACATACTGCGCAAGAAGCTAAAGACATGGGCTTCATGGCGGTGCATTTAGACACACTTGGGGTTTCGTTCATATTGGGCTCACTTTTCTTATTGTTTTTTTATCGCATTGGCAAGAAGATGACTACTGATACCCCTTCTGGCGCTCAAAACTTTATTGAAAGTATTATTGAGTTTATTGATGAAAATGTTCGTGGTTCATTTAACGGTAAAAACCCAATGGTTGCACCGTTGGCACTCACCACCTTTATTTGGATTGTGTTAATGAACACCATGGATCTAGTGCCGGTTGATTGGTTGCCATATCTTGCGCAACAGGTTGGTGTATTCTTTGGTGCAGACCCACACCATGTGTTCTTTAAAGTGGTGCCAACCACTGATCCGAATGCCACCTTTGGCATGTCGATTGGTATATTTATTCTTATTCTTTATTACAGCATTAAGGAAAAAGGTGCGGGTGGTTTTGCAGGAGAACTGTTGTTCCATCCATTTGGCAAAATGATGTTACCGTTTAATTTATTTTTAGAAGGGGTTAACTTAATTGCTAAGCCGGTTTCGTTAGCCTTGCGTTTATTTGGTAACATGTATGCAGGAGAGATGATTTTTATTCTAATTGCATTATTGCCGTTTTGGATTCAGTGGAGTTTATCGTTGCCATGGGCGATTTTCCACATCTTAATTGTATTACTACAAGCCTTTATCTTTATGACTTTGGTAATTGTGTATATGGACATGGCTCATCAGAAAGAAGAGCATTAATTTTTTTATAAATAGGAGTAAGAAATGACAGAAGTACAAGCAACATTATTTTTAGCAGGTTCAATCTTAATGGGTTTAGGCGCATTAGGTGCGGCGGTTGGTATTGGCATCTTGGGAGCAAGATTCTTAGAAGGTGCGGCGCGTCAGCCAGAGCTTATTCCAATGCTTAGAACACAAATGTTTATCGTGATGGGTCTAGTAGATGCGGTACCAATGATTGCGGTAGGTATCTCAATGTACATCATATTTGCGGTTGCCGGTTAAATACTTTTTTACTTAAAAGCACAGGTTTAAGCTATGAATATTAATTTGACGATGATTGGCCAATTAATCATGTTTGCTATGTTTACATGGTTCTGCATGAAATTTATTTGGCCCCCAATTGTTGCAGCAATGGATGAGCGCAAAAAACGCATTGAGAGCAGTTTGATTGCTGCTGAGCGTGGACTTTCAGAGCAAAAAGAAGCCGAACAGAAGGCTCAAGAAGTGCTAAATCAATCAAAAGATCAGGCTGCTGAAATCATTGCTAATGCAGGTAGACAAGCAGCAAGCATGGTTGAAGATGCTAAAGACGTTGCTTCACAGGAGGCGGATCGCATTAAAACTAGCGCACAGTCAGAGATTGAACAAGAGGCTATGCGTGCTCGTAATGAGTTAAAAGACCAGGTATCTGACCTAGTGATGCAAGGAGTGAGCTCGGTACTGTCCAAGGAAGTTGATGCTAAAGCACATAAAGGCATGTTGAACAAGTTATCACAATCGTTATAGGATGTATTAATGGAATTCATTACTGTCTCTAAGCCTTATGCCAATGCAATTTTTGAAATTGCTGAGCAAAATAAGTCGCATTCAGACTGGAAGGCTGTTTTAGAGGCTGGCGCACAATTAGCAAATGATGAAACCATGCAGGCGTTTATTGACTCTCCAAGTGCAACTAAGACTAACAAGGCTGATGCCATTACTGGGTTAATGAAGTCAATTGTAGGCAGAGCGCTGAGCGCAGAAGAGGCGGCGTTTGTTGGTTTGGTGTTAGACAATGGGCGCATGAGCGCCCTGCCTAGTATTTTAGAATTGTTTGATACAAAAGTGAATTTAAGCAGTGATGCCAAAGCGTTTCATGTGGTTAGCGCGTACAGGTTGAGCGCCACTGAGAAGAAAAAAATTGTCAGTGATTTGTCTGATAGATATAAGGCAACAGTGAGTATCGACACCGAAATAGATGAAAGCCTAGTCGGTGGCGTGGTGATTAAAGAAGGTGACAAAGTGATTGACTTGTCGATTAAGGCTCGAGTAGATGAGCTGGGTTTACGTTTGTCAATCAATTAATTTATTTTATTAAGAGGAAGGGTTATGCAATTAAACGCAAGCGAGATTAGTGATTTAATTAAAAAACAAATAGAAGGTTTTGATTTTGCAGCTGAAGCACGTACAGAAGGTACGGTGATCAGCGTTAGTGATGGTATTGTGCGTATTCATGGTTTGGCTGATGTGCAATTTGGTGAGATGCTTGAATTCCCAGACAATACGTTTGGCATGGCACTAAACCTAGAACAAGATTCTGTTGGTGCAGTTGTGTTGGGTAATTATTTACACCTTTCAGAAGGTGACACGGTTAAGTGTACCAATCGTTTGGTAGAAGTACCTGTGGGTGAGGCGATGTTGGGTCGTGTGGTTAATCCATTAGGTCAACCGATCGATGGCAAAGGCGCCATTGACAACCAGAGTTCATTGCCTTTAGAGATTATGGCACCGGGCGTGATTGATCGTAAATCAGTTGATGAGCCAATTCAAACCGGTATTAAAGCAATTGATGCGATGGTTCCAGTGGGACGTGGTCAGCGTGAATTAATCATTGGCGATCGTCAAACGGGCAAGACAGCCGTTGCGATAGATGCCATTATCAATCAAAAAGATTCAGGTGTTAAGTGCGTGTACGTGGCAATTGGCCAAAAAGACTCATCAGTAGCAGCTGTTGTGCGTAAATTAGAAGAGCACGGTGCATTAGAAAACACCATTATTGTTAATGCAGGTGCGGCGTCAAGCCCGTCACTGCAATACATTGCACCTTATGCAGGCTGTGCCATGGCAGAGTATTTCCGTGATCGTGGCGAAGATGCACTGATCGTGTACGACGATTTAACCAAGCAAGCTTGGGCTTATCGTGAAGTCTCGTTATTGTTAAAGCGACCACCAGGACGTGAAGCGTATCCGGGCGATGTATTTTATTTACATTCACGCCTGCTTGAGCGTGCATCACGTGTAAACGCTGAGTATGTAGAACAAATGACCAATGGTGAAGTTAAAGGAAAAACGGGTTCGTTAACTGCATTACCAATTATTGAAACTCAAGGTGGTGACGTATCAGCATTCGTACCAACCAACGTAATCTCAATTACAGATGGCCAGATCTTCCTAGAAACTGATTTATTTAATTCAGGCATTCGTCCAGCGATTAATGCAGGTCTATCAGTATCTCGAGTAGGTGGTGCAGCACAAACAAACATTATTAAGAAGCTTGGTGGCGGTATTCGTCTTGATCTAGCTCAGTACCGTGAATTGGCAGCATTTGCGCAATTTGCCTCAGATCTTGATGCTGAAACAAAAGCGCAAATTGATCGTGGTCAGCGTGTTACTGAATTGATGAAACAAAATCAATACGCACCATTATCGGTCGCAGAAATGGCAACTTCTTTGTTTGCTGCTAACTCTGGATCGTTGGATGACATTGATGCTAATAAAGTGGTTGATTTTGAAGCAGCTTTGTTGACTTACATGAATGCCAATCAAGCGCCATTGATTAAAAAAATTAATGAAACAGGCGATTACAACGACGACATTGCGTCCGAACTGCAAGCCGCGATTGATGACTTTAAGGCAAACCACACTTGGTAATTAGATAATATGGCAGCTGGCAAGGAAATTAGAACTCAGATCGCGAGTATTAAAAATACTCAAAAGATCACGTCGGCCATGGAAATGGTTGCCGCTTCTAAGATGAAAAAAGCACAAGACAGAATGCTGGCTTCACGCCCTTATTCTGAGAAGATTGCTAGAGTGATTGGGCATTTAGCATATGCACATTCAGAGTTTGAGCATCCTTACATGAAAGAAGTTGGCGAGCTTAAACGTATTGGAATTATTATTATTTCAAGTGATCGAGGCCTGTGTGGCGGTTTAAATACCAATTTATTCAGAAGCTTATTAAAACAAATTTCTGAGTATCAAGCCAAAAATATTGAAATTGATATTTGCACCATTGGTAAAAAATCCACGGCATTTTTTAAAAATTCTGGTTTAAATATTAGGTCGGTGTTGACTGATTTGGGTGATGCACCACACTTTGACGACTTATTAGGCACGGTTAAGGTTATGCTCGATGCTTATGATGAAGGTGAAATTCAGCAATTATCAGTGGCTTATAATCGATTTGAAAACACCATGACTCAAGTGCCAACGGTAACACAGATAGTGCCAATGGTAGCGAGTGAAGTAGATGGAATGGATCATCATTGGGATTATATTTATGAGCCAGATGCTGAAGAGGCATTAGGGGCATTGTTAGTGCGTTATATTGAGGCCTTGGTTTATCAAGGTTTGGTTGAGAATATTGCTTGTGAGCAATCATCGCGCATGATTGCGATGAAGAGTGCAACGGACAATGCAGGCGATATGGTTAAAGATTTAGAGTTAGTTTACAACAAGGCAAGACAAGCGGCAATTACTCAAGAAATTTCTGAGATTGTTAGTGGTGCTGCTGCCGTTTAAGGTTTTTAAGAAGGAAAATAAAAATGAGTACAGGAAAAATTATACAAATTATTGGCGCGGTTATCGATGTTGAATTTTCAGCAGACAGTATTCCAAATATTTACAACGCTTTAACGGTTACTGAAACAAGCTTAACCTTAGAGGTTCAGCAACAGCTTGGTGATAACGTTGTTCGCGCGATTGCCATGGGCAGCTCAGAAGGCTTAAAAAGAGGTTTAGAGGTTACTGATAATGGTTCGGCTATTAAAGTACCGGTGGGCACTAAGACTTTAGGGCGTATTATGAATGTATTGGGGGAGCCGATTGATAATGCTGGAGACATTGATCCTGAAGCTGAATGGGAGATTCATCGCTCTGCACCACCTTACGATGAATTGGCACCGGCAGCAGAATTATTAGAAACGGGTATTAAGGTAATTGATTTGGTTTGTCCATTCGCCAAGGGCGGCAAGGTTGGTTTGTTCGGTGGTGCTGGTGTAGGCAAGACAGTCAACATGATGGAGTTGATTCGTAATATTGCGATTGAGCATTCAGGATACTCGGTATTTGCGGGTGTGGGTGAGCGTACTCGTGAGGGTAATGATTTCTACCACGAGATGAAAGAATCAAACGTACTTGATAAAGTATCTCTTGTTTATGGCCAAATGAATGAGCCACCGGGAAACAGACTACGTGTTGCTTTAACAGGCTTAACAATGGCTGAATACTTCCGTGACGAAGGCCGTGATGTATTATTGTTCATTGACAATATTTATCGTTATACGCTTGCGGGAACTGAGGTGTCAGCATTATTAGGCCGTATGCCATCAGCGGTAGGTTACCAGCCAACACTAGCCTCAGAAATGGGCGCATTGCAAGAGCGTATTACTTCAACGAAGAAAGGATCAATTACTTCAATTCAAGCGGTGTATGTACCTGCAGATGATTTAACCGACCCATCTCCTGCAACAACATTTGCCCACTTGGATGCAACCGTGGTGTTATCGCGTCAAGTGGCAGAATTGGGTATTTATCCTGCGGTAGATCCGTTGGACTCTACTTCGCGTCAACTGGATCCACTCATTGTGGGTGAAGAGCACTATAACGTAGCTCGTGGCGTTCAGGGCGTATTGCAACGCTATAAAGAATTAAAAGACATTATTGCGATTTTAGGCATGGATGAATTGAGTGAAGAAGACAAACAGTCAGTGTCTCGTGCTCGTAAAATTCAACGTTTCTTATCTCAGCCGTTCTTTGTGGCAGAGGTGTTTACGGGTGCACCAGGTAAGTACGTTTCTCTTAAAGACACTATTTCCGGCTTTAAAGCTATTCTTGATGGTGAATTGGACGACCTTCCAGAGCAGGCTTTCTACATGACTGGTTCTATTGATGAGGTTCGTGAAAAAGCTTCGGAGAGTGCATAAATGCCAACCATTCACGTTGATGTAGTTAGCGCAACAGAGTCGCTTTACTCCGGTGAAGCAAATTGCGTGTTTGCTCCTGCATCAACGGGTGAATTGGGTATCTACCCAAAACACGTTGCCTTGTTGTCGACTTTAAAGCCGGGCGAAGTTCGGGTTGAAACTTCAAGTGGTATTGAGTCTATTTACGTATCTGGTGGTATTGTTGAAGTGCAGCCCGATGTAGTGACAATTTTTTCGGACACGGCAATTAGAGCGCATGATTTAGATGAGTCTAAAGCTCTAGAGGCCAAACAACGTGCGGAAGAAGCTATGGCTGACACCGACAACGGCTATGATATTGTGTCAACTCAGGCGACGTTAGCTGAAGCCATGGCGCAGTTGCAAATGATTTCAAAGATAAAAGGAAAGAAACTCTAGCTATTTAAAAGTGTCTTTTGGTGCACCATCGGTGCATTTTTTGCAATGCAACCGTAATCCAATATTAGACACTCTACCTGATTTCTTGATAACCCAAGGCCTAATGATCCAAGGTGGATCGTGCCTAACGTGCTGAAAGTGACCACACTCTAATTCAGCCACCCAGTCGGCTAAGTCGTCTTGATGAAAGCCAATAATTGCACGTTTTACGGACGTGGATAAAACATCCTTAAAGTTTACAATTTTTCCTTTATGAATTTTGATACCTTCTTTTTGAAGACGCCTTCTTTTGATTTTTATATCTTGTGCAAAGCCGCCTAATTCACCCGTGGACTTAACCACTCTATGGCATGGCACTTCAGGCGCAAAAGGATTTTTATTCATTGCACTTCCAACGGCCCGATGTGCGTTGGGATGGCCGATTAGTTTTGCCAGTCCAGCGTAAGTAATCACACTACCTGAGTGAACATCGCGTTTAAGAGTTTCGTAACACTTTTTTTGGAAAGGCGTCACTCTAGGTAGGGGTTCATCGCTCCATCAAATTTGTCTTGCGCCTTAAGAATGAAATCACAAACCTCTCTAACGGCACCGTGTCCACCGATTTTATCCGTTACTATGCAGGATTTCTCTTTCACCAATTCGTGTGCATTGGATACAGCAATTGGCAAGCCAACTTTAGTCATTACTGGTAGGTCAATCACATCATCACCCATATAGGCCACTTGTTCAGCATTAAGACTTAACTTGTCTAGCAGGTCATTGAAAGCTACAACTTTGTCTTCTTGGCCTTGATAAAAGTGTTCAATGCCCAGGTTTTTCATTCGATGTTCGACGGTGGTTGATTGGCGTGCGGTAATAATGGCGGGTTCGATGCCATTGTCTTTGAGAATTTTGATGCCTAAGCCATCCAAAGAATTAAATCGTTTAAACTCTTGCCCATCATCAGAAAAATACAGACCGCCGTCAGTTAAAACGCCGTCCACATCAAAAATAATTAATTTGATCTCTTTGGCTCTCAGGTAAGATTTATTCAGTAATTTCATTTATTTTGCTCCATTCAAACTTATCTCCAGGGTCAGTTTTACGGCCCGGTGAAACGTCACTATGACCAACAATATCTTTAATTGGATAACTTGATTTAAGCGTCTTTAATGTTTTATTTAATGATTGGTATTGTACCGATTCGTAGGGAGTATTGTCATCCCCTTCAAGCTCAATGCCAATGGAAAAAACATTGCAATTATTTTTTCCATTAAAACTGGATTTTCCTGCATGCCAAGCGCGTTTATCAAACGGCACGAATTGGATGATGGAGCCATCACGCCTAATCAATAAATGCGCTGATACTTGTAAGTCTTTAATGGTCTTAAAGTAAGGATGGGCAAAAAAATCCAGCTGGTTGGTGAAAAACTGTTCAATGTAATTATTATCAAACTCTCCTGGTGGCAAAGATATGCTGTGAATGACCACCATAGAGATGCCAACACCCCGTTCGTTATGATTGTCCGATGGAGATTGTTTGGCCGAACTAAGCAGGTGATTATGAATCATAGGCAGATTATAACCCTAATCGATTCGGTTGAAGTAGCGCCCTCTGAGTAATAGTCTTGGATTGTTTGGATCATCGTTAAAATCGCTGCGTTTATGCAACACGTTATTACAAAGCATGCCCTGGCCTGAATGCATTAGATGTTTAAAATGATAATCAGTATGCTTACTCAATAGTTCATCTAGGTGTTCAATGGCTTGATTTACTTCAATGGAATCTAAAAATTCAATGTTTTTTTTGCGTTGCGTGTAACGCATGTAAAGCTCCCCACTGGCCTCATCGATAAAAAAGACAGGACCAGTTGAAGTTGTTCGTCTGACCTTGCCATTGACTTTATGCTCAGGGATGGTCATGGCATTTGGATGAATAAGGGCCTTAGCAACGTCTGGATTGTCTTCACGCAACAAGAGATAAACCATTTGTGGGTCAATCCATTCGTTAGTCCCACCTTCTGAGGCTGGCCGTACACAAAACAAAGAAAATGCCCTAATGCGCTGTTCTATCGCATTGTAATAGCCGTCCGTGTGCCAACCTATGGCTTTGTTAGTATAAGGTATAAACTCACTTTGGTTTTTGTTGGTACTTTGGGTGATGTGCGCCAACCCTCGATCTTGCACGTACAAGTGTCGATCAAAATCTTTCAGCCCAAACTGGGCGTTCATGTTGATAATGGCATCAGCATAATCAGTTTGTTCCAAAACATGAAAAAGTGCAAAATTTCCCTGCTGACACAAGGAAACAACTTTATTTTTTTCGGAGTCTCTTAACTCAAAAGGGTTTTCAATTTCAACAAGATAGTCTTCCAGTTTAGTGGAGGTATTGGCTAATTTATCGTCTCGCCAATGTTGGTAGTTGTCGCTTTTGGTGAGAACATTAGCCATTAATGCGTTTATTGATCACCCATTGTTGAGTAATGGATAAGATGTTATTAACCACCCAGTAAAGTACAAGTCCTGATGGGAACCACAGGAAGAAAATAGTAAACACAAATGGCAACGACATCATGATTTTTGCTTGCATAGGATCGGGTGGCGGCGGGTTGAGTTTTTGTTGAACAAACATAGACACGCCCATGATGATTGGCAATATGTAGTAAGGGTCTTGCGCAGATAAATCGGCTAAATACCAAAACGGTGTTTGGCGCAGTTCAACCATTTCTAGCAGTACCCAGTAAAGAGAAATAAACACAGGGATTTGAACCAAGATAGGCAAGCAACCGGAAGCAGGGTTGATTTTTTCTTTCTTGTACAACTCCATGGTTTTTTGGCCAAGCTTTTGCTTGTCATCTCCGTAGGTTTCTTTTAGCTTTGTTAATCTTGGAGAGAGTTTTCTCATGCCTGCCATTGAGCGGTAAGATTTTTCACTCAGTTTGTAAAAAGCAAGTTTGATTAAAATCGTTAGAATGATGATTGACCAGCCCCAAGAGTTAACAATGGAATAGATCCAGTGCATCAGTTCAGACAAAGGCTTAGCGATAATGAATAGCACGCCATAATCTACTGTTTTGTCTAACCCTGGTGCGACGCTATCAATACGAGCTTGCTCTTTAGGGCCTATGTAAAGGTCACTTCCAGGCAGTACAGTAGTAGCGCCAGGAGCAATTGATACGTTTGGATTAACCACGGTTAATAAGTAGTTGTTGTTGCGAGCGCTGGATGAATAACTGTGTGTGTTATCCGAATCAGGAATCCAAGCGGCAAAGAAGTAGTGTTGAATCATTGCTGTCCAGCCACCTTTAGAGGTTGTTTTTGGTTCTGAGCTGAAATCGTCAAATTCGATTTTTTCATACACGTCCTGATCATCAAATTTGGCACCACCGGTAAAAGTTGGCATCATCATGTTGGACTCATCAAGCGCGTTACGAACAAGCTGTGTGTAACTACTCAAGGTTAGTTCTTTGTTAGAATTGTTGGTTACAACGTAGTCAACCGTAATAACGTAACTGCCCCTTTTAAAATGGAAGTTTTTTACCACTTCAATACCGTTATCACTCTTCCATTTGAAAGGTACCGTTAGGGTTTCACCGTTTAATTGATAGTTGTTGTTGCTTGAAGTAAAAATTGAGTGATGCGTTGGCATTTGCTCTTGTGGTAACAAACCGCTTTGAGCCTGGAACAATCCACCTGCTTTATTACTGAGTAATTGAAACTTCTTAATGCCATCCAGCTCCTCTGGATAGGCGTTAAGAAGTGCATTTTGTACAGTGCCGCCTTTGTGGCTAATTTCTACCGTTAGCAGATCAGTACTAACGGTAGTGTGTGGATGTTGTTGTATAGCAGGGGCAATTGGTAAGTCGACACGGGCTTTAGTATGGGTAATGCTTGGCACATCTTGATCTTGAGTTGGCGTCTGAGATTGGGTCTGTACTGGTGTTGGCGTGTCGAATTCAATGGTTTTTGTTTGTCTAACCAAATTACCATTGGTGTCAACCGTGTGGGTAATTTCCCATTTATCCCACAGCAAGAAAATACTTAAAAAGATTGCAACAATGAGAAAGAATTTTTGATTGTCCATAATGGTATAGTTTATTGGTTAATGTGAATGTTTTTTAGGCACGGGATCAAATCCGCCATCGTGCCAAGGATGACATTTTCCAATGCGTTTAATGCTGAGGTTTAGGCCTTTAAAGAATCCATGCTCTTTAACAGCATCATAGGAATATTGCGAACAAGTCGGGTCGAAGCGGCAATTAGAGCCCAAAATCGGGCTAATGAACAGTTGGTAAAACTTAATTGGAATGAGTAATAAGTAGCGCATTAAACTTTTGTTACTTTTTTAAATAAATCAATGAGCTCATTGGATAAAATAAAGTTTTTAGCCGGTCTGGATTTTCTTGCCATTACTACAAAGTCCCAGTTTTTTAAATTATTTTTCTCGCACCTAAAGGTTTCTCTTGCTATTCTTTTGAATCGATTTCTATCAACGGCTAAACGATGCACTTTTTTTGAAATTGCCAGCCCCAAACGTGGATTGGATTTTTTAATGGGTTTTGCAATCACTTGCCAGTAACTTCCTTTAGCAAGTTTTCCACCTTTAAAAATATGAGCGTATTCATGAGCTTTAAGGATTCTGGCTTCACGCGTCAGCCGTAGAGACACTTAAGGTTTAAGCCGCTAAGCGTTTACGCCCCTTTCTTCTGCGTGCGTTAATAACAGCGCGACCCGCTTTAGTGCTCATTCTTGATCTGAAACCGTGCTTACGCTTACGCTTGATAACACTCGGTTGAAAGGTTCTTTTCTGCTTCATAATGAATATCGTTCAATAAAATCTTGCAATTTTACCATAAGTCACAATAAGCCTTGCAAATAACTGACATAATAGTCACCAATTTTTACTGAGCAAGTTTTGATGGATTTAATTTATTGGTTATTATTGCTAAAAGCCCCACACGTAGGGGTTCGTACTTTTTATAAAGCGTTGAAACACTTTGAAACGCCCGAACAGGTATTTTTAGCTTCAAAGTCTGAGCGTAAAGAGTGTGGATTATTTAGGCAAGCAGCGCTTGACTATTTAGAGAATCAAGATCACTCGGTGGTGCAAGCTGATTTAGATTGGGTTAAGTCAGACGACTGTCACATCGTTACCTTGATTGATGAAAGTTATCCCAAGCAGCTCAAAACCATTTCCGACCCACCACCCTTGCTCTATATTAGAGGAAGCGTTGAGTGCTTATCTAAAACACAGTTCGCCATTGTGGGCAGTCGTAACCCGACACCAGGCGGAAAGCAGAATGCTTATCAATTTTCACAAGAGTTATCCAGGGCGGGGATGATTATTACTTCGGGTATGGCCAGTGGCATTGATGCACAGGCACATATTGGCGCTTTGGAAGTGGATTGCCCGACCATTGCGGTGTGTGGCACAGGGTTGGATCGAATCTACCCAGCCAAACATAAGTCTTTAGCGCATCAAATATCACTCAAGGGCGCTTTGGTTTCAGAATTTTGTATTGGAACATCCCCAATTGCTAATAATTTTCCTAGACGCAACCGCATTATTAGCGGCCTGAGTTTGGGCACATTGGTGGTGGAAGCCAGCATCAAAAGTGGCACCATGATTACGGCTAAGTTGGCGGCTGATCAAGGCAGGGAAGTGTTTGCCATTCCCAGTTCAATTCACAACCCCTTGTCTCAAGGTTGCCACCAGCTCATCAAGCAAGGAGCTAAATTAGTAGACACGATTAATGATATTATTGAGGAGCTACCAATTGATTTAAAAAGCTCAACTAAACCACTTAATGTGTCTAATTGTACAAATAGTGTGGACAAGACACCCTTTGTGCTATTAAAATACTTAAGTTATGAGGCCATGACGATTGATAAAATGGTTGAAAAAAGCGGGTTAAGCCCCCAAGTAATTACTCAAGAGCTACTTTTGCTTGAGCTTGAAAATAGGGTTGAAAAGGCTAGCGGGTCTGCTTATGCGTTAACTAAATAAGGTTTCTATGACAAATAATATTCTTGATGTTCTGACTTATATGTTTGACTACCTTTTTGAAGAGGCTGAGCAAGACTCGTCTCATGAGATTGATGATATGGAGTTAAAAGCACACCTTTCCGATGCTGGGTTTGACACTAATCGTATTGATAAAGCGCTAAGCTGGCTTGAGAACATCGCCACTTTGCAAGACGGCCGTATTAAGCCATTTTCAACTAATCATGGCGGTATGCGTATTTACAGTGATGCGGAAAAATTAAAATTAGATGCAAAATCGCGTGGTTTTTTATTATTCATGGAAAACATGGGTCAGCTGGATGCAAATCAGCGTGAAATGATCATTGATCAAATTATGTCGTTGGGTGATTCCAGCCTGTCTTTAGATGATTTAAAATGGGTAGTGATGATGGTGCTAGGCAATAGCATTGATGAAGATGTTTCAGCGCAATGGTTAGAATCCATTGTATTTCTTGATGATAATCACACGCTTCAATAATGGCAAAAAACCTTGTCATTGTTGAGTCCCCTGCAAAAGCCAAAACAATTGAAAAATTTCTAGGCAAAGACTACCAAGTTAAGTCTAGTATTGGTCACATCCGCGACATGGCCAAGAAAAATGGCATTGAAATTGAGAACAATTTCAAGCCTAACTATGAAATCAGCGCCGATAAGAAAAAAGTTGTAGCCGATCTTCGAAAAGCAGTCAAAAAATCTGAGCAAGTCTATCTCGCGACTGATGAGGACCGCGAGGGAGAAGCGATCGCCTGGCATTTATTAGAAGCCTTAGACCTGCCAAAAGACACCCCAAGAATTGTTTTTCATGAAATCACCAAGGGGGCAATTACAAAAGCAATCCAAGAGCCAAGAACGGTAAACTTTGATGTTGTTGATGCACAACAAGCCAGACGTGTTATTGATCGTTTGGTGGGTTTTGAAATCTCGGGCGTTCTATGGAAAAAAGTTTCAGGCGCAAAGTCAGCGGGTAGGGTGCAATCCCCAGTGGTACGTTTAGTGGTTGAAAGAGAAAGAGAAATCAATGACCATACGGCAAAAAGCATGTTTAAAATTAAAGCTGATTTGGTAAATGACGCAGGTGAATTAATTGAAGCAAAACTTGATAAAGATTTTGCTACAAAAGACGAAGCACTTGAATTTACCAACGCATTACTAGAGGCAAAACTCAACGTTAATAGTACTGAGAAAAAACCTTCTAAGCGTTCTCCAAAAGCACCATTCATCACTTCAACTTTGCAGCAAGAAGCATCGCAAAAACTTGGTTTTTCAGTTAAACAAACCATGACTTTAGCGCAAAACTTGTATCGAGAAGGTGCAATTACTTACATGAGAACTGACTCCTTCACATTGTCTGAAGAAGCGATTGCAGCAGCCCAAAAGGAAATCACGTCTAAGTATGGTGCTGAGTATCATCAAGTGAGACGTCATAAAACCAAAGACGCAGGCGCACAAGAAGCGCACGAGGCGATTCGCCCAACCGATTTAACCAAGCCAAGTATTCCTGGTGTTGAAGATCAGGCGGCCAAACTTTATGCACTGATTTATAAGCGCACATTAGCCTCGCAAATGAGTGATGCTAAGCTACAAAAAACACAAATTAAAACCAATATTTCTAACCGTGATGAGAGTTTTTTAGCCAACGGCGAAATATTAGTATTCCCAGGTTTCTTGAGTGTATACGACTACTTGTCATCAGACGATAAATTATTGCCAGATCTTGCCCAAGGTGATGAACTAACTCTGGCCAGTTTTGCTGCGAGAGAAAGTTTTTCACGCGCTAAGCCACGTTACACCGAAGCCTCTTTAGTAAAGAAAATTGAAGAAATGGGCATTGGTCGTCCGTCTACTTTTGCTACCATGGTGTCAACTGTACAAGACCGTAACTATGTCACCAAGGAAACACGCGAAGGTGTAGAGCGCGCCTATCAATTGATTGAAATTAATAAAGGCAAAGTTGAGCAATCAGAGCCGACAGAAAATACAGGCGCTGAGAAAAATAAACTTTTTCCAACCAGTGTTGCTTATCTATTGACTGACTTCTTGGTGAAGCATTTTGGTGATATTGTTGATTACAAGTTCACAGCAAATTTAGAAACTGATTTTGATACGATTGCTAATCAAGGTGTTGTTTGGCAAGGCGTGGTCAAAGAATTCTACGGCCCTTTCCATGCAAAAATTGAAGCAGCAGATGATATCTCTAGAGAAGAGACTCATGGTATGCGTGATCTTGGTGTTGATCCGAAGAGTGGAAAACCCGTCAGTGTGCGTTTTGGACGCTATGGTGCTTTTGCGCAGATTGGCCATAAAGATGATGAAGATAAGCCGGCTTTTGCTTCACTACGCGGTGACCTTGTTATTGAAACCATTACCCTTGATGAGGCATTAGAGTTATTCAACATGCCACGTACGGTAGGTGAAACAGAAGATTTTGGCGTTATAAAAGCCAACTATGGTCGTTTTGGGCCTTACCTCCAATACGGCAAGAAATACGTTTCTTTGAAAGAAGAGATCCCAGAGGATGTGACGCTTGAAAAGGCGTTGGAATTAATTGCTGCTAAAGAAAAATTTGATGCTGAACGTATTATTAAAACCTTTGAGGATTCTGAGATTCAGGTGCTCAATGGACGTTTTGGCCCTTATATCTGGAACGGTAAAAAACGTGGAAAAGGCCAAAAGAACATCACCATTAAGAAATTTTTTGGCGATAAAGAACCTTCAGATTTAACCATTGAAGAATGTAAAAAAGCCATAGCCGGAAAAGTAAAATCCAAAACCGCTAAGCGCAAAAAGAAAAAGCCAGCTAAGAAGACAGCTAAAAAATCATAAGCCAATTATCACACACTCTGTTTCGGTAAAAAGAGCGCATCGTCAGTGTAAAATAACAAGCATTTAATTAAACAAAAATTTTATGTTGCTATTGAGCGAAGTGATGATTGCTAATCCTCAAGTTGATGATTTTGAATCGCTGGTTGAAACTTTAAAAGCCATTTCTAAAGCTTCTGATGAGCGCTTTTTTCGTATGGATGTCAAACCAGACTATACCGATACGCCGGATAATTGGGAAGACCGACTAGAGGCTACATTTTATTAGATACACCTTAGATTATGGGATTTAAATACTTAAACAAAGACCAAAATATTTTTGATGGCGATGACGGAGAAGACGTTTATGCCAACGAAGAACAGCTGAAGACTAGGCTGGAATATTTTGAAAAACAATTATCCGAACTGAGTGACAACTCCCCAGCTGAAGAAAGGATTAATCATTTAATAGAAATTGGGCGTATCCAAGTTGAGCGTTACAAAGGCAATGACGCTTGGGAAAAGGCATTTACCGCTTTTGATCTAGCACAAGAAAATGAACTCTGGGAGTTGGCCGTTGAGGCTTGCGATGTGATGTTTTTGTCTGAAGGCCCAGAAGCGCTTAAAGCACTGGGCCACGCATTGTGGTTAGGCATCACTTTTCCAATTGATGCAGAGATTACCGTTGCCATGTTACAACATTTGGTCGAAGAGTCTCCAAAAGAGTCAGACACACGTGCCATCGCCTCTGCTGCGGCACATTACATTACTTCCATTCGTTGTGGTAAAGACGATGATTTAACCTTTTTTGCCTCACAAATGATAGCCTCCGTGGCTGATGATCATTCTCACGTGAGCGACCAATCTACCTTTGATTTGTGGCGTAAGACATTGCAGTTAGATAAACCTGAGGTATTTTTAAAGAAACTATCGGGCGCCATTGATCAATTGGTGGGTGATAAATGGTGGATTGACCGAGACAAAATTAGGGCAAAATTAGACGCTGAAGGCAAACACTAAACAATAGATATAATGAAAATTAAAATCTGCGGATTTACCAATGCACAAAATGCAAATCAAGCAGCAATGCTTGGTATTGATGCAATTGGATTGGTATTTTATGACCAGTCACTACGCAATGTTGGCGTTGAAACCGCCCTGCAAATTGTTAATGCATTACCACCCTTTATTAATCGTGTGGGTTTATTTGTTAATGCTGATTCAAGTTTTATTGATGAAGTTTTGTGTGAGGTTCCACTGGATACTTTGCAATTTCATGGCGATGAATCAGCAGCTGAATGTAGACAATACGCCATGCCGTTTATTAAAGCCTTGCGTGTTAATCAAGAAACTAATATTATCAAAATGGCTGAGGAATATCATCAAGCCAGTGGATTATTGTTGGATGCTTTTAACAAAGATACTTATGGTGGCACCGGTGAGAGTTTTGACTGGAGTCTCGCTAAGGTTGACATCGAGTTGCCTATCATTCTAGCGGGTGGCCTAAATCCAAACACCGTGGCCGACGCTGTATCGCAGGTTAATCCTTACGCCGTTGACGTGTCTAGCGGTGTGGAAAGTGAACTAGGGATAAAAGACATTGATAAAATAAGAAAATTTATTCAACGGGTTAATGCATGAGTAAGTACAACCTTCCAGACGACAAAGGCCACTTCGAACAATACGGCGGTGTTTTTATTGCAGAGACACTGATGACAGCCGTTACTGAACTTAAAGAAGCTTATGAAAAATATAAAGATGATGCAGATTTTTTAAAAGAATTTGAGCATGATCTTAAACATTATGTTGGCCGTACAACCCCGCTTTATCATGCCCAAAATCTCAGTAAAAAAATTGGCGGCGCACAGATTTACCTAAAGCGTGAAGACCTTAATCACACAGGCGCACATAAGATTAACAACACCATTGGCCAGGCACTTTTGGCTCAGCGCATGGGTAAGACTCGCATCATTGCTGAAACGGGTGCAGGCCAACATGGCGTTGCTACGGCTACAGTAGCAGCTCGCTTAGGTTTGGAATGTGTGGTGTACATGGGTGAAGTGGACGTTGCGCGTCAAGCACTGAATGTGTTCCGTATGAAATTATTAGGCGCCACTGTTATTCCTGTCACTTCAGGGTCAAAGACTTTAAAGGATGCACTCAATGAAGCCATGCGTGATTGGGTAACCAATATTGACGATACTTTTTATATCATTGGTACAGTCGCGGGCCCACATCCATATCCGATGATGGTACGTGATTTTCAATCAATTATTGGTAAAGAGGCCAAAGTGCAGTTCGCTGATCAAGTCGGCGGCCTGCCTGATGCACTCGTTGCTTGTGTGGGCGGCGGATCGAATGCTATTGGCTTGTTCCATGAATTTATTGACGATGAGTCAGTCGCTATTTATGGCGTGGAAGCGGCAGGCTATGGTTTAGAAAAAGGCCCAACGGCGCACGCCGCACCTTTATGCGCAGGCAGTGTTGGCGTACTTCACGGCAATCGAACTTATTTAATGGAAGATGAAAATGGCCAAATTATCGAAGGACATTCAATTTCAGCAGGGCTGGACTATCCGGGTGTTGGGCCAGAACACGCCTATTTGAAAGATTCGGGCCGTGCTCAATACGTGGCGATTACCGATCAAGAAGCGCTTGATGCTTTCCATACGTTAACTAAAGTTGAGGGAATTTTGCCAGCATTAGAATCATCACACGCCGTGGCCTATGGTATTAAGTTGGCTCAAGAGTTGGGTAAAGACAAAAGCATCATCATCAATCTTTCAGGCAGAGGCGATAAAGATATTCATACCATTGCCGAGATTGAAGGCATAAATTTTTAGTTATACTGAGCAATTTATTTGCTCATAGTAGAACTTATACCTTTAGGTGTAAAGGGTGCTTTTTACCAACATCTTTGTTGTCGAAATTCTAAAAATTAGTCACTTATAAATTATAAGCTCCTACTTTTTCCAATTCCTTACGCCTCGATTTTGGAAAAAATCACCACTTTAAAACCAATAAAATAATATTTTTATCTAAAAATTTAGCAAATTTTACAAATCAACCCATAAAAACTGTGTTTTATTGTAATAAATTGATAGTTTTTAGTAAAAATATCTTAAAAACAGTCTATTTATATCAATTTTTAGCATAATTTAGGCTAAAAATGGCTAAATTTAGTATTTTTATGTAAAAACCACTATTTCAATAATTTCCGAATTTTTACCCCTCTTTTTCTAAATGGGAAGTAATGGCTTTGAGAGTGAATTTGTATTTTTTCTTCCAATCTAGTGGTAGTTTTTCAAACAATAATAAAACATCTTTTTGATCTTTGGTTAAAGATATGAGTCTATTATCATCTTTGTAAGTATTTTTCTCATTGAGTAAAAAATCTTCAATTTCTCTAATACCTCTACCCGTTGCTAGCCATTCGAACGACACATTTAGAACTTTAGTGAGTTTAATCAGATTTTTAACACTGGGTTCAGAGTGAAAATATGATGTTGATTCGTATTGAGAAATAGCAGAACTGCTAACTCCAATTTTATCAGCTAGTTCCTTCTGCGAGAGACCTTTTAATTCACGAGATTGCTTAATTCGTATTGCTATTGACTTCATGAGTAAAGTATAGCGATACTAACTTTATTCTTAGATTAGTATAATAGTTGATAGTAATTAGTGATACTTTAAGGTACAATCAAATTCACCTTATTATTAGTAAGGGTTTTTTAAATATAAAAAAAGGAAAAAAATATGAAAAATAAATTAAATACAGTGATAGCTGCGTTGTTTGTAGCAACAGCTTCAATGGCTGCAACTGCTGCAGATGATAATTGGTATGGATATGTTGGTATGCAAAATAGTGAGTTAGATGTGAATACAAGCTCATTAGAAAATGCTGGACTAACAGTCGACAAGAAAGATACTGGATTTCATTTTGGTGCAGGATACAAAATGGATGATAACTTCTCATTTGAAATGGGCTATATGGACATGGGTAAAGCAACTATAGGCACGGGCACTTTAGCAGCCACAGCATCTGGATCTGGTAATATTGGTGGCAATAGTTACTCATACACTAGTACTCTTGCTGGCACTGTAGATGCAACTGTTAAATCTGATGGCTATACGTTAGGTGGTATTTATTCTGTACCAATGGCTGACAAGATTGATGGCTTTGTAAAAGCTGGTATATATTTTTGGGATGCTGAGGCAAAACTGACGGGAACTATTACTGCTGGTACACTTACTGTGAATGGCACAGCGTATACTTCGGGTACACATGATATTGCCGGACTCTCTAAAACTGGATCAGATCTATATGTAGGACTTGGTGGTTCGTATGAGTTATCAACAGATTTATCATTACGTGCCGACTATACTCAATACGAAGTATGGGAAGAAGATGTTAATGTTACAGGTTTAACTTTGGTTTCGAATTTTTAAAAATTAGTAAATATTGTCAATAAAAAACCCAGCTAAGGCTGGGTTTTTTATTGTCTTTTAAATCTAAGAATTTTTACTTTTTAACCACCAAAGTAATATAACTAGCTGTAAAGCTAATAAAGGCACTACTGAAAGTAGTACTATCTCCCATCCATAATTAAACACAAACCAGCCAGCAGATAATGAGGCGATGGCTTGAAGGCTGAAGATTAAAAAGTCATTGACTGATTGGACTTTGTATTTTTCCTGTTCATTGTATGATTGGGGCAAGAGGCTAGTGCCACCAATAAATAGAAAATTCCAGCCTAGTCCTAATAGGATTAGCGCAATCCAATAATTATCTAAAGCGTGGCCGGATAGAGCGATAGCAATACAGATGAAGTAGAACAGCACGCCAGTCAGCATCATTTTTCTCAAACCTAAAAACTTGACAATTATTGGAGTGAATAGAGATGGCAAAAACATAGCAATGACGTGTGATTGAATTACAAATTTAGTTTTCTCTAAAGAAAGCCCGTCAATGACGTGCATGCTCATCGGCGTGGCTGTCATTAGATAGCTCATGACAATATAGCCGACTGCTGCACTTGACATGGCAATAATAAAAACAGGTTGTTTAATGATGGTTTGTAAGCTTCGAGTGGGAGTATCTTGGCTTTTCTCAATGATATTAGTTTGTTGATAAAACCACAAAAGCGCAAAGGCAACCAAGAAGCAGCCACTGAGTAAAACAAAAGAGCCGATAAAAGTTGTTTCAAAGATGTTCTTACCTAAAGTGGCCAACTCGGGACCTAAGAAAGCGGAAACTAATCCGCCAATCAGTACAGCAGAGGTGGCAGTAGCGCTTAAATTATGAGCCATGCTTTCGATAGCGGCAAAGCGAAACTGATTCATGGTGGCGGTGGTTATGCCAAATAAAAAAGTGGCTATACAGAATAGATAGAAAGATTGAATTTGTAAGGCGGTGATAGCGAGTGCAATAATCGCTAATGTATAAATACAAACGCCCAAAAATGTTTTTCGCCTGCCAAATATTGACATAACCTTATTGACAGGGATGATGCCACTTGCTGTGCCCACTACCAAAAGTGCTACTGGCAATGTAGATAAGCTATCACTAGGTGCCAGAGTTTGCCCAATAATACCACCTAAGAAAATTACAAAAACACTCAGAGACATAAATAGCGATAGACTGGCCGTTAATATCCAGACGTTTCTAGGCAGTGCAAACATTTATTTTTTAATAGGTCGTTTCCAGTTGCTCATGATGACTTGTTTAGAGCGGCTAAGTGCTAGTTGATCTACTGGCACGTCTTTAGTAATAGTAGAGCCGGCTCCAATAGTGGTATTCTTACCAATAGTAACGGGAGCAATGAGTTGCGTGTCCGAGCCAACGAATACACCGCCTTCAATCGTAGTTTGATGCTTATTGGCACCGTCATAGTTGCAAGTAATCACCCCGGCACCGATGTTGACGTTTTCGCCCATCGTAGTATCACCGATATAACTCAGATGTGAGACTTTTGAACCTTTGCCGATGGTAGATTTTTTCACTTCAACAAAATTACCGATTTTGGCATTTTCGCCAATGTTGGCTTCAGGGCGAATACGAGCAAACGGGCCGATGGATGCGCCATCACCAATAACAGCATCTTCAATCACTGAGTTAGGAAGTATGGATACGTTGTTACCAATTTGAGTGTTTTTAATGATGCAGTTTGGTGCAATGTTTGTGTTATTTCCCAAAGTGACTTTGCCTTCAATGACCACATTAACATCGATTTCACAGTCTTGCCCGAAGCTTAAACTGCCTCGGCAGTCGAAACGCGCAGGGTCTTTTAAGCCGAGACCTTGCTGCATAAATTCAGCGGCTTGATTTTGTTGAAAAGTTCGTTCTAGTTCTGCTAGTTGTGCTTTATCGTTCACGCCTGCTACCTCGTATTTGTTATTGGTAATGACTGGAGCAATGGTTTTTTTATCGTCCACCGCTGCTTCAATGATATCAGTTAAGTACAGTTCACCCTGGGCATTGTTTGTATCGAGTCCATCCAAGTATTTTTTTAATAAATCACTGCTCACTGCCATGATGCCAGTGTTGACTTCACGTATTTTAAGCTGTTCTTTATCGCAATCTTTTTGCTCGACAATGGCTTGAATTTGATCTTCACTATTACGAATAATGCGACCATATCCTGTGGGGTTGTCGAGTACAACGGACAACAGGGCGACCTCATTTTGTTGCGCTTGATTGATCAAATCATCCAGTGTTGATTTTTTAATCAGTGGTACATCACCATACAGTATAAGGGAAATTGAATCGTCTTTTATGTGCGGCATGGCTTGTGCCACAGCATGCCCTGTGCCTAGTTGTTGTTTTTGTTCTACCCAGTTGACGGAATCATCATTGATGGTGTTTTGTACTTGTTCGCCACCAAAGCCGTAAACCACGTGTACCTTGTTGCAAACTTGGTTTGCTATGTATAGAACATGACCCAATAAAGTCTTGTCGGATAGTGTTTGTAGCACCTTGGGTTTTGAGGAATTCATGCGCGTGCCTTTGCCCGCTGCAAGAATAATACCGTGGATGTTGTTAGTCATAGGCTTAAATCAAAAGTCTTCAACAACAGGATTTTGATTAAGATAATCTTCGGTGATGCCTGGCACAATAAAAGTCATGGTGCCGATTACTTTGCCATCTTTACGGCCAACACTGTAGGTGGCGGCACGCATTTTGATGGGCGCACCTTTAAAGACTTCTGAAAAATTTCGTGATTTACGCGATTGGGTTTTAAACTCATCTTTGCTAATAAAGGTGTATTTGATGTTGTGTTTTTGATAAGCTTCATTTTCAAAATCAGCAATGGTTTTGGTGAAGTCATTTTTTGAAAAAGTGTCGTTACTGATTTGTATGATGTCTAGTTTTTCTTTACCATTTTCGATCAAAACTAAATCGAATTGTGTTTTTAACACGTGAAACATTTTTTTGATTTTGCTGACTTTTTCCAGTGGCATCATGAGCACAATGGACACCAGTCGATCGTTTAAAAAACGAAATGCAATTTCAGCATCTTCACCTGAAAGTGAGTGATTTTGCATGCACAAAGTGCCTTTTTCATATTTAGCGGAACAGTCTTGTAGTTTGTGTGCTTTTTGTAAAAATGCTTTAGGTGTGCCAACCAGATATTGTTTGTACAGACGAATTTGTTCGGTGGCTATGGCTGAAGTGCTGAGCAGTAAAAACAAGCCAAGTAAGGTTAAACGTTTCATGTTTAATTTAATTATTTGAGTAATAATATTATAAGAGAATTATAAGGAGCCTTTGAGTAAAATCAAGCACTATGAACGATAGCTGTTATCACTGTGGATCACCTGTTAATAAGAGCAATAGAGTGCAGGCAAAAATTAAAGACAACGTGCAAGATTTTTGTTGCGCAGGTTGTGCTAGCGTGTGCCAAACTATTCATGATGCGGGTTTAGATGCTTTTTACAATCAACAAACTGCCTCACTATTGCCAGCGGTTGATTTAGAGTATCCGCTTGAATTTTACGATTCAGCCGTGTTTCAACAGCCTTTTTTGGAAGCATCAGATCTGGGCACAAAAACCATAACTTTGATCAGCGATACTATCCATTGTGCAGCTTGCGTTTGGTTGATCGAGCGAGCCGTTAGTGCGCTCGATGGCGTTGTTTGGGTACGCGCCAATTTAACGGATAAACGCATTAGAGTTCGCTGGGTAGACGATCAAGTTGAGTTGTCAATCATTATGAAAAAAATGGCTGATTTAGGCTATGCTGCCATGCCTTACGAGCAAAACGTTGCCGAGGCTAAACAACAACAAAAAAACAAAGAAATGCTTTATCGGATAGGATTTTCAGCTTTTACGATGATGAATTTATTGTGGATTTCAGTGGCAATGTACACGGGTGCTAGCGGTGGAAAGTATCATCAATATTTTCAATGGCTTGGTTTTGCACTGGCAACACCTACCTTGTTTTACGCGGGCTATCCTTTTTTAAAAAATGCCTACATTGGTATTAAAAATCGATTCATGAACATGGATGTACCCATTAGTATTGGCGCATTGACGACTTATTTTTATTCGGTGTACGTATTGTTTGGTTTTTCCAGTAGAGGAGAGGTTTATTTTGACACGGTGGTGAATTTTATTTTTGTCATTTTGATTGGTCGATATCTTGAAGCCTCTGGCAAAAAATCTGCTTTGTCCGCTTCTAGTAGCTTGCAACAACTTCAACCTAAAATCGCCCTGGTTAAACTGGGCGATACTGAACAACTGAAGCCCATTAGTGCCATTGCAGTTGGCGATGTTGTTGTTCTTAAGCCCGGTGAACGAATTGCTGTGGATGGTAGGGTGTTGTTGGGCAGTACTGAGACTGATGAATCTTTGCTCAGTGGCGAGTCTTTTCCCGTTAGTAAGAAGATAGGCGATGAGGTGTTTGCAGGTACGCTTAATATTCATGGCAGTGTCGAAATTGAAGTTACGAAATCATTCCGGCAAACGGCGCTCAGTCAAATTGTTGACTTGGTAGAGAACACTAAAATGAACAAGAGCAAAATCGTTTGCACTATCGATAAAATTATTCCTTATTTTGTTTGGACAACGTTGTTATTAGCGACTCTTACTTTTGTTTATTGGTACCCAAAAGATTTTGATTTGGCGTTGCTCAGTGCCACCAGCGTACTAATTATCACTTGTCCTTGTGCATTTGGTTTGGCCACACCAATGAGCATTGCAGTGGCCAGCGGTGCTGCAGCAAAAAAGAAAATACTGATTAAAAATGGCGATGCATTAGAAGTGTTGAGCAAGGTTAAGCACGTGGTATTTGATAAAACCGGCACACTTACTTTGGGCGAATTTAAAGTAAGTGGGTTGGAATCAAAGATTGATCGAGCTGAATTTTTGAGTATTATGGCGAGTATTGAAAAGCATTCAGAGCACCCTTTGGCTAAAGCCATTGTTGATTACGCCGGCGCTAAAAACACCTTAGCAGTTAAAAACTTTAATGCAATACCAGGCGAAGGCGTGGTTGCAAAAATTGGCTCAAAGCAGTATCGGTTGGGCAATTTAAACTACCTTGTGAGCCATGGCGCGAGCGAAGACAGTGACTTGTCTGATAATGCGAACGCACTAGAAAAACAAGGCCATACTTGTATCTGGTGCGCTGACGAGAACAAGGTCTTAGGTTTTATTTCGCTCAGCGATGAAGTGAAATCGGATGCCAAAGCAGTGGTTAACGAACTGCATCGAATGGGTAAAACCGTTACCATGCTCAGTGGCGATAGTAAGCAGGTCGCCCAAACAGTGGCTAAGCGTTTGGGCATTAAAAATGTTATTGCACAGGTATTGCCAAGTGACAAAGCCAACCACATTAAAACTTTGCAAAAAAATGGCTTAGTGCTGATGGTGGGTGACGGTATTAATGATGCACCGGCTTTGGTACAGGCCGACAGTAGTATTGCCATTGGTTCTGGCGCCGATGTGAGTGTTGGTAGTGCTGATGTGGTGGTTTTAAAAAATACACTAATCCCTATTATTGAGGCAATTAAATTGTCAAAAAATACACAAAATACCATTAAGCAAAATATTACTTTCGCCTTATTTTACAATGCCCTGATGGTTCCATTGGCGATGATGGCAAAGGTGACACCGCTGTTTGCCGCCATTGTGATGCCAATAAGTTCACTCATTGTGATTGGCAATGCTGCTCGATTAAGGGCTAAAAAGTAAAGATATTACAAGTGAAATAGTATATAATCCCTCCTCTTTGAGAAATACATAAAAGTTACAGACATGAAAACAGACATTCATCCTAATTATGACACCGTAAAAGTAGTGTGTTCGTGTGGCAATTCTTTTGAAACACGTTCTACCATAGGCAAAGAAAATTTAAATCTAGACGTGTGTTCTAGTTGCCACCCTTTTTACACGGGCAAGCAAAAAATCATGGATACTGCAGGTCGCGTTGAGAAGTTTAAATCACGCTACGCTTCGTTTAAAAGATAAAGCATTGCAAATCCTTAAAAAGCCACGAGAGTGGCTTTTTTTATGCCTGATGATTACTCAAATGCCGATATAATTATTACATTCATTTTTAGATAGGAAAATTATGTCATTTGATTACATTAACGCCTTATTAAAAAAACCAGTATCACGCACGCCCATTTGGGTGATGCGACAAGCAGGGCGTTATTTGCCTGAGTATCGTGCCACACGCAAAAAAGCAGGTGACTTTATGAGCTTGTGTAAAAACCCAGAACTTGCTTGTGAAGTGACTATGCAGCCAATGGATAGATTTGATCTAGACGCGGCCATTTTATTTAGTGACATTTTGACCATTCCTGATGCCATGGGTTTAGGGCTTTATTTTAGCGAAGGTGAGGGGCCGAAATTTGAACACCCTATCCAAACTTTGGCAGATATCGAAGCCATTCCTTCAGAAGTTAATAACGATTTAACTTATGTATTTGACGCAGTTTCTACCATTAAGTCAGCATTGGGCGCTCGTGCACCACTCATTGGATTTAGTGGCAGTCCTTGGACTTTGGCCACTTATATGATTGAAGGTGGCAGTAGCAAGACATTCGCTAAAACCAAAGCCATGTTATTTAATGACCCTAAAATGTTGCACTTGCTTTTAGATAAATTAGCAGACAGTGTTATTGCTTATTTAGACCAACAAGTACAAAGTGGTGTGGACAGTCTAATGGTGTTTGATACTTGGGGCGGTGTTCTGTCTAAATCTAATTATTTGGATTTTTCATTAAGCTATATGCAAAAAATTGTAAACGGCGTCAAGGCCAAACATCCAAATACACCGATTACTTTGTTTAGTAAAAACGGCGGCAAGCATTTGAGCGAAATTGCGGATACTGGTTGTGATGGTGTGGGCATTGATTGGACAGTGGAACTCAGCGAAGTTGAGCAACAAATTGGCAGTAAAGTGGCCATTCAAGGTAACTTAGATCCTGCTGTTATGTATGCCACACCTGAAGTTGTTCGAGTGGAGGTTAAAAAAGTATTGAGCCAATTTAAAGGCGACACAGGACATGTGTTTAATTTAGGCCATGGCATTACTCCAGACGTTGATCCAGAGAACATGAAAGTACTGGTTGATAGTGTTCACGAATTTAGTACCAAATAATCTATGTCACGCTTAAAAACGGTTTTTAGTCAATTACCTTCTGGTAATAAAGCTTTTATCCCTTTTATTACTGCGGGAGACAGCGGTATTGACAATACTTACGAGCTAATGCAGGTCTTGGTTGAGAATGGCGCCGACGTGATTGAGCTTGGTGTGCCATTTTCTGATCCGATGGCTGATGGCCCGGTCATTGCTAAGTCACACGAACGAGCAGTGGAAGGTGGTGTAAGTTTGCATGACGTACTAGATTTGGTAAAAAAATTCAGACAAACCAACGATACAACGGCCATTGTACTTATGGGCTATCTGAATCCAATTGAAGTATTTGGTTATCAAGAATTTTCTGATGCTGCAAGCAATAGTGGCGTGGACGGTGTGCTGGTAGTGGATATGCCACCCGAAGAGGCGCAGGACTTAAAGCGGTGTTTAGATAAAAAGGATATTGACTTTATTTTCTTAGTAGCACCCACCACAACCGATCAACGCCTAGATTCTTTGGCTGATATTGCCTCTGGATTTGTTTACTTCGTCTCGTTAAAAGGCGTGACTGGTGCGGGTCATTTAGACGTAGATTCTGTTAATGACAACATAGCAAGAATTCGTAAGTATATTAATTTGCCAATCGGTGTTGGTTTTGGTATCAAGGATGCTAAAACAGCCAAAGCTGTGTCGGCATCAGCCGATGCCGTTATTGTTGGTTCATCTTTAGTATCATTTGTTGAACAATACGCCCATGATAGGGATAAAATGTTAGCAAGCGTTGGTGGATTATCGGCTGAAATATCAGCCGCTATAAAATAAAGGATCGATTATGAGTTGGTTAGAAAAAATATTACCCTCAATTAGCAGTGGGGTAAAAAAGAACATACCAGAAGGGCTTTGGAGTAAGTGCCCTAAGTGTTCCTCAACATTGTATGAGGAAGAATTAAAAAAATTAGTCTACGTGTGTCCAAATTGCGACCACCACATGAGAATATCTGCCAGAGTTCGACTTGGAAGTTTTTTGGATGTGGATGGGCAAGAGGAGATAGCACCTAATCTAGTAGCCGTTGATCCGCTGAAGTTTAAAGATCAAAAGAAATACAAGGATCGCTATTCTCAAGCACAGAAAAATACAGGTGAAAAAGACGCTTTAGTGGTTAAAAAAGGCACACTAAATGGCATGCCAGTTGTGGTGGCTGCGTTTGATTTTAAATTCATGGGCGGCTCGATGGGATCTGTGGTTGGTGAAAAATTTGTCCGTGCAGCGCAAGAAAGCATGGCAAGCAATTCACCCTTGATTTGTTTTTCAGCATCTGGCGGTGCGCGTATGCAAGAGGGCTTATTTTCACTCATGCAAATGTCTAAAACATCGTTGATTTTAAAGTTGTTGGCGGATAAAAAAGTTCCTTTTATTTCAATTTTAACCGACCCTACCATGGGCGGTGTTTCGGCTAGTTTTGCGATGTTGGGCGATATCCACATTGCCGAGCCTAATGCTCTTATTGGTTTTGCCGGCCCTAGAGTGGTTGAACAAACGGTGCGTGAAAAACTGCCCGAGGGCTTCCAACGCAGTGAATTTTTGCTTGAAAAAGGTGCGATTGATATGATCGTGCACCGATCCGAATTACGCGATAAAGTTCATCAATTGCTCAGCGCTTTGATGCACAATGGCTAAATACAAATTACTTTATAAGCTTAATCATGCTAACGGGGCCTTGGTTGATGAATCAGGTGACACGCCTTTTGAATTTGAAATTGGTGATGGACAACTGGATCCTTGTTTAGAATCCTGTATTGAGAATACCAAGATTGGCAAATTGCAAACTTTTTTATTAAGTTACAATGAGGCTTTTGGCCCAAGTTACGATGAAGCAATTCAAGTGATGAATCGAGAGGAATTCCCTAAAGATATGACGATTGAGCTTGATGCTGCAGTTGAATTTGAAACCCCTACGGGTGACGCATACGTTGGTTGTATTGATAAAATCAATGGCAACGACATCACCGTTAATTTTAATCATCCACTGGCAGGTGCTGATGTTTCATTTCAAGTAGAAATACTTGAAAAAATCGAATGAAAGTTCTACTGGCCAATCCACGTGGTTTTTGCGCAGGTGTTGATCGCGCGATTGAAATGGTAGAGCGCGCATTAGAATTACACGGTGCCCCCATTTATGTGCGCCACGAGGTTGTGCATAACAAGTTCGTTGTTAATGAGTTAAAATCCAAAGGCGCCATTTTTGTTGAAGAAATTGATGAAGTGCCACGGGGGAAAGTGGTTATTTTTAGTGCACACGGTGTGTCACAAGCCGTGCGCAAACAAGCGCAAGACATTGGTGCTATTATTTATGACGCCACTTGCCCTTTGGTTACGAAAGTGCACAAAGAGGTAACACGTAAGCAGAAACAAAATCACAACGTCATTCTTATTGGTCACGAAGGCCATCCAGAAGTAGAGGGAACGTTAGGGCAGTCGAGTGGCGATCAAACGGTGCAATTGGTGGAAACAGTTAGTGACGTTGAAAATTTAGAAATCTCAACAGATGATATTTCCTATACCACGCAAACTACTTTGTCAGTGGACGACACCCAGAAAATTGTACAAGCGTTAAAAGAAAAATTTCCCAACATTCAAGCACCTAAAAAAGACGATATTTGTTACGCTACGCAGAATCGACAAGACGCAGTTAAAGCTTTAATGGGGTCTTGTGATGTATTGTTGGTATTAGGATCAAATAATTCATCAAATTCAAATCGGCTTAAAGAAATTGCTAAAAAAATGAATAAACCTGCCTATTTAATTGATGGCATCGATGACATAGATGTAAGGTGGGTTGAAGGTGTCGAAACCGTGGGCGTAACGGCCGGTGCTTCAGCACCTGAAATATTAGTACAAGAGGTAGTTGATTGTTTGCTCGATAAGGGTGCTACTGAAGTTGTTGAAGTGAGTGGAGTAAAAGAGGATGTGCACTTCCCAGTGCCAGGAGAATTAAGATAAAAATACAAGATTTAAACTATTAGGAGAAGTTAAAAATGTCAAAAACAGCACTTATTTGTGGATCGTATGCCTTTGATAGCATTATGGTTTTTCACGATCATTTTAAAAACCACATTCTGCCAGATAAAGTACACATGATTAATGTGTCATTTTTGGTGCCAACCATGCGCAAAGAGTTTGGCGGTTGTGCAGGCAACATCGCCTATAATTTGCATTTATTGGGAGCTAACTCAATACCCATGGCAACCGTAGGTGAAGATTTTGCACCGTATCTTAGTTGGATGGAGCGACACCACATGAACACCAAGCATATTAAAGTGATTGAAGATGCGTACACTGGGCAGGCATTCATTACCACCGATATGGACGACAATCAAATCACCGCTTTTCATCCGGGCGCAATGGGCGAGTCGCATCAAAACAAAGTAAGTGACGCGAGCAATGCTGACATTGGCATCGTTTCTCCCGACGGACGTGACGGCATGATTGAGCACGCGCAACAATTTCATGAGGCACAAATTCCATTTATTTTTGATCCGGGTCAGGGCTTGCCCATGTTTTCAGGAGAGGAACTGATCACTTTTATTGAACAAGCGACTTACGTGGCCATGAACGATTATGAGTCACAAATGTTGCAAGATAAAACTGAGTTGGATTTAGCAACCCTCGCCTCCAAAGTAGAAGCATTTATTGTTACTAAGGGCGGTGAAGGCTCTGAAATCTATTCGTCTGGTGAAGTGATCAACATTGCACCGGCTAAAGCAGACGCTACTCAAGATCCGACCGGTTGTGGTGATGCTTATCGTGCAGGATTGTTGTACGGCCTTATGAACAACATGGACTGGAAAACTACAGGTCAACTGGCTGGGCTTTTAGGAGCAATTAAAATTGCACATTTGGGCACACAAAATCACAGCTTTAATATGAATGAAATAGAAAAATTGTATCAAGATAATTATGGAGAATCTTTATTTTGAGCTTAAATGGTTCTTTATGCCACTTGGATTCGTACATTAACTGAAATTCAATTGGTTATAATGAAATCTGTTATTAAACTTTAATGGACAGAAAAAATGAAAGCTTTAGAAAAATTATTTGAACTTAGAAGGTCGCTAGATACTTACGAACGTGAACTGGGTTTCGACAAATTATCAGAAGTTGAAAAGTCAGTGCTGGAATTTGTGATGCACACAGAAAATGCCAATATTACTGCCATTACTAAAGATCAATATTTTTTAAAATATTCTTTATCCACCATTAAAAGAGCCGTTGGTACTTTACTGGATGAAAAAATGATCAATGCAAATCAGTCAAGTGTTGATAGGCGTTCAATGTTGTTGAGCTATAACAAGTAAGAGTTTATAAGTTTTCAACTTCCTCGCACGGCGTTTATTTTGCAATTCATTCAGCACATGTATTTGCTTTTTTAGCTGTGTTTATCGCTAGAATGGCCATTGTTCCTTTTGATTACGCGGATTTATCCATTGGTAATTACTTATGGTTGCCAATCGGTGCCAGTATATTGTCGTACCTGTTGTTCGGCTTTAAGACATTTTTCGGTGTTTTTATTGGGTTTGCATTGGCAACTATTATTCTTAAAGGTTCTTTTGATGCAGTTTCTATTTTCAGTTGGTTAGGCAGGTTGTCCAGCAGTTTGGCGCCGATTGTTGCCATTATGATGATGAGATTTTTTCATTTATCGGACTTTTTTGACTCTAGAAAAGTCAACTTTGCTCACATTGTGTTTTTGGTGATTTTATCTTCATTGGTAAGCACATTGGCAAAATTCTTCATCTATCCAATTAATGAGGCAACAATTTCTAATCCAGTTGTTTTTATTCAATCCTACTTGCTGGGGGATGTTATCGGTGGCATTGTGTTCATTTATATCGCCGTTAAAGTTTTTGTACCATTAATGGTTAAAAATAAGCTAATTTAGCTTTTTTAGTAAATTTTCTACTAACCCTATTCTCCTGATGTCTCCAGGCATACTTTCATGATAAATAAGCTGATCCTGCCCCTTTAATTGGTATGTTTTTGGCTGTTTTTGGATTAAATGTATGATTTTGATTGGTTCAACCGTGGTTTTCTTGTTAAAAACAAGGTGCGCCTTGTCGTCATAGATGCTGATTTTATCAATTCCGATTTTTTCAGAAAAAAGTTTTAAGCTGCTGGCTGCAAATAGATTTTTAGTTGCATCTGGCAATAAGCCAAAACGGTCAATCATTTCAATCTGTAAGTCTTTAAGCTCGTTGTTGTCTTTTGCACTAGCAATGCGTTTGTACAACACCAAACGCTCGTGCACATCAACCAAATAAGTATCGGGAATAATTGAAGCAATGCCAGTGTCAATTTGGATTTCATGGTTGATGGGGTCTTCTGGATTGATTTGCCTGCCTGCACGCATCGCATCAATGGTGCGTTTGAGTAGATCGTGGTACAGATTAAAACCAATTTCACTGATTTTTCCGGATTGATTATCACCTAATAAGTCACCTGCACCACGAATTTCAAGGTCGTGATTAGCGAGCATAAACCCTGCGCCTAATTCTTCTAACGACTCAATGGCATCAAGGCGTTTTTTGGCGTTTTTGCTCAGAGATTGATGCGATTTAATCACTAAGTATGCATAAGCCCTATGATGCGATCGTCCAACGCGTCCACGCAGTTGGTGCAGTTGTGCCAGACCAAAGTTTTGTGCGTTGTTGATAATAATGGTATTTGCATTGGGGATATCAATGCCCGTTTCGATAATCGTAGTGCACACTAGAATTTGAAAACGACCGTGATAAAAATCACTCATAATACGCTCAAGCTCTTTGCTAGGCATTTGCCCGTGAGCAATGCGTACGTGGATATTCGGCATCAGGTCTTTAAGTATTTGTGCCATGTTATCAATGGAGTCGATGTCATTATGCAAAACGAATATTTGCCCACCACGGTGTAATTCTCGTGAACAAGCTTCTTTGACAGTGTTGTCGTTCCATTCGTTAACAAAAGTTTGAATAGCACTGCGCCCTTGAGGTGGCGTGGCAATAATGGAAAGTTCGCGCAAAGAACCTAGCGCCATGTTTAGCGTGCGCGGAATCGGGGTGGCGGTCATGGTTAAGATGTCACTTTGTCCGCGGAATTTTTTTAGACTTTCTTTTTGTTTGACTCCAAACCGATGCTCTTCATCGATGATAACTAGGCCAAGGTTTTTGTATTTAATGCTGCCTTGAATCAGTTTGTGCGTGCCAATGATAATGTCAATTTTTCCTTCAAGCAGTAATAATTTAATTTGTTTTTGCTCTTTAGGCGTTTGAAAACGAGACAGTGAAGAAATTTCAATTGGGTAATTAATAAATCGATCTGCAAACGACTGATGGTGCTGATTTGCCAACAACGTAGTGGGTACTAATATTGCTACTTGTTTGCCCGATTCTACCGCTATGAAGGCAGCTCGCATGGCGATTTCGGTTTTACCAAAGCCTACATCACCACACACCAAGCGATCCATGGGTTTGGTTGATTGCATGTCCGCCAAGACTTCTTCCATGGTTTTTAATTGGTCTGGAGTTTCTTCAAATGGAAAGCTGGCAACAAATGAGGAGTAAGAATCTGTAGGTTCTGGAAAAGCAAACCCTGTTTGTGATTGTCGTTTGGCATAAATTTCTAAAAGTTCGGCGGCAATGTCATGCAAAGCTTCAGATGCTTTTTTCTTAGCCTTGCTCCATTGGTTGGTGCCAAGTTTATGCAGTGGTGCGCTGTCAGGAGATGCGCCAGAGTAGCGCGAAATTAAATTAAGCGAAGTCATTGGCACCATTAGTTTTGAGCCATTGGCATACTCAAGCATCAGGAAGTCTTGTGTTTGAGCATCAAAGGTTTGTGTTTTTAAACCTAAGTAGCGACCCACGCCATAGTTTTCATGCACAATCGGATCGCCAATTTGAATCTCGACCAAACTTTTAATGGCCTCGTCAAAGTCCTTGTGTTTAGCGCGTCGGCGTCGTTGCTGTTTAACCACATCTGCACCAAATAAATTAGCCTCAGTGACAATGGCAATGTCGTTCGTTAACAAACCTTCGCTAAGGTTAGCGTTAGTAATGCAAAGAGTTTGTTTGCAGGAGCTGAAGTCTTGCCAGTGCTTAACACTAAGAGGAGTTAACTGGTGGTTGTTGAGTAGATCAGTGAGAACGCTTTGTCTGCCTTCAGACTCGCAAACAATGAGAATTCTGCCTTTAAATTTTTTAGTAAAGTTTAAAAATTTAGCCAAAGGATTTTTAGCCTGAGCCTCAATGCGTAACGGAGGCAATAGTTTAGAAATAAAATTTATACCGTGTTTATTGTTTTCTAATTTTGAATTGCCAACCAGTAATTGTTGTCGCTGTTTGATTTCACCAAAGAGTTGATCTTTGTTTAAAAAAACTTGATCAAAATCCAGTGGCAGCCTGTCTAAGTTACTTTTTGCATTTTTGTGTCTTGTGTGCAGATCGCCATAAGTTTGGTCAACCAGAGTACTGAATCCCTGATTAGTGGCAACAACAGTATTGTGCGGTAAATAGTCAAAGAGAGTATTGGTGTGATTAAAAAACAACGATAAATAAAACTCAATACCACTCGGTAATCGAGATTCACTCACTTCAGTGAAAATAAAATCATCAGTATTATTAAAAGCTTTTAAGTAATTTTTCTTAAAAACTTCAATGCTGGTTGTATCCGTTGCGAACTCTCTAGCGGGCAAGAGTGAGATTTGATCAATTAATTCAATGGAGCGTTGTGTTGAGGGATCAAACGTTCTGATGGACTCTATTTCTTGGTCAAATAAATCAATGCGGTAGGGAGATTTGGCACCCATGGGGTACAGGTCAACCAGTGAACCTTTGATGTTAAATTCGCCGTGTTCCATTACCGTAGTAACACGATGGTAGCCAATCTTTAGTAATTTTTCACTAAAATTATGCATCTCTAATTCATCACCAGATTCCAGACTAAAGCTGTATTTTTTGCTGAATTCTAACGGGCATAGGTGTTGAGACAGCGACTCCAAAGTAGTAATTACAATCCCTTGTTTTAGGTCTTGCAGTTTTGATAGGGTCGTAAGTCGGTTGGAGGTAATGTCAGGATGCGGTGAAAAATGGTCAAAAGCAAGCACTTCCCAATTGTCAAATCTGAGTATGTCTAAATCATTATTATAAAAATTAAGCGCCTTGTACAAGTGGTTGTAATGGCCAATGTCATTGGCAATTAGCAGTACAACTTGCTGTTGAGCGCTGACGTATTCGATGAGCGCTAAGGCTTGAGCGCTACCGTACAGTGATCCCCAATATATTTTTTGTCCTAACTGAAAGGTGTGCGCATCCTGCGAATAGAGGTGAGGCATCTTAGCTGGTTAGAATATCAACGCCTTCATTTTCCAGCATTTTAATGAGTTGAATCAAAGGCAGTCCAATCAGAGCATTTGGATCATCGCCTTCTAATCGCTCAAATAAGCCAATGCCCAATGCCTCAGATTTAAAGCTACCGGCACAGTTATAAGGTTGTTCTTTTTTAAGATAATGATTAATTTGAGTGTTTGTTAATGTTTTAAAAACCACTTTAAAAGTTTCCACAATTGTCTGTATATTGCCGGTATTTGTATTTAAAAGTGTTAAACCAGTAAGAAAAGTAACCGTATTACCAGAACTTTGTTGCAGTTGTTTGAAACCATTTTCATGAGTGAGTGGCTTGGTCAGAATTTTATCTTTGGAATTCATTCCACCGGCTAAAGTGGCTACTTGATCTGAGGCGATGATTAATCCGCTTTTAGTTTTTGCCACTTCGCGTGCTTTTTCTTGACTGAGGCGATGCACTAATTGCTCAGGCGTTTCACCTGGTTGTTGCGATTCATTAATATCAGGCGCATGCGTTAAGAACTCCAAACCAAGTTTGGTTAGCAATTCTTTTCTAAAAGGCGACGATGAAGCAAGAATTAACGACACTATGAGTGATGATGTTTGTAAAATAGTACATTTTACTTTACTTGAAGCCCCTCTCATGCGATTATCCATCATCGTTGCCATGGACGATAACCAGTTGATTGGCAAAAATAATGCTTTGCCTTGGCATTTACCCGCTGATTTGGGTTATTTTAAAAAAGTTACCACTGGAAAAACGGTACTCATGGGCCGTAAAACTTACGAGTCTATTGGTAGACCGCTGCCTAATCGTCGCAATGTAATTGTGAGTCGTAATACTAATTTTAAAGCTGATGGTTGTGAGGTGGTGAGCAGTATTGATGCTGCTTTAAAGCTGGCTAAAGACGACAGCGAGGTCATGGTGATGGGAGGCGCTTCTTTTTATGAGCAAATGTTACCCAGTGTGGATCGACTCTACATTACTCAAATTGAGGGCGAGTATCAAGGCGATGCTCATTTTCCAAAATTTGATCGCGGTAAATTTAGCGAAGTGAGTCGAGAGTCGCACACGGCTGATGAAAAAAATCAGTACACGTATCATTTTACAATTTTAGACAGGATTTAGTTGTGTTGAGATTAATGTCGTTATTGTTTGCCATGCTGTTGTTATCAAGTTGCGTATTAACTAAGGTAGTGACAGTGCCCATGAGGGTTGGCGGCGCAATTATTTCTGTTATTCCTGTTGTAGGAGAAGGCATTGACGAGGCTATTGATGACACCGCTGATGTGATCGATGCAATTCCTATTTAATCAATGTATTCGTTGATGGCGCTATTTTGCTCTTTCAGCTAGAACTCGTTTAAAATCTTTAGGCATGACTTTGACAAAATGATGAAGCTCCTCATTCCAATTGTCAAGAATGTTTTGTGCCACAGCAGAGCCTGTGTATTGAGCATGGTTTAATACGTATTTCTGTAGTTCTTTTTGTGCCTCATCATCCATAGGGTCAAGGTCGATCATGACGGGGTTGCACAGCGATTCAAAAGTTTTGTTAGGGTTAGTGGGATCCCCGGGTACCGAGCTCGA
>JGI24922J38493_101156_pt1 | contig 43941 bp, 41 predicted proteins | sample LinPFosplate10_FD_38493 | JGI IMG/M metagenome (IMG submission 38493)
TGCAGGTCGACTCTAGAGGATCCCACGTGCTACCCTAAGTCGCCCATAGGATACGATTGTTTCGCCGATGTCTCATTTATCCCCCCATATAAAGGAATCGATAAATGAGACATCATTCGCCAAGTGACTGGTGAAATGGTCTGGTATGATTGATAAGTAAATTCGTCGGCAATTGCGTTGGTCTGGGCGATTGCTTTCGATTTTTAAAGCGAAATAAAAAGCAAAAAATAAACGGACTGATTGGTTGGTTTATTTTCTCTTTTATGTACAGATGTTTATAGTTTTTTGTTAGGTTGGCTGCGCATTTAGAACGCGGCCTTTCGGCAAAGCGGGCAGTTGTTTTCTTTGCGCGTTTGGCAATTGTGTACGAGCATGTTGCTGTAGCATCCAGTGTGCAACGAGTGGCCGCACGCCAGTTTGCATTGCGCATGGGACGGCATCAAATTTTCCATGCAGATGGGACACGCATCGATGTTTGCTTCGGCGTTTTCGCGCTGTATTTCTTGCACCATGCGATGGTTGTGAACACACTCGCGCGCCAGTTGGGCGTTGGTCATCTTGGAAACAGGCTTGTTGGTCTTGTTTGGAACGCAGCGCATTTCTTTCAGGTTTGAAAGAAGGGTTGTCAGGAGGGCTTTCAGTTGAACTCGGTCCAAACTGCGGACGACACAATGAAGGTTGTGCCAGTCGCCAGTTACTAAAGAAGCAACAAACAAGTCAGTCTGCCTTGCCTTGTTGCACTGTGCGGTGTAGTGCTTTGTTGAGTTGCACGTTTCACACGCTCTTTTGTTGGTTTCCTTGGTTGCCTTGGCGACGGACATGTCTGTCGGTGATGTTGCGTTGATTTGATTCTTTTACTATCTCTGTCTGTTTAATGGTGGTTCGGTTTGGCCTTTTATTTTTCATTTTTATTTTTCAAGCCTTTTTCGATTTATTTTCTTTGAACCGTGCAATCCTGAAAAATATACACATATATTAGAATTGTATGGCATTCGCATCTTATTGGGTTATAAAAGAATCAAGAAACCACTCATGATTCGGTAGGCTAGTGGCGAAAATAAAAAACGTCAAAAAACGGGCAAATTCGAAAAATGATTTAAAAATTGTGATGAAGGTATCATCGATAATTTATAGCTAATACAATGTAGCACTTAATATAATTTAAAAACCTAAATCATTGGTCTCTAATCAAAGAGTTTTGCCCTCACTATGCTAGGGGTGATTAGTATGGTAACTACCCGCTTGGTTAAAAATGAGTAAAGCGGGGCACAACACGGCGTGAACAGTCGCAGCATATTTTGGGCATTCAGTTGCCTCTGAGATAGTCTTCGACGGTTGATTATTCTCTAAAAAGAGGTGTATGCGGAATTAAAAGACAAATAGAACTTGTGTTAATTTGTGCCATTGGTTTCAGTTACGAATGGCCGTCAGTGTTGTGGTACATTTAACAAAATATGTGTCAACATGTGAATGTGAAAATTGGTTGCTCTGGGTCAGTTTTAGAATTGTTCTTCCCATTAATAAAAACAATCACTTGGAATGGTGCGGGCGGCCGCGTCCAAACCAACCAAGTTTTTTTTCTTCTTTTTTCTTTTTGATTTGTTCTTTTTAATTTGTCATCGGCCTTAAGTGACGATTGATTCGCAGGTAATTTGCAGATGATATTAACTCATTTATTGCTTTTAAAACAAAAAAGCATGTAAAGACATTGTCGTATAATAAGTAATAGTAAAACATGGAATCCAATACGCTCGACATTGTGGATATGATGGACAACAATCCCATCGCCAAGTTGTCTGGGACATATCAGAGCAAGTTGCTCAACAAAATCAAGGGGGAATTTACCGACCTGGAACAGCATTTGTTCGTCACCAGCTTTTACTGTTTTTTAAACCACCATCCGAAACACGATTTCGTGATTGACTTGGACAACGTTTGGAAATGGGTTGGGTTTGCCCAAAAGGTAAAGGCTAAAGCATTGCTAGAAAAGCATTTTACGGTTGATATTGACTATACATGTTCGCTTTCCCAAGCGGGAAAGAAAGATAATGGCAAACATGGGGGACATAACAAGACAACCTTTCTTCTCAGTGTCAAAACCTTTAAATCGTTTTGCATGAAAGCTGGTACTAAACGGGCCGAGCAAATTCACGATTACTATATTAAATTGGAAGAAGTATTGCAAGAGGTGTGTCATGAAGAAAGCGACGAATTAAAACAGCAACTTGAAACGGCTGAACATCAACTTGAAACGGCTGAACATCAACTTGAAACGGCCGAGGTCGATAAATATAAAATCAGAGAAAAAACCCTCGTTGAACAGTTTCAAAAAAATACCCAGTGCTTGTATTACGGGATTATTGACAATGTTAGTAAAGATGGTGAAAAATTAATCAAATTCGGTATTTCAAACGGCCTAAAAAGCCGAATGGCGACTCATCACAAAACGTATTCCAATTTTCATTTGATAAATGCGTTCAAGGTGCAAAATAATTTAGAGATTGAAAACGCCGTCAAAGAACATGCCGAACTAAAACCACTGTTGCGGACGATTTCTATACGCGATTACAATTATGTCGAATTACTTTGCGTGGATGATTTGGCCCTGTCGCAATTAGATAAAATTATTAAAGACATCATTCAGACCACCGAGTATAGTTATGAAAATTATACCATGCTGATGGATGAAAATCGGGCATTAAAGAAGCAAGTTGCTGCGGCCAATGAGAAAAACAAAACCAACGATTGCATTTTGCTGAATGTCGAAATTCGGCATCTTCAGGCCGAAAATAAAATACTCACGAAAAGCTACAACGCATTGGCCAAGGAAAAAAATGCCGCACCTATCAACATTACCGACGAAAACGAAAACAAACCAACATCCATGGTTCAAGTGTTGAAACGCCCGGTAAAAAATAAGCATGGCACATACGAGATTAATAAAAAAAAATACACCAAATTGGCGGGAAATAGAACCGAAGTGTTTAATGAAGTCGCATACAAAACTACTGGCGGTCTCATTAAAAGCGATTTAATCATCAACGATCGCGGAAAAATAATTTCAAAACAAAAATCCGTTCAAGAAACCATATATCAACGGTTAGTTGTTTGCGGTATTAATAAACCCAAAGAAACTGACGCTCCTTAAGTGACGATATTTTCGCAGAGGGATTTATCCGACAAAATAATCGTACCCTACTCATTGACGAAATGAATCGCATCATGTTTCCTTATAGCGTTGCGTCTTGTATCCAATATAAAGAATCGAGAAACCAGACATCATTCGGCAGGCTAGTAATGAAACACTCCATTGGATAAGTTACAATAATTTCGCCGCCGCATCGACATAAAAAACGCAAAAAAGCATATAAAGAGAACTTGCTATATATAGTGTGGACAAAGCAAAAGAAAAAATATCAAAAACACTGCATTTCAAAAAAATGATTTAGAATATTCCTACTGTTTATACTAGCCAATCACATGGGGTGATTGGATTATGAAACATGGGTTTCATTTACTCGGCTAGCTCAGTTGGTAGAGCGCCAGCCTTTTAATCAATAAAAGTCAGCTGGTGGTCAAGGGTTCGAGCCCCTTGTCGAGTGTTTCGGTTCATAGCCGACAAAGACCTGAATATGTCTCTAAACTATTTATCGGCGTTATATGCCTTAAGCACGGATGGCCGAGTGGTCTAAGGCGACGGACTTAAGACCCGTTATCTCCGGATGCGTGGGTTCGAACCCCACTTCGTGCAATTAACCCTATAACCTTGACATGTTTCTAAACTGTTTTATACTCGGCTAGCTCAGTTGGTAGAGCGCCAGCCTTTTATAATATTTAAAGGCAGCTGGTGGTCAAGGGTTCGAGCCCCTTGTCGAGTGACTTTGCCATTCACATGGTGAAAAAAGACATGAATACGTCTCTAAACTATTTTTTCATTTTACTCGTTTAGCTCAGTGGTTAGAGCATTGGTCTTATGAGCCAAGGGTCGAGGGTTCAAATCCCTCATCGAGTATTTTCCTTTTTCCTTTATTTTTGCCTTTTGTGAAAATAAATCATGCGTATTCTTTGGTGCATTGTTATAAACATCGCGGTGTGACTGGGGGTCTACTTCTCGAGTCAAATGATTAACGCACTTCGTATTTGTCGCTGCAGCGGCGTAAAACCCACACGAAAAATAAACGCAAATGCTTCCATGCAAACTCTTGGGGTCCATGGACACAAATTCAATTATTATACCGCCAGCGAAATAATCGTATCATATGCTGCGCCAGCGAAATAATCGTATCATATGCTGCGCCAGCGAAATAATCGTATCATATGCTGCGCCAGCGAAATAATCGTATCATATAATCAAAAATATTCATCCGATTAAACATGCATGCGTCATTCGATGTCGCTGACCTTATCTTTTTTATTCTCTTTTCCCCTTTTCTTCTTCAAAATATCTCTTGAAAATATGTTTAACCAAATACCCGGAGGGCGCCCCTTTGGGGTCGCTGTGACAAATCAATTAAATCGTGCAATTCATTACAATATATCAAAATGGATTTCACACGCGTTACTGTCTTGATTGGATAATAATAAAATCCAGAAACAACTCATGAATCGACGGGCTAGTGGCAAAACCAAAAAAACAAATACTGGATTGAATTCAAAAGGATTCCATGATCCGCATTCTAAGATATGTGTGCTTCGAATGTTGTTGTTTTCTTTTTCTTCTTCAAAATATACCTTGAAAATTTGAATGAATAATAAATGAAAACATAAAAAATAATAAATAAATTATGCATGGAAAAAGTGGGCGATATTCAAAGGAGATGAACAATAAATAGATATGTGTGATTCGAATGTTTTTTTTCTTTTTCTTCTTCAAAATATACCTTGAAAATATGTTCAACCAAATACCCGCGCCCCTTTGGGGTCGCAGCGACAAAATGAAAATAGAATGAAAATAGAATAAAAAAGGACGGAAAAAGAACAAATAAATTATGCATGAAAGAAGTGGGCGATATTCAAAGGAGATGAACAATCATCTATCAATTATATCTATCAATTTTCCATCTGCTTTTTACCCTACACCCGCGATGACCCGCGGGGTCCTTGGAACTAAATCAAAGATATACCCCCGCTAAGTATCATTCCAACCTTTGCGAGAAGAGTGCAATCCATTACAATATATCGTATATTGTTTGTTTCGCACGCGATACTGTCTGTGTTGTTTAATCATAATCCAGAAACCACTCTTGATTCGACTGGCTAGTGGCCTAACCAAAACACAAATCCTGGGTTGAATTCAAAAGGATTCCATGATCCCCATTCTAAGATATGCATGCGTCGAATGTTTTTTCCTTTTTTCTTTCTTCTCCTTTGAAATTTCCCTTCAAAATATGTTCAACCAAATACGCAGTGACAAAATGAAAAAAGAATAAAAAGAACGAACAAAATAGAACGAATTTAATTATTTGTTAGGTGAACAGATTTTCAAGGGATATTTGGATGAGTCTAAAATGAAAAACATAAAAAATAAACTAATAAATTATGCATGGAAAAAGTGGGAGATATTCAAAAAAGATGAACAATCATCCATGAATTATATCTATATATTTTCCATGTGCTTTTTACCCACGGGGTCCTTGCGACACCTAACTCGCTTTAAGACTTCCCCCCGCCATTCGTTTAAATCATCGGCGCGAGACTTGAACCTCTAAATTTATTCGCTATTTTATTAAACGTCGCATTAATTTATACCGTGCAATCCACTAAAATATTTCGTTGATGTTTCACACATGTTATTGTCTTGATTTATTTATAATATAATCCAGAAACCACTCTTGATTCAACTGGCTTGTGGCCAAACCAAATACTGGATTGAATTCTAAAGGATTTCATGATCCCCATTCTAAGATATGCATGTGTCGAATGTTGTTTTTTCTTTTTTATTCTTTGAAATATACCTTCAAAATATGCTCAACCAAATACGCAGTGACAAAATGAAAAAAGAATAAAATACAACGAAAAATACAACGAATTTAATTATTTGTTAGGTTGAACATTTTTTCAAGAAAAATTTGGATGAGTCTAAAAATGAAATACATAAAAAAGAACTAATAAATTATACATGGAAAAAGTGGGCGAGATTCTAAGGAGATGAATCATAACTAAATCAAAGATATACCCCCCGCACCCGCATCGCAGCCAACCCGCGGTGTCCTTGGAACTAAATCGAAGATATACCCCCCGCACCCGCAGCCAACCCGCGGTGTCCTTGGAACAAAATCGAAGATATACCCCCGCATCGCAGCCAACCCGCGGTGTCCTTGGAACAAAATCGAAGATATACCCCCGCATCGAAGCCAACCCGCGGTGTCCTTGGAACAAAATCAAAGATATACCCCCGCATCGCAGCCAACCCGCGGTGTCCTTGGAACAAAATCGAAGATATACCCCCGCATCGCAGCCAACCCGCGGTGTCCTTGGAACAAAATCGAAGATATACCCCCGCATCGAAGCCAACCCGCGGTGTCCTTGGAACAAAATCGAAGATATACCCCCGCATCGCAGCCAACCCGCGGTGTCCTTGGAACAAAATCGAAGATATACCCCCGCATCGCAGCCAACCCGCAATGTCCTTGGAACTAAATCAAAGATATACCCCCGCATCGCAGCCAACCCGCGGTGTCCTTGGAACTAAATCAAAGATATACCCCCGCATCGTTAAAGAGTTTGGGGCGAAACTTGAACCGCTAAATCTATGCTAAAATCTATTCGCTTTATTTTACGTCGCGTTGCCACTACTTTATACCGTGCTAATTATTAAAACACATCGAAGGAATTTATTACACTTGTTACTGGCTTCATTCGATTATCTTTTAATCTTTTAATCTTTTAATCTTTCTATCACTCACTCACTCACTCACTCACTCACTCACTCACTCACTCACTCACTCACTCACTCACTCACTCACTCACCTTTCGACCGGGTTGTGGGAATTCCTTATCCTTTATTTATTTCTAATTTATTCCATTAATACCCATCCTATGTTCCTTTTTTTTCTTCATATTTCCTTGGAATAAATATGCTCTACCTAACAAAATCGAAATATCGAAAAATCAAAAACTATATTAATTCTTACTTCTTTTTTTCCATTCTTTTTTTTTGTTAGGTTGAGCATTTTTTATTGGGGGAGTCTAATCAAGTAAACTGAAAATCAAGCGATTACATACTACGGGGGGATTCCTAACCTTTTTTTCCATACCACAACACACACCGACATCGCATTATCCTGAGGTTTTATAACTACTTTTTTTCCTTTTTTTTAATAATTCATCATTTTAACCTTATCATTATGCCCACTCTTGAGCAATGGGGTCCTGCTACTTGGACTTTGTTCCATTGCCTTGCTGCTAAATTACATCCTGAGTCTTTTACTGTCATTGGGAAACAACTTCTTTTCTTCTTTATTCAAATCGCGGGCTGTCTTCCTTGTCCTGAATGCACTGTGCACGCCAAGGCATTCTTTGCAAAGTTAAATCACTCACTTATTTGTTCTTCTATACATTTGCAGAACATGTTGTATGCTTTTCACAATATCGTTAATCGACGCAAAATCAAACCTTTATTTAACCATTCTTTTCTTTGCTCTACCTATGAGAAGATGCATATTATTACTGTTCTCGACAACTTCTTTCGATTCTTTCACACCAGGGGGAACCTTTCTATGATTTCCGACAGCTTTCATCGCCAACGCGTTTTGTTGCATTTTAGGCGCTGGCTGCGAGGAAACATTTCCCAGCACTTTTCCGTTGCTCCTTTTTCCTCTACTTTTTCCTCTACTTACAACAACCTACCTACCATCTCTAAGGATTCCCAATATACTGCTTCTTCTGTTAAACTATTACTAGATGGAAATAAAGAAATAACTGAAACTGGAGACACTTGATTCCCATTCATCTTTTTACCTTTTTACCTTTTTGTAAAAATGATTTTATTCTTAACCTTGTTCTCTGTTTAAAAAATGGTTGCCTACAGATATACTAAATCTTCATTTTTTGGAAGTGGGGACGAATTGTTGGACGTGACGGAACTTAATTGTTCTAATTGTTCTAATTGTGGGATTACTTCCTTTGAAGGATTAAATGCACCCAATCTTACCACGCTTTATTGTGGTGGTAACAATCTGACTTCCTTTCAGCATTTGAATTGTCCTCTTTTAACCGAGCTGACTTGTTATGGTAACAAGCTGACTTCCTTTCAGCATTTGAATTGTCCTCTTTTAACCGAGCTGACTTGTTATGGTAACCAATGGGAGTTTATTCCTCCACACATCAATCGACTTTTGAATAGAATCAGAAACACTCAAAATGTGTACGGCGATGGTCAAAACGTGCACAACCACCATATCCAAGAAAGCATTCGCAGTTCCATCCAAGCAGTCCTGTCGAAAAAACCTTGCATCGCCGCGGAAAACCTCTATGAAACCATTTTGAGCGATACGGTGCTAACCACGTTAACCAAGGAAATACTGGTGGATTACTGCAAGGAAACCACGGTGCATTCCACGCTGCGAATCACCTTTGATGAGTTACTTTTACATGTATTTAGTCGCATTGAAAGCAACGCGAATAAAGAGGAAATAAAAAATGTATTGAATGCGGAAATGTCGGATTCGGTATGCAAGTGCTTCACGGGACGCATGTCCCGTCTCATCAACTGCTTGAATGGTTTCGACGACCTGGTAAGCATTCGCATCTCGGACACGGAGCAGATTGGCCAAGTCATTGGTATGATAAAAGAGCAGCTGGATATTGAGAATAAATATACCGTGGAAAAGCACAGGGAACTGGCCACGGGCGAATTACGGGCGAGAAACTACTCGGAGGAAATCATTACAGAGTGGATTGTGGATTGCATTCATTGAATAACCATTCAAGGTGCTGGAAAGGGACGCTGGTCCTTGGGTTGAATCAGAGGAAGAGGAAGGATTACATCAGGTAGCTTAAAGAGATTTGCCGACTGCAGGCAATTTAATTGCGGGGTCAAACATCCTTTGGGCTCTATTAAATTATTCGATTGATTTCATTTCATTGCAACCACAAATCGAGTTTCGTCTATGGTTCGGTCTTGGTAATCGTACATTTGGGTTTTTGGTGAAAAGGTATTGATTTTACATATATGCGCATACACATCAAATCTGTCGGCTTTCATGTATTTGCCGTCTTTTTTCTCCCATACTTGTTTGAATTGGTCCATGAAATATTCTCCGTCGTATCTTGCGTCTTTTAACAACGCTTTCAGATTGATGGTTTGTTTCTTCATGATTTGTTCATCAAACAAATAATATTTAAATAGTTTTTATTATTTAACATATTTATTAAATACAACATGAATTTAATTACGGAATTGAATCTGCTATCAACGATTCCCTTGCATTGGTTAATGGGGCTCATCGCCCTATTTATTTTGGCTCTGACTCGGCTGTCTTTTACAAATGTCTTGTTCTTTTTGTTTATTTATGTTCTAGTAACAAGAGTGCATCAGCATATTTATGCGTTTTGTTACATGCCAAAGCCAGAAAAGTCGCTAATCACGGGAATCGGCAAAATCGACGAATTGTCCGCCTTGTAATTCGGCACTTTTTTGCACTCGAATTGATTGGTATTCACCCTTTCGCACGGCGGGCACGGGCCGCATTTCGTCTCGTCAAACTTGGGCTCGGGGCATACCATGTTGGGACACGCGGGACAAACTGGTGGGACCACTTCCGACTTTAGAATATACAAGTCTTCCTGCCCCGCGGGAATCTGTGATTGGGGCACACCTGCTGGCAAAGAATTTGTGTATGCAGAGTTTCCTTCAGGTCCAGTAGCTACTGCTGCTGTCTCACCTTGAGGTCCCGTTGCGACATTTGCAGACCCACCAGCGGGACCATAGTACGTGTCAAAGGCAGTATCGTACGAATTTCCGGCAGTATTGGCATTCGTCTGGCTGGTTTCGCCCGTTTCGCCGTTGTACGTGTACACATTGCCTTCGTAGTACATCACCTTGGATCCGTCGGAAGCAGTCAGGCTCACGGCGTACTTGCCGTTCTCGTCCGTGGCCACCACGGCCTTGCGGCCATCCGTGCCTATATACGTGGTGACGGAACTATCGTTATTATTGTTATCGGAATTCATGGTGTAGATTTCGGTGGTGCCGTTTTTCGTGGTAACCACCAGCGTCTGGTCGCCGTTGGTGTCAATGACGCGCGCCGTCGCGCCCTCGGGGCCGTAAAAGACCGTGGGCATGGAACTGCCTGTGAAATGATTGTAATTGTCGTATGTATTGGGTCCGTTGTTATTGTTGTTGCTAGTGTTTGTCGTAGTTGTGTCAATGTCGGTACTGGCCGTTGCTGTGTTACCATCACTGCCAGAAAAAATAACGGCTTGACCTCCGTCGGGACCGACAATGGAAATCGCGTTATTGTCATTTGTTCCTTCGACGACGGTTGCAGTGCCGCCATTCGGACCGTAGTAAATCGTCCCTTTAGCACCTTTATTCGCAGTTCCTTTACTAGCAGCCGTGTAAATACTGGTGCTTCCGTCGGGATTCGTCACGGTAATGGTCCCGTGCTTTACGGTCGCTGTGGCACCATTGGGGGCAGTATAAATGGTCGTGGTTTTGGTTTTATCCGCGGTTGCTTTTTGGGAAAAACCTTCTTTTATAAACCTAAATGCACCTAAATACGAGGCTGCTAACAAAACACATAAAATAGCAACAATGGCAAATAAAAAAGTATCGTACTTCATTTATACTATATACAGTTTTTATTTTTATTTTACCATTTTTGCTTGATTTTATTATTATTCCAACATATCCAACAGCATGCAGAAATACAATCGGTCGTTTTCTTCTTCTTGGAGTTGCAATGTCATATATTTCACCAATGCGTCTGCCGCGTCGCACTGCTCCGCAGTCAAGTTTGTCTTGATTTGACGCAACGAAACCTTTTTTTGGTATTCGCGGTCCTTGCGATCCTTGCTCTTGGTTCGAAACCACTTGGACTTGGTTCCGTGCTTGTTCAGGCGAACATTGTCGCACGAGTTTTTGCTAGATAGTTCCGTCATGGTTTTGTAAAAGAATGATGAATAAATTATGAATGGATAGATAGTTGATACACCTAACAAAATATTAATCATTTTTATATTGTCCCGCTTTTTTGTTTTATTTATGGCTTTTTGTTTTTCGCGTTAAAAATCACATAAAATAATCCTGATATTTAGTAATAATTGGTTTGTTAGACTACATCATGGCAAAAAATCAGCAAACCATTTGTTTAAACATGATTGTCAAGGACGAGGCCCATATCATTGAACGCACGCTCCAGAATCTGCTCGACCATATTCCGCTAACCTACTGGGTAATTTGCGACACGGGTTCGACCGACGATACCTGCGGCGTCATTGAACGTTTCTTCCAGGCCAAAAACATCCAGGGCGAAATGCACAAGAACGAGTGGAAGGGGTTCGGTAAAAGTCGCAGCGAGGCCCTGGACTGCGCCTTTGGAAAAACCGACTATCTCTTTATTTTCGACGCCGACGACTCCATCCACGGCAATTTTGTTTTCCCCGCCGTTTTAACGTCCGACTCGTACATGTTTAAATTTGGCCAAGGGTTTTCCTACGAGCGCCCCCTGCTCATCAACAACCGAAAAAAATGGAAATACGTGGGCGTGCTGCACGAGTATTTGACCGAGGCGACTCCACCGCAGCGAGGCCACGTCACCATTCAAGGCGACTACTATGTGGAATCGGGCAGACTGGGCGCCCGCAGTCAAATGCCCCAGCACCTGAAATACGCCAAGGACGCAGAAGTGTTGGAGCGAGAAATGGCCATCGAGCCCGACAAGGCCCTGTGCGACCGCTACGCCTTTTACCTGGCCCAGAGTTACCGCGACGCGGGCAATCCCGACAAGGCGTTAGAGTGCTACATCGATGTACTGTCCCGAAAAAATTGGCAATCGGAGAAATACTACGCCGCTATGATGGCGGGACAGATTTTCAGCAACCACAAACAAGATTTCGAGAATACCGTCAAATACCTGACCCGAACCGCCGACATCGACGACTGCCGATTCGACGGACTCATCATGCTCATGGAGTTTTTCCACCAAAAAGACATGCACTACATGGTGGACATAATTTACAGTCGCATTCAGCAAAATTATCATAAACTCGACCTAACAAATAAATTATTCGTGCTCGACTCGCTATACCACGAAGTCATGGACTATGTCAATGTCATTTCGTGCTTTTATACCAAGAATTTCGCCAGCGGCTACGGCAGCATTAAAAAGATTGTGGGCGCACAGAAGCTGCCCCGCCACAAAATGGACGCAACGCTCAACAATATGATTTTTTACCAAGACTGCATCAAAAATGACCCCGACGAAAAAGAAAGCGCAAATCTATTTCGCGGAATCGTTCAAATACTAGCCAAGAAATGCGGCGCAGAACGCCAGGATATTTCGCCCAACGAATGCACCATTTTCAATGTTTTGCTGGAAAAAAATAAAAAGATGCTCACCAAATACAAAGCATACAAACCCAATAAACCCAATAAAAGTTGTGAACCAAAAAAAACAAAAAAACCAAAAGAACCAAAAGAACCAAAAGAATCATTAATAAATAGACCAAAGGTAATGATTACATTTACCACGTGCAAGCGATTCGGGTTGTTTAGCCAAACAGTTAATTCTATTTTAAACACGTGGCTGGACGCCGACCAAATCGACTGCTGGTTTTGCGTAGACGATAATTCCAGCGAAACCGATCGCGTCAACATGAAAAAATTGTATCCGTGGATGACTTATTACATGAAAACAGAAGAGGAAAAGGGACACATGCAAAGCATGAATATCATTTGGGCGGAACTGGCGAAACACAAACCAATTTATTGGATTCACATGGAAGACGATTTTCTATTTTTTGACCATGACCGCTATGTGGAAAAGGCGATTCGCGGACTGAACTTGCCGTGCATGCAACAAGAAGGCGTGCACCAGATGCTGTTTAACCGCTCCTACGCCGAAACCATAGACGGCTACAACATTTCGAGTCATGTGTATTTGCCAAAGGATGATTCAATGTCTGAAGATACGGAAAAAAACGATTACTGCATTCATTCCCACGAGAAAGATTCGAAAAATCCCAAGATAAATTGCCATTACTGGCCGCATTACAGTTTTCGCCCGTCCATGATGCGCACCGAGATTATTTTGCAGCTGGGGAATTTCGATACCGACGTGACCTTTTTCGAACGCGAATACGCCAACAAATACTTTGCTGCAGGATACAAGAGCGGGTTTTTCAACAAACTCACCAATCTGCACACTGGACGATTGACCAAAGACCAACATAATGCCAATATTCCAAACGCCTATCAATTAAACAACACGACGCAATTCAACGGACAACAACATGTAAAACAACAGGTGATGTCAAATAAAGACGTGTCCGTCGATGCGGAGACATCGATGCAAAACGCGGACGTGTCCGTCGATGCGGAGACATCGATGCAAAACGCGGACGTGTCCGTCGATGCGGAGACATCGATGCAAAACGCGGACGTGGAACATACGATTAATTCGCTGATACAGCAGATTCAAAAAGAAGATGCCGAGTTTTTCACTAGTCGGTCCGAAGCGCAATGCATGGAAATCATCAACGCGCGACTGGCCGCGATTAACCCCGACATTCAAATCACGTCCATTGCCGCAAATAACATTGCAACAAATAACGTAGCGGACGAAACTAGAATGAATCCCGATGATTCCGATAAAATTCGCATGGAAATCCACGAGCTGCCAACGAGCGGAGCAGAACCCACAAGCAAAGTGATTAGTTCAATGCACCAAAAAACTCCATACATTAAAATCGTCAATTTAGATCGCCGCCAAGACAGAAAGGCCAAGGTGGAAGCAGAATTGGCGCGGCAACACATGCCCACCGATCAGTACGAGTTTGTCAAAGCCGTCGACGGGCTTGCCCTGGAAGTGACGGATGAAATCATCGACGTGTTTGAGGGAAACGACTTTGGGAATCGCAAGGGAGTCATCGGGTGCGCGTTGAGCCACATGAACCTCTGGAAACAGCTGCTGGAGGACCCTGACCATGATTTTTACCTGGTGATGGAAGACGACGTTACCTTGGCAACCGATTGTACCGCATGTTTGGGCTCGGCGCAAACACAACTCACCATGAAAAATACCGACTTGCTCTTTTTCGGCTACCACATGTTTGATAAAAAAAGACAAGAATTAAAACAGGTGTACAACGGTTTATCTGATTACAACGGTTTGGCGGATGCCACAAACGAGTCCTCTGTAACACAAGAACACACGTATATCCCGTATCGCTCGGACCTATATATTGGCGGAACGTTCATGTATTCCGTCAACAAGATGGGGGCAAGAAAAATCATGCAGCACATTGAAAAACACGGCGTAAAACACGGCATCGATTATTTCATCAAGAAAATGCAGGATCTGAATATCTACGAGTGCCGACCGCAGCTGTGTTTTAGCGTGTGGAACGAGGGCGGCGCGACCATCGATACCGATATTCAAAACACGGGAGTCGCCTTTCAGCTGAACCGCGCCTTGGTAAAAGACCCAGATTTCGTGTTTGTGCCCAAAATGGACCAGGTGAATTACGACATGGGCCAAAAATTCATCCCGATTGCCGCACTAAAGAAAGAAGTGCTGCAAATGCCCGAGTGCGTCGCCTTTAACACGCTAAAATTCCTGAAAAGTCACGTGGACGAATTACACCAATCCAACTATTTCCAGGGAAACGACGGCATCTACATTAAAACCGCGGCTTATGCGCGTTTGTTAGAGGATTCAAACCCAATAAAAAAAGAACAAAAAATGGTATCTAAACAAAAAACGCGCATCAAGATGATGTGTGATTGGTGCGACCCGAAAACCCTGTGCGACAAATGGAAGACAATGTGCAAAGATAGCCTCAAATATACGTGGAACCACCTCGAATTCGTGTGGACCGACGACGGGGTGATTGACTACTACGTGATTATCAACAAGCCGCGAAACGCCAACCAGTATTTCATCCCAGAAAAGACGATTGTGTTTCAAATGGAGCCGTGGGTTGCCGACGAGAAATGCAAATGGGGCGCGAAAACCTGGGGACCATGGGCCGTGCCCGACGAGCGGCGGTTTTTAAAAGTAATCGGACGAAAAACGGCGGACGCGGTCAAAGAATACAACAACGCCTCTTGGCAACTGGAACTGACTTACTCCCAGCTTTCGCAAAGCATATTGGATGAATCTGCGAAAGAAGACGCGGTCGCGTGCATCTGCAGCTCCAAGTACAACGACCCAGGCCACGTCCACCGCATCGATTTTTTGCATTTCGTGGAAACCAAGCAGCGCGAAAGTGTGGTCGACGAGACGAATTTAACAGAGGACCATGTAGTGCCCCTGGCTGTTTTTAGCGCCACCAATTTCGGGGCCTTTCAGGGGTACAGGGGGGCGCTTCCCATGGCGGAAAAAAGCAAGGGATATGTGCCATTTAAATACTACTTCATGTGCGAAAATAATTACGAGGTGAATTACGTGACGGAGAAATTATGGGAGCCGATTCTGTGCGAGTGCCTGTGCTTTTACTATGGCTGCCCCAACGTGGGCGATTATTTGGACAATCGCGCCTACGTGCAACTGGACATGGAAGATTTCGAAAAATCGTACGCCATCATGCAGCGGGCGGTAAAAGAAGACTGGTGGTCACAGCGCATTGAATACATCCGCAAAGAAAAACACCGAATTCTAAACGAAATGCAATTTTGCCCGCGTTTAGAACAAATAATACATGAATACGAAACCATCAACTAACTACTTGTTTATATATTTATTGTTCGTCTGTTGTTTGTTTTTATTTTACGGTATTTGTATCTTTTTCCAAGAATCCCCACCTATTGTTTTGGTACTTGATTCTCGTCGCGGTCATCGCATCATGCAGGTTCATGACCTTTTTCTTTTCTGTTTTTTCCAGCTGTGGCCAATCTGCAATTAATTCCAGTAGGTCATGTTGCAGTTCGTCGCACTTGGCAATCATACTCAACACAAACCTGGAAGTCGTTTTCGCAATTTTGATATTTTCATCCAAATTTGCATACTCCATTAGATTAGTCACACGACCAATTCTCTCCATCGACATGTTAGGACTATCGTTTACACACTTTAGCAAATACTCCATGTGCGACACAAATATACTTTTTGAGTGAAGTACTGGCGTTGACTTTGACGCCTTGCTTTGCTGCCCAATCTTTTTTCCAGAACGAAGTTGCATGATGATGATGATGATGATGATGTTATTCTTAGACTCAATGATGTAGTATTTAGTGTAATTCTAAATCATTTTTTATTTTATACATGTTTTTTTTATACATGTTTTTTTTATTTTTTATTTTTTTATTCGTTCAATTGGTGTCGGGTGGAATTGTGAAACAAGACCGCTCCGATTTTATCAAACGCTGGGTTGGGATTGTGTGGAGCAAACTGGGCCTCTTCAAACAAATAAGGATGGTCTGCATGCTGTTTTCTAGAGCTATCATTGGCATTCTGTGAATTTGTCCAGTGCACCTTGTACAAGTCGCTCTTGCTGCTGGGAATGTATTCCGCCGCCCCGCATTTCTGGTTGGCGTATATCTGGTTTCTTAGCACCGACTCGTCGTTCACGTTGGTGGCAAACCCCGACCAGGGCCCTTGGCCAGTTCCAGGGTTAAAAGCCGTCTTGGTGTTAAAAATCGGGTCTTGATGCAGCGGCACAGAGACAGGACGGCGAAAATCAATCACGGGCAGCACTGCGTACTTGGTGGAAACCGCCCTCGCCTCTAAATACGGCTGCAGCGGCTCCGAGGCAATGTTGCGCGCGTACAATCGTTCGTTAATATCTTGGGTTCGCTGCAGTGCCGATGCGGGTTTTTGCTGCATTCTTCTTCTTCTTTACCTTTTTATTTTATTTTACTTGAACTAACAAATACAAAAATAAATAAAATATCGGATTAAAAAAAGGATAAGTTAAAAGAAAACCATGAACAAATCTCCGCAATTTATTTTAACCATCTTGTTTGTTGTATATTTGGTGCTGGGGTCCAATCCCCCTGTTGCCTTGGCCGCCCTCATTGACACGGTTTTAGGAAAAATCCTCATTGCTACCGCGGCCATGTGCCTGTTTGCTTATTCCAATCCGGTGCTTGGCGTCCTGGGTTTGTTCGTGGCGTACGAGCTGGTTCGCAGGTCCATGGCGGCTACTGGTTCTTTAGCAATGGAAATGTACTATCCGACAGAGGGCAAAAAGTGGGCGGGTGTGCCGAAAATGCACGAGTTTCCGTACACGTTGGAGCAAGAAATGGTGAAAAAAATGACGGCGCGCGAAGAAACCGATTTTAGCAAGGCGCCTTATGGCCCGTCCTTGGACAACTTGCACGATGCAGCTTACTTGTAAATTCTTGATTTTCGTTTTTCGTTTTTCGACTTACATTATTTTTATAAATCGTGATGAAATATAAAAATGATTTTTATTCAACAACACAAATCAATCAATCGCAATGTCGTCACCTTATTCTTTTCCCACATCTTTGGACACGAATGGTGTATGGGTCTTTCCCATTACAACTTTTCCCAACGATATAATATCGCTAGAAGCGGACTTCAACCAGTCGCTGCTTGAGCAGCCCGAGATTAACCCAAACGAAATTCTCATGGATGGACCAAAGGTGGGTGGCGGATTCGGGGCATTTGGACACGCATCTTCGTTCCACACTCTTTTTGCCAGAAAAATCCGCACGACGGTCTATGACATTGTGCGAAACGAGCTAAAGACCAATCCGTTGTATTCTGGAAAAAATATTGAAATTATTCCCGACCGACAATGCGAGCGCCCTGCAGGCCAAGCACCGACCACCGAAAGCTGGCACCGCGACTTGTCCCCGACTGAAGCGAGTCCTTCCAAAAACAACGTTTTAGCAAACGCGGATGACCTCATTTTGGGCGGGTGGGTGAATTGCAACACAAAACAGTCCCAGTATTTCGTATGTGTGCCCCAGACGCACCAGCGTTTGTCAAACGGCGGCACGTTTAACTTGATTGAAAAAAATGAAGCAAAAGCGTTTCGAGAGCAATCTGTGCGAGTAGAAATTCCGCCAGGTCATTGTCTCGTGTTTAATCAGTCGCTCGTGCATTGTGTGAATCCCACCAAATTGCCGTTTGTGCTAAAACGCATTTACACGGCTCATCGAGTCACCACTTCGACCGTTCCGTTGATTCCTGATATTTTGGAACGGCTGCAACGGGGAGCTATAATTCCGTTGAAATCGGGACAACTTCCCCGCATGTATCCCAAGATGTGGCTTGTGAATTGGCCCGAGAAACTGATTGCTCTTTCCGCCAAGTTTAGTTCCGACATGAAAGAAACGCTAGCAATCAAGAGCAAGCGACTGAGAGAGCACGAAGCACTCCCTGATGAAGGCGAGCATTTTGTGTTGTGCAAATACGCACCCGATGCGCCGCCACTAGTATCTTATACACCACATGAAATGAACATGTACGTGCCTCACCCAATTTAGATAGCATTTAGATAGCATTTAGTAGTTGTGTGTAAAAAATAAATAAATGAACAACCTTGTTTTGTTTTTTATTTTTTGTTTTATTTAGACCAAATAATTATGTTTTCATTTTCCATTATTGTTAAAATGGCTTGAATTCGATTGTGTTGGCTGAAATATATCTTATTTGCTGCGTCATATTCCAACCTTTCATGGTAAGTAAGAGATTTTGGAGGAGCAAGCCATGCTTTAAGTGCGGACGGCGAAAACCAATCAACAGACGTATTTGTTACACTTGTCGACATGATGCTGGTCAATCTTGGATATTTTATAAAATCCCAAATATTATTTCAATTTTTTTATTTTAGCTGTAAAAAAATAAAAACGAAACATAAATGTCTTTAACGGGTAATTTCATCCCTGGGTCCGCGACCAATCGCCAACGGCAGCGGCAAATCATGAATCGGTACACCCAGGAAATCAATCGTTTACAGGCCAATTTGGTAAGCGGCGGCGACTCGGACTACTTCTGCGAGTGCTTTCAGGAAAAAGTAAACTCCCACACATCCAGCTACCGAAACTCGCAGCAGAGTCGGAGCATGCGCATATCCGACCTCGTCACCACTCCTCTTGGCGGCCGCACCGTGTTTGGACAAGGATACGTGGAACCCGTCGTGCTGCCTTTGAGGAACCGCTTTTAGCCTTTGTTTTGTTTTGTTGGGGCTCATAATTTGCTCGGTTTTCCGCGGTGGTTGGATTTGTAGTACATTTGCGAAATGATTTGCTGGGCGCGCTCTTTTCCAAATCGGTTCGCCAGCTGCTGCTGCTGCTGCGTGCTGGGATACGCGGGAATGTTTTGCCACGTTTTCGTCGACCCCACAAACTGCGACGGGTCCACCGTGTAATTTTTCGTCATTTGATTCGCCCCCGCGCGCAAATCATAGTGCATCATGCGCCCCTTTTCGCGCTCGAAATTAATTCCCGTCAGAAAAAACGTGGTATTGATGAAAAACACGGGAATGTTTTGTTTTTGTTCGCTTTTCGTTTTACTTTTAATCACATATTGGAGGTCCGCCTCGTTGGCGCTCGCGTCTCCCTGCGCCAGCTTAAAATTGAGCATCGATATCGCCGCGACCCCGTTTTGCGAGTGCGCGTCCGTTTTCGACCGTTCCATGTCCGACGGATTGATGAGCCGCTCCACCCCGTCAAACAACTGCAGAATCTCGGGCGAACCAATCGGATAGAATTGCCCGCGGTCAATGTGTAATGACGCAGCGAGGCACCGCTCCTGCAGCACCTTGTCCTCCATGCCCCAGCCCCAGTAATTCGGAAATCCGTTGATTCGCTCGAAATCCCCCCCGTTAATGGCGACCATGCCGCCGAGCGCGTACGTGAACCCGTAAAAATGCTTGACCGTGCCTGGGCGCGTGGCGTAGTCGAAAATATCCGAAAACGGGACGGTATCCACGTCGTTAAACACAAACGTGATATTTTTATAGTCTTCGGGGTAGCGCTGCTTCACTGCCAAGAATCCAATGTTTTTCATCGCCCCGCGGTTAAACGTGCGCTGGTCGTGCTGGTGGGAAAAATATATTTCCACATCTTCGGACAATGCATTGTTGGGCAAGATGATTCGCGTCATGTAGTTTAAAAAAAAGAATTTATGCTGCGGGCGATTCCGATAGGGCACGATAAATACGACCTTTGGGCAAGGCATGGCAACTTTATTTATATATCATTTTCTTTTTATTTGATTTTACACCTAACAAAAAAGAAAAGAAAAAAGGAAAAAAGAAAAATAAGAAAAAATAAGAAAAAAATAAAAAATCACAATTTACGAAATATCTGCCAGTATAATTTACTCGCGGTGGTGTCCAACTGCCCCGCTTCAAACACATTGTTCAAGGTTCGAATGCACTCGCAGCCGCAGCGCTCCTCCATCATTTGCTGGTAGGTTTCCCGCGACTTGTAATTCGCCGTCGACGTCGTCGCGTAATGCTGCAATTCGTCCGTCGTTCGTTTTCCAGCTCGTTCCATCAAATAATACAAATGATGCTCCCATTCAATGAGCATCCGTGTTTCCGCCGTCGCCGCGTTATGCTCCTTCAGGAGCAAATACCCCCCAGGCTTTAATTTCGTTTGAATCAGAGGCAAAATAACGTCGGATATGTACAGGTCCGTCATGTGGTGCAGCGACACCATGCAAAAGATGGCGTCCACTTGTTTAATTTTTTGTTCCGATTTGTCCTCTTGTTCTTGTTCTTTTTCTTTTTTTTTGTTTGTTAAAAAGACATATTGAACTCGGTCTGCATGCGAAAAATCATATTGGAATTCATTGTTTATAGTAGTAGTTGCATCGGAACTGGGTTCTAAGGTCGATTCGGCTGATTTTTCGATGCAAATGCAGTCCTCTTTCGGCAGATTGTATTTCGTCGCAAAAACATTCAGCACGTTGCCGTTTCCGCCGCCAATATCAATGATGCTGCGAGGAATCGCGATCCGCTGGATTTCAAAATACTTGATGATTTGCCCGCAAATCCAATTTTGTCGCGTCTCGGACCGCTCAAACTTGCGGTATGGTTTGATGACCGAGTCGATGCGTTCTAAAAGTAGAACGAGTGCGTATTTTTTTTTGTTGCCGTCCAAAATGCAATCCTTGATGAGGGCAGCGTGTTTTTTGGAAATATGCGGAATGATTTTATAAATAATAGAATATATTGATGATGTGGATGCCATGCTAATTTATAAAATAATATACTGAACTGTACTAGTATATTATTCGTGGTTTATTTATTTCATTTTTATTTTTATTTTTCAAAATAATCAAATAATCAAATACTGCTGAATCATCGCATCGATATTTTTCAATAATTGCTTCTTCTCCAAATGATACGGGCGAATGTCTTGCATGCATTGGTCCAGCGTTTTCCATTCCAGGCGACTCACCTCTGTCTGCTGAAAATTGGTTAAGGATGTTGACTTGTTGTTATTTTTAGTATCTGTGTCTGAGTTTACGTCACAATCCATCCGGGCCAAAAAATAGCGGTGCTTGTACGCCACGTAATTGGTTCCCACGTAATTTTCGTCAAACCCCGACACGTTATCTATTAGCTGTATGGATTGCTTGGGAATGCCCGTCTCCTCTTCAAACTCTCGCAACGCACAGTCAATTTCTGTCTCGTTAAACTCTTTTCGCCCCTTGGGAAACTCCCACTCGGGAAATTTATAGTTGGACGAGTGGGCCAAAATACGGTCTAGATTGCTTATTTCGGTTTCTTCGTCGTTGGGTGCATCTATATTGTCGGCGCCTTTAAGTATCTCGTATTTCTTTTTTGACATGCGCTCCTCGTGCTTGTGCGAATTCTTGGTGTAATTCACGTTCCACATGTTGCACCACAGCTCGTTGAAATTGGCGGCGTTTTTAATTCGCTCGTGCTCAATGCACGACATTTCGCGGAAAATATGATACACATGGTCCATGTCTGCCAGCGAATACTTGCCGCGAATAAAATCCACGTACCCAAAACTATCCTTGCGGCAAATCATTAAATATTCGCGTTGCTTTGTCTCGGGGCAGACGCGATACACAATCGTGCCGTAACTAACCGTGGGATGGTTGCACTGGTACGACAAGTGGCCGAATTTGCCGCAGTTGGAGCAAACTCCGCTGTTACTTCCTTGGTTTTGATTTTGGTTTTGATTTTGATTTTGACTAAAAAAGGCGGTTGCGGCTGCATAGCTGGTGGTTTGCGGCGGCAAGAGTGATTTACTTCTCCAGTGAAACGAATGAATTTTACTATAAGTATTGTTGTTATTGTAATTATTATAGTTCATAATGTCGTATTGTATGATATAACACGTTGTTTTCAATTCGTTTCTTTTCGCATTTTACACCACAAAAATGACTTTATAGAAAACCAAACATATCGCGCAACTCCAGAGGAAATAACCTAAACATAATTGCTACAACCGCAGTAAAATATGCATCCATTCTGCTGGAGATAGATTGTTATCGTCGTTTTTGATTTGCACGACCTTTGTTTCAAATTTGGCACATTGTATTTAACTCATTTTTGTTCTTTTTCGTCGGAAAAATATAATAATGGTTTATAACAAAAGGCTGGATGAAGCAAAGCATGGAGTCGAATGAAATAAATTCAAAAAATATCTTGGATTTCGAAGACATGATTATGCGAGACGCCGACCAATTAATCCAGTACAACGGCGACTGCGTGCGAAAACGCGCCAATTGGAGCGTCGGCGCCAATGCGTATAAATTCGACAACATCGACTTTGACCCAACTAAACTGTTGCACGACATGAAACTGCGGTCCCCCAAAATGACAAAACTCTTGTCGCACATCAAAGAACTCGATGCCGCCGACATGCGCCGCGACGGCCAGCACTACAAGCATTTCATCTTTTCCGATTTGAAGAGCGGGTTGTACGGCGCGAAACTGATTGCCGCGGCCTTTATTGCCGACGGGTATCACATGGGCTATGGCGCCAAACGCGTCAAAGGACGCGGATTCGAGAAAATAAAGCTGCTGAGCGACGCCGAGCTGGACAAGACGGCGTTTAACAATTTTTACCTGTTGTCTTCCGTGGCCGTCTTTGACCGACCGATTCCCGTTGCTACCAAAAAAGCCATCTTGCAAAAATACAATGCACGCCCCGACAACGTTCACGGCCGCGACGTGCGGTTCATCATCATGGACAGCGGGTTCAAAGAAGGCATCGACCTTTTTGACGTGAAATACATCCACATCTTTGAACCGCAAACCACGGCCGCCGACCAAAAGCAGGTGATTGGACGCGGAACACGCACGTGCGGGCAAAAAGGACTGGTGTTCAATCCAACCAAGGGCTGGCCTCTATACGTGTTTAACTACGACCTGAACATTGGGCCAAAGTATCGGCAGACCTTTTACGAGTCGGCCACTGCCAGCGAACTGTATCTGAAATCGGTTGGGATTGATTTTCGCCAATTCGAGTTTGCCAGCGACTTGGAGCGGGTATCTATTTATGGGTCGGTGGATTACGAGCTTAACAAAAAGATTCACGATTTTTCTGTGGGCTCTGATTCTTCTTCCTCTAAATCGCTGAGCAAAGGTGGATCTAAAGCTCTTTATGGTAGAGGACTAAGCCAATCTGCATTTATTAAATCTCGACCACTCACACAATCAAAAATAAAAACCAGAACCAGAATCAGAAGCCACAGCGTCAAAGAGCGTTTGCCCAAATGCCCAAAAGGGCAGCACCGCAGCAAAACAACACAATTATGCAAACGACGACGATGTGCGGATGGAACACGACGCAACCGCAAAACACTTGCGTGTGATCCATATGTTAATAAAAGAGTTCAGCGAGTCAAACGAGCAAAAACGGCGAGCATCACATCAAAATCGAAACAAAGTCAAAGGAGCAATACCTACGTGCCTACTTTCAGTCATGATGTGAGTCCGAGCAAAAGCAAAAGTAAAGTGAGCAACATCGCAGAGTATTCCGCGTTTCGCGACCCGTATGCTCCCGACATGCACACCATGTCGTTTGACGAACTGCGCCACTATGTTCGCACGCACTTTAGCGAGTATGCTTGGCAAGACGTTAAAATGGAAAACATGTGTGGTTATGCTGGTAAAAGTACTGGTAAAAGCAACAACACTAACAAAAGTGCGAGTGCAAAGGGAGGTGGCAAAACCGATTTAATCACGTTTACCCCCACGCAGGATTTCATCCGCCACTATTTCACCCCCCTAAACCCAGTTCGCGGCATGCTTCTGTGGCACTCGGTCGGGACGGGAAAAACCTGCTCCGCCATTGCCGCCGCCACCACCGCCTTTGAGCCTTCTGGCTATACCATCCTCTGGGTCACCCGCACCACTTTGAAAAACGACATTTGGAAAAACATGTTTGACCAAGTCTGCCACGAGCGTCTTCGTAAGGAACGCGTCAAAGCGACCCCCGACGACCAGCCAGGGCGCATGAAAATGCTTTCCAAAGCCTGGAGTATCCGCCCCATGTCCTACAAGCAGTTCAGCAATTTAGTAATGAAACGCAATTCCATGTACGACGACCTGGTGAAGAAAAACGGCGCGGCCGATCCCCTGCGCAAAACCCTGTTGATTATCGACGAGGCCCACAAGTTATATGGCGGCACCGACCTGTCTTCGTTGGAGCGCCCCGACATGCCCGCGTTCCACAAGGCGCTCATGAACTCTTACCTCGTATCAGGCCGCGACTCGATTAAGCTGTTGCTCATGACCGCCACGCCCATCACCAGCGACCCTATGGAGCTAATTCGGCTGCTCAATCTGTGCAAGCTCCCCGACGACCAAATGCCCGTCACCTTTGACGCCTTTGCCGACCAATATTTGGACGTCGACGACGGAACCTTTACCGAGTCGGGGCAAAAAAAATACTTGGATTGGGCGGCGGGACACATTAGTTTCTTGAATCGAGAGCAAGACGCGCGGCAGTTCGCCCAGCCGCATATCCAAACAGTGCACGCGCCCATGGTTTCGGCAGACGTTGGCGCCATGATTCAGTCGCTGGATAAAAAATATGCGGGGGAGCAAGCATCGCTCGAAGTTCGGCATTTAATCAAAGACCAGCGCGACTATGAGCGGAAATTAGAGGGAGATTTGAGTGACATGGATAGAGGCAAGAAATTCGATTTCCTAAAGCGCAAAATATGCCCCGACAACCTGGTCGCGGCCGACAAGGTCCGATGCCATAAAATGGTAAACGAACACATTGAAATCATCATGGACGAGCTAAAGCAGCGCCGCGCCCACATCACAGCCCGACTCGCCGACCTCAAGGAGCAAATTCGCGCGGTAAATGAAAAATACAAAATTTCTGGGACAATAAACGCCGAAGAAATGAAAAAATACAAACAAACCACCTTTTTCAACCTGAAATACGTATGCGGGAAAAAAAGCACCACCGACTCGGATCTAATCAAAAACATCAAGGCACATCCCACCATGCTGGCCATGGACGACCGCGTGGCCGACCTGGATTCCGAGGTGCAGAGACTGAAAGAAAACGCGGCCGCGGAAATCGCCGCGTACAAAAACCGCGTGCTTGCCCTGAAAGAAGAGCTGCGAAGCGTATCCGAACAAAAAGATAAGAAAGCGCTGCAACACCTTGTCGCCACGGAAAAAAAAGCCGCCACCGCGTTTGAAAAACGCGAAAAGGCAAATCTGAAAACGCGGCTCGGGGTGCTCACCAATACGCGAAAAAACCTGCTGAAAAATAAAAACAAGGCGGTCGCAAAGATGCGGAAACATTTCATCAAAACCTTAAAGGACAAAAACACACGGGCAAAAACCATTACCAAGCAACGCGACGCGCTGCAACAGGAAGCGCGCTACGAGCGGTATCTTCAAGACGACGTGCTCAAGGAAACCCTTCAGGAACAAAAGCAGCGCATGGCCAACGACGTGGAAATGTTAAAGAAACATTCGCAACAAATAAAAGAAGAAAAAGAACATCAACATCTTCAAAGCTTGCATAAAAAAGTGGGACAAACCATCGTTCGGACCAAAAAAGCGCAAGACCAGGCTCGGATTCGAGCGCGCAAAAAGGCCGATCTGGACTATCAACGTGTGCTCAAGGTTCGCAAACGCATGCATCGCGAGATGAGTCGCACGAAAAAAACTCGAGACGCAAAAGCCAAACAAAAGGCCAGGACGCGAAAGCATTATAAACACGTCATGCAGGAACTGCGGGCGAAAAAATAATTAATTATCTTATGGTTTCAAACATAATTGACTCATTGTTATTATTATTATTATTCGAAATATTTTATTGTATTATTTAATCGTCCTTTTGGTCACATTCATTTAGTAGCATGAGCGCCATGGCCGCGTAATTATGCAAATCTAACAACGTGTCTTGGATGCGCTCGTCGTTGACCAGCGTCACGCCATTTTTGCTAATGGATAGCGACCGCTGAATCTTGTCTTCGATGCGCATCAGCACCCCTATAACACCATACTTGGCAAAGGCATCGCCGTAATCCGCATTCTTCTTTTTGAACAAGGCGAGCGCCTCTGCTTGTACTTGTTGCATTTGTGTCACTCGGTCTGCGTTTTCCATTGTTATTCATGTTATAAGCGTGTTGCTTTCAACTTATTTTTTATATCTTCAAGGTATAAAAATGTAAAAAACAATATAGTAAAATCCCGATAATAAAAATAATAGCACCAAGTAAAATAATGAACGCCGACCAAAAGCTCAAGCTGGGTGAAATGATTAATGCCAACAAGGACACGTTTGTGGACCAGACCGATCTGATTCGCGAGCTCAAGCACAGCCACCTCTTTCGCCGCGACATTCAGACATTGCAAAACCTCATGGCCAACGAAGCGCCCGAGGACGTGGCCATCATGGCCATCACCGACTGCTCCTTCCTGTGCACCTACTACACCGATTTGTATAATAAAATCCGCAAAAGCGAAATGGACATGAAGATGCTCTTCACCTTTATCGATACGCTCGAGCTGATTGAAAACGGCAAGCTGGACCAAAACGAGGCGTCCATGAAAGTCGGCGAGATTCTGAAGAAGATTTACGTCGACAGCGCCTTGAAAAAGGCCAACAAATTGGATGCCCAAGGAAAAGAGATAAGGCCCGATTCCAATGCGGTCGATGTCCCCGCTAAAGCCATTTCGTACGCCGAGTACAAGGAGCGACGCAGCCGCATCGAGGCGAAAATCGTGGTGAATGCTGCGGCATCGATTATGTAACGTGTGTAAAAATATTGTATTAAAATAAAAATGAAATTAAAACGGTGTAAAAATACGACCAGACGGAATAAAAAGACGGGACGTTGTGATTCAAATAAGACAACCAATCAACCGAAAACTAAATCACGAAAAATGCAATCAGCTCAAGAAATGCCTCTATCTGAAATGAAATTTTTAATGACTCACTGGATTCGCACCCTGGAAGCAGAATTGCGCGACATTAAAGCCACCAAAAAATCATTTACCAAAGAGCAGAAAAAAGAATCGGAACGTTACATCGAAACAAGATGGGTCGTTCTAGAAGAAAGCAGTCTTAATGAACAATACAAGTACATGGCTAGAGTTATATGGGGTGGCTTGCATAAAGACAAGCCAGAACTACGTATGTGTGACTTGGCTGATGTAATTCAACATTTAAAATCAGACCGTAAAGTCAAAGAATATGATTTTATCGAATTTGCTCACAAAAATAAAACCAGAGATGCATATGCCGACACAAATGCATAGGTTTAAAAATGGTGTATATTTGTATTCATGTTTTTTACTTATTTGTCCCAAATATATGTCCAAACAAGTCAAACAGTGCCAAAATTGACAGGTATAGCAGACTTGCAGACTTAAATAATGAAACCAATCATGGTGGTAAATTAGATTACGACCAAGCCATTGCTAATTCAACCATTTATTACGTCGACGAACCCGTTGAAAAGTTAAACAAAAAACAATTAGAGGTATATATCAATAAACAGCTAACCAACCTACCCTTGTAGTTTCCGTTTTATTTCTCGGTCCATGTCCCCTTTTATTTTCGTCGGGAAATGCCGATTGTTGTAGGCCATGCACGCCATGAGGTCGCACGACATTTTTTTGATTCGCTGTTCTTTTTCTTCGTCCATGCCGTCTTCCACAAAAGGAGCAAATAGATTATCCAGCGATATGTCCAGGGTGTTTTTGTCCCGCATCATATTCATTGCGTCCTCTAAATTCTCCTTAAGGTCGTCATATATGTTGTCCATTGCATCTTCTCTGTTTACTTTATTCCATTGACCTGCCTCGTAAATCATCATATATACGTCCCGCAAATTGCTTATGTACAGATTATGATTGTTTGGCATATTTTTAGAAAAATGCTTCATGTCGAATAAATGTTCGACAGATTTAGTCACCCTTCTGAAGCAATTCCTATACATTGCATCGCTGATGTGTGACATGTCTTCTTTTCCATACACATTGATATTGATGGTATTGTTGCTATTGATATTATTTTGGATGTTGTTGTTGTTATTTGTAACCGTGGACATAGCTTTCATTTCCAATTGGTCTATTCTTTGTTTTTGCTGCTGGTTTTCGTGCTGCAATTGGTCAAACAATAAACGCAGTTCAATTTCTTCTGGTTGAGGATCTTTAATAGCACATGGTGTTTTCCGATTCAAATGACTTGTTAATTTATAATTACTTTGAAAACATACTTCACATCGATTGCATTTGAAATTTTTAATTAAAGGTATGGGTTCAACAGAGTCGAATGCAACACATGGTGTCTGACGGTTTGTGTGAAATTTTAAATTTGCATCCGAAGTAAATGTTTTCCGACATATTGGACAACTTTTATCACTTGCGACCATTATTTAAATATAATAAATATGTTATTATATTATTTTTACATTAACCTACATTCCTTAACATTATCTCAACAATATCTATTATTCGACAATGTAATATATTCAAAATAATGGGACATTATCCGATGGTATTGGGACAATACCCCGATAATGCCGATAAAAAAGGCATTGTAATCAGACCCAATAATCCGCCAATAATTTGTGACGTATTTACATCACAAATTATTTTGTTATACTTTCATTTTCAACTGTAATTATTTTTATTAGGCACTGCAAACCGCGGGGGGATTGACCATTTGGTCGACCCTGGAAAAAAATGGATGTGAAAAACGAAAACCAAGTAAAATCCAAAGAATTTTCATGGCACGTAATTTTGAAATCAAATTATGATTTTATACTCCATTTGTTTATGAAAAATACAAAATAGGTAATGATGCCTCCACAATGTCGATAAAAAAGGCATTGTAATCAGACCCAATAATCCGCCAATAATTTGTGACGTATTTACATCATAAATTATTTTGTTATACTTTCATTTTCAACTGTAATTATTTTTATTAGGCACTGCAAACCGCGGGGGGATTGACCATTTGGTCGACCCTGGAAAAAAATGGATGTGAAAAACGAAAACCAAGTAAAATCCATGGAAATTAGATCCATGGAGTTTTGGGAGCAAATACAGGATTATTGATGCAACTGATTTTCCAATTGTTGAATTTTCATTTGGTGCTGGTGTAATTGTGCTAATAAATTAATTGGAATGTCTTCAGATGTATGTTTAGGTACACAGGTAAATTTACGGTTCAAATGGGCCGTTAATTTATAATTTGTTTGAAAGCATGCGTTACATCGGTCGCATTTGAAATTTTTAATCAAAGGTGGGATATTGGCCATTAATTCTGGCGACAAACATGGAATTTGACGGTTAATATGAAAGTTATAGTTTGCATTAGTTCCGAATTTTTTTTTACAGACATTACAGGTTCTATTGGCTTTTCCAATTGTTGGTGCATCAACCGATGCATCATCTGCAACATTTGATTTCGAACTCATTAATTTAGCTCGCGTGATGCGTTGTATGTCTTCCTGGAATTTATCGCCAATTTCCCGCATCTTGATGTTTTTCAGCTCGTGGATTTCTTCTTTTAGCTCATTGATTTCGTCCTTTAGGTCATTGATTTCTTTGTGTTCGTCCTTGTTGCACTGTTTTGCAATGTCCAGCAGCCTTTGACCCATGTCGTCAATGTTTCCTTCGAAATATTCCGACCCAAAATCACGTCTTCGTATGAATTCTTGCTCGAAAATACGAATTATTTGAGTTTCCACCTTGTGCGAATTGATGACGCTCATTTGAAATTTCAAGTCGCTTCCCTTGGGATAGGAACTTGCACGCTTTATGTATGGCTGCGAAGTTCTTCCGATTTTGTAGACGCTTTGCCCCGCATTGATAAACTCGCGCAAATGAATAATATAAACAGCTTCCATTACTTAGTGCATTTGGAAACAATATTAATATTTCATTTTTTGTAAAATAAATATTAACACACATGCACTCTTTACTTGTTTTTCGCAAAATCCCATCAAAATAAAAAAATGAAATATATTTGTCCAGATATATTTCACACGAAAAATAATGGTATTTGAGCTTAACACGAAATACACAGCCACCGTGCTGGCCGAGTTTATTGCCGAGCATCCAGAACTAACACTGATTCATTCTTCGCAGGAATTAAACCCATGTTGGCCCGAATGGGAAGTGAATCTCACTGCAAAATTTACAGTAAATGTCCAGGGGGCAGACGCAACCATGGATTGTACACTGCGAGTCACATGGGAAGAATTCGGAGACTCTCAAAATGAGTTTGAAGAATTCACTACACAGCCAAGATATACCATCACCGTAGATGGCGATGAAAAAAATAGAAAAAAATACTGCGGGATTTGTATGATGAACAAGTGGCACATTGTCGACGACAAGAGTGCGGAAATGATAGCACATCATTTCAACCAGGTCGATCACTCGTACAAGCAAAAGGAACAAAACTACAAAATAATCACTGGGATTAAAGGATTCATAATGGGTGTATTATTGGTTTGTGTGTTTATATTGATGATGGTATTGATAAATATATCTGTGCATTCTAGAGAAACATAATGTAAACGATGTAGCACAGTAGCATAAATATTATTTTTTTACACCTTTGCACATTTAAAACGCCGATTTTTAATCATAAATAATTTATAAGTATATCTTATAATAACCCAAATGAATAACATAGAATTATTGGTAAAATTAAAATCAACCGAAGACGAATTAAAAATAATTAAAAATGAGTTAATTGAAACTAAGGAACATCTTAAAAAATATACCGCACCATCAAGAAGTAAAATTTATTACGACAATCATAAGGAAGAAGTGTTACAAAAAAATAAAGAATATAAGCAAAAAACAAATTATACATATAAAATTTCCCCCGAAAAAAAGAAAGAGTATGCAAGAACTGCATATTTAAATAAAAAGGACAAACTAAAAAAAAATGGAAATATTGAGGAAAATATATAAAATAATGCGTTAAATCTTATATAATTATTATATTGAGGGAATATAATAAGAATGGTCAAAAAGAAAAAAATCAAGAACGAATTCCAGGAGTTTAGGAATAATAAAAAATCCGCATATACTACCATTAAAATTCCACTCAAATCTATTTTGCATAATCGTGATTTAGTTCAACCAGCGGTAAATAATTTAGTCTTTGAAATTAATGATTTAATAATTCATACCTACCAATTCATCCGATTGTATATTTTGAATATTTATAGCAATAATCAATCCTTACCTATTATTGATGAAACTTTTATTTTGTATTGTATCAAAACATTAGGAGTTCGTGATAATAGAGGAAAAAAATGTAAAGATGCTGAACTTTTAGAAACCTTAGATATTTTTTATCAAACCGAATATCAACCATTGCTTAATCATACAAAAACTAATTTGAAAAATACCACGTTTATGTTGCCTTATTTAGCCACGCAAGTGTATACGTCTTTATCCAATAATACCCAAGAGCATTTTGTTCAACATTTTTAAGGTTTATCAATAAAACCACCAAAGAAATAACCGAAGATAAAGGCATTTTATTCAAGTTCAAAAGGCAATTATTAAATTGTGAAGAGGAAACGGATGTTATGTTTCATGAATGGAAACTTACTCACTTGCCTAATATTGTTCCAAATAACATAAAAAAATCTATCCATTATGATGTGAAAATAAAACCATTTGATTATTTGAAAGGAATGTTGTATATGAATTCTATTTTAGAAAAACAGGAAAATAAATTGTTTCAACCATTACCACTTCGTAATAATATTATCCCAAAGCATATTTTATTGGATACGGCTTGTTTAGTCAGTTTATTTTGTCCCGAAACAGATGCAGAAGGAAATAAAATTAAGAAAGGAGAATTACTTAAAAATATAAAAGATAATCAGCATGATGTTTGGAATGGTTTTTTAGATTTAAACCATAAGATATTCAAAAACAAACATTATCAATTTTATCACCAAATACAAACAGACGGAATTAGTTGTTCTTTATTATTTATTCGTGAGGATTTAAAAGATAAAAAATGGGGAAGCAAAGTTCCAACTCTTCCAGAACAAGACTTTTATAATATTGAAGATTTATCCATAGAACAACTGAAAGAGTTAGAACCACGTAATATAGTGGGTTGTGACCCTGGAAAGCGTTCGCTGGTATATATGATGGATAATAAAGGGAATAAACTGGAATATACTGCACCTCAACGAAAACGTGAAAGTAAAGCCAAAACAAACCAGAGAATACTATTGGTAGAAAAAAAACGAAACAACATTGCGGAAAAAGAGACTGATTTATCTTTTCAAAATAGTAAATCCGTAGATTATGAAAGGTTCAAAATATATTTGGTTGAAAAGGATAAACTAAATAAAAAAACAACTGAATTTTATAAACGTGATGTATGGAGGAAAATGAAGTTCCGCCAATATAGTTATGGCAAGAAAAGTATAGATACATTCCTGAATAAAATCAAAGAAACTTTTGGTGAAAATATCCTAATTGGATATGGAAATTGGAGTAGAAGCACTCAAATGAAGCATTTTATGCCGACAATGAATAAAGGATTGAGAAAACAAATCCATACGAAATACGATACCATAACAATAAACGAATGTAATACAAGTAAAAAATGCTGTGAGTGTCATAATAACTTGGAATACTACAAACATAAAAATGGAGAGAAGCAATTTCGTCTTTTGGTCTGTTCTAACTGCGTGAGACATCAAGTCAAACAAACCGTGTTTAGAACCCGAGATGCGAATTCCTCCATCAATATAATGAACTTAACAAAATGGTGGATAGAAAAACAAGAACGTCCGTCCGCATTTTCACAAGTTATGAATATTCCGTCTTTCACCTCATCAAATAATAAAAAAGAAGAGGAAAAAGTTAGACCATCGTAGGTGAAATTCCTACTGTTGATTTTGCATTTTTGCATTATTTTTTTCATCGTTAATTCGGCGTTTTAAATGTGCAAAGGTGTAAATTCTTGAATAAACAAACGCCTTTTAGCAGCCCATGGTTTGCTCCTTTTCCTGTGTTGGACGAATCCTCGTCGTCGTCGTCGCTAAAGTCATCTCCATTAAAGTCATCTCCACTAAATTCATCGTCATCCTCTTCTGCAGCAGAAGCAGATGCACTCTTTTTTCCGTAATTATCGCTGTTTGATTCCACAATGGTATAGCCATTTTCTTTGTAATATTTCCGTCGTTTCAGCCACTGCCGTTTGAAATTCGCGTGTGTATCCACGAAATCAATCACAATGGGACTTGTAATGGAATGTTTCGCCCGCAAAATGCGGGCAGCCACCTGCTCAATGTCCGACTTGGGTGTGATTAAAAACTCTGCATTCAAAGACGGAATATCCAGTCCTTCTGCAGCCATCGAATAGGTCGCTAAAATCACGTGTTTGCTTTCGCTCTTTTTTAGATCGTCAGGCTTCATGCCGCCCACGTACATTCCCACGGAGCACATGTTGGTCATGACAATTTTGCGGTACATATAACGCAGCACGTTTAGATTATGCGAAAACACAATGGTCTGCAACTGCGTAAATGGTTTCACGCGCCCGTCGTCCTCGTACTTTTGCTCGTATTTCAGCTTCTTTTGACAGCAGGGGCACTTGACCTGTTTTCCGTTGGGGTAAATTCGGTTCTCCACCCTTTTCTTGGTACGAGGACACGTGACCCATTCGCTGCGATAATTGTTTTCCCAAGCGCGCGTGTATTCTTCCCAGCAAGCCAAGCAACGGTATTCTTTTTTATTGTTCAACAAATTCTTTGCCTTTTTCGCCTTGCTAATTTCTGAGCAGCAAGTGGTTTGCATGGGATAAATCTCGGGGCGCTTGCATTGCGAGCAAATCTCGTGTTTTCTTTCTGTTCCGACAAAACACGTTGCATCTAAAGCAGATTCGGTCCGAATGAAATCGCCAAGCACAGTCAGAACAAACTCGGTGCGCGGATTGTACTGGCACATTTTCGCAATCATGGAGCTGATTTGGGGTTTTCCGCGAAAGTCCAAAATGACCTCCTCGTAGTCGGCATCGTGGGACACGTACGTCATCTTTCGCACTTCCACCGCCATGTCGTTTTGCGGCCGCTTGGCGCGATGCACGACTTCGCCCAGAAACATCTTGAAAATATCGGTAGTGCCGTCTTTGCGCTCCATTGTTCCCGAAAGGCCAAGCATGTACCGCGTCACGATGGAAAAAAGCGACCTAGAAAAAGATTCGCTGGATACGTGGTGCACCTCGTCCAGAATCGTCAGGCCAAACGACTGAAACAGCTCGGGGGGATAATTCTTGGTTTTGCTCACCAAAGACTGCAACATGACCAAAACAATGTCCTTGTCTTCAATGTCGATAATCGGCCCTTGGATTTTCCCGATGCGCGCCCCAGGCAAAAACTGGTCGATGCGCTCGATCCACTGGTTCATGAGAAACTCCTTGCCGACAATCACCAGCGTCTTGACGCCCAGCTGGCTCACGATATTCAGGCCGCTGGATGTTTTGCCCCACGCGGGATACAGGTCCAAAAGCCCGCCGCGCCCCGCTGTTTTACCGCCCTTTTCCACGTCGCGCACATAGGCCAAAAACTGGTCCACGACGGGCTGCTGGTAGTCGCGCAGCTTTCCGCAGAATTCTAAAGAAACAGCATCTCCCGCAGGCAAGCTACTGGCCGCGGCGATGCCGAAATGCTTTTCCCCGAAATACCGCGGCAGATACATCTTGGTCGTGTTTTCTCGCCACGCGGAAAAGGTGGAAGCGGACTGCACGGGCGCGCCAGGGGTGCACGGCTTGACGGTGAGCTGCTTGCGAATCCACTGCTGCTTTTCCAACGACAATTCGCTTTTCAGTACCATGTAGCCTTTGGGGGTTAGCTTTGTGTTTAATGCATCCATGGTGTATTTGATTTGTTGGCGAGTAATGCAGTTATACTACTTGCGAAAATGTATTCAAGTTGTTTTTTCGATAAAATAATTATGTATATAAATGGGTCGACCTAACAAAAAACAAAATACTAAAAGAAAACATGGAAATAAAAAGAAAAGAACAAGACGCAAAATAAAAAAAAGGACGAAAAAAGGCGGAAATAATGATAAACCCAAGTGCGAGATATTTGTGGTTGACCACAATAATTTCGATGAATACCGCGAGATGCTGGAAAACCTGCAGCTGTGCGACACGGATTACATTTCACCCGATCTGGAAGCAATGACTTACGACGTTCTTGAATACGAAGGCAACATGGGATTTTTTTGCCGCGACCCTGTTTCAAAAAAAATATCGTCCGTTCTATGTGTTGACCTAAATGGCAACGAAAACTTGCCCGTGACAAATAATACCAACCTAACAAATACGAATGAAACCGCAGAAATTATGTTGTTGTGCTCGAGCAAAACCAACCGTGTTCCAGGCGCAACTCGCGAACTGTTTGACAAAGTCATGCAATATTTAGCGAGTGTGAAAAAACGGAATGTTTATTTACGGGTCGCCAGACCCAGCACTAACAAAAGAGCCATTGATTTTTATAAAACACTCGGATTCAAGACGCTACCATCAAGTGAAGACGGATTAATGATGCTATCATTATTTTAACGCACCAATCTCTATAAAAACATTATTGTAATACCTGAAGAACAAACGCTTCGATTTCTTCCAAGTTATCCTCGGCTTTTCCAAGTACAACCTTTTCATATTTTTCGATTTTCACCTCTTTTTCAATCGCCAGATTCACGTATATTTTGCGGCATGTTAGCGACCGCACATACATATCCGCATTAATCGCCTTGCACGACGTCCCGATGAGCATAAACACGTCTTGCGGCTCTAAATCCAACAAGTCATCCACCATTTTCGCATAATACCCTCTTTCGCCGTAAAATACCACGTTCCGCCGCATTCTTTGCTCGGGGCAACACTTTTTGCCAAGATTTCGAGTTATCATTCCAACCTTTTGCTCCGATGACCTCGGGAACATCATTCCAACCTTTTGCTCCGATGACCTCGGGAACATCATTCCAACCTTTTGCTCCGAAGAAATCACGGTCCCGCAATTGGCGCATTTGTGCTCGGAAATGTTGCCATGCACGTGATGCACTGCCTCACATCCAGCGCGCTCCAACAAGGTATCAATATTTTGCGTGTGCAGCTTGACGCGGTCTGTGCCGTATTGAGATTGGAGTCGAGCAAACAAGGCGTGCACCGAAGAAGGTTTTACAGCTGCTTCCAAGGCGTGAAAATTGTTGTAAAAATCGATGCTTTCGTCGGAAAACTCGTTGCCCTTGACGCAGATGGATTCCATTTTATGGATGGACCACAGACCTGAGCCTGCTACGGTATCGGTATAAGTGGCAATGCCCGCGGAGGCACTGAGCCCCGCCCCGCTAACAACGACTAATTTGGGCTTTTTATTTATATTTGGTTGCATGTTTTTTTAAGACGTGCTGTATTTGCATTGAATAAAATATTAATAATATTTCATTTTTTTGTTAGTTCGATGTGAAAAAGAATGCGCACATAAATGGAATACTAACAAAAAATAAAAATGGACCATTCTTTTCTTCTTATTCGCGACCATTACTCCCACAAAGAGTGTTTCGAGAATCAAAAATTACCGACTGAATTGTACATCAACATGGATTATGTGATTCGCATATGTGTTCCCAACAATCACGACTCGAACGAAAAAAGCCGATTGAAATTGTGGTCAAAAGCAGGCAGTATTCTGCGGGAAACCAATATTGGACTTTTACGCCACCTGAACCATGCACGGGGCGCGACATGTTTCTCAAACAAAGTGGCGGCTTTAATAAACAAAAACGCGAAATTAAACCTTGAAGCGAATCAAAAACAACGGAATGACCATGGGAATGGCTCCCCAGACGGCCGACCAAAAATAATTCAAGTGCGCGTAATACCCCGAAAGACTCGGAAACAGATTTGCTTGGCGAAACAGCAGGTCCAAGGCCACGCCGTACAGAGCCAGATAGTCATATCGTAAAGGCAGCTTTAGCACGTATAGATACACCACGTAAAACATCCCCATCATGCCTGTGGCGACGCACATGGCTTCGTTGGTCCCGTGTTTCCGAAAGTACGGGCCGAGTCCCCAGCCACTTGGGCCGCCCATCCCAAACTGTTTTGTGGCGATTTGGAGCAGCAGGTCGCCAAAGAACCCCGTCAGCAAAGCCAGGGCAAGGATGTTCATGATTATTATAAATAACAATATTTTTCAAATAAAAAATATTATCCCAACATTCTAAATAAAATAAAATCAAATTAAATCATTTCATATACCTTGTCGCTCACATCATCGTCGTCCTCTTCCTCTTCTTCTTCTTCCTCTTCCTCCTCTTCTTCATTCGCCATATTATTATTATCACCGCCCCCCTTTTCCTCTTCCATAATAATACGCACTCCGTTCCACTTGTTGTTGGGCTGGCCCTTTTTGTCGCCATATTTTTTGTTCATGGCCTTGTATAGTTCGGCGGATTTTGGTATTTTTCTGTCGTTGTAGATGAACATGTACCATTCCTTGAACGTGCGGTACAAATTTTGGCTGCCAATCTGGCACTTGTCGTACCGCTCCACCTTGGCGGTAAGAAAGCACTGCACCGCGTCCTGGCTCTGGCGGTACTCGTTGGTAAACCGAATCACCTCTTCGCAGTCTTTCACCACTCCCTGGTTTTCAAACGCGCGATCCACCAACATGCTCATGAAGATCGGCGCCCAGTTCCCCAGCTTGCCCCCCAGCGTCTTGTCTTTGAGAAACACGTACTTGGTTTCGTCGTCAAACTTTTCCCCCTCGTCCGCAAACTTGGACATGAACATGACCACTTTCAACCGTCTCCAAATCGCATCGTCCACGCCCTTGATGTCAAACAGCGAGTTCATGCACGCCGCGAAATTAACCTGCAGCGGAAACGTCTCGGTCTCGCCAAACAACGGTCGGCCCGTGATGTCCGATTCGCCCGAGAGCTCCTTGATAAATCCTTCGTTCACTGGAGTATTTTTCTCTGGCTCTTGAAACACGGCATACCGAGCACCCTTGAGCGACATGAGTTCTGGCGTTGCGCTTCCAGTGGTAGTGCGCTTGTCTGTAATCATGTTAATGGGGGCCAATGCCTTGTAATCGCCCATGCACGCCTTCATGAGCTCCACCAGCAGTGATTTGCCGTTGCTTCCACTTCCAACATAAATGTTGAACACCTGTTCTATTTTCTCGCCAATCAGCACCGAGGCCAAGTGATCCATCATGTACCGCTCCAACGAGGGAATGGGAAACAGCTGCGAAAAGAACGTGTGGATGCTGGCTATTTGTTCCTCGTACTCTAGTTTACAGTCCACCGAATAATATGATATGGGGTGGTAGTCAATTCGGGTTGTGAGCGAAATATAATCAGACGGCTGGCCAGGGCGAAACAGCTTGTTCTTAATGTCCACCACGCCATTGTTGAAACACATGAGCCACTTTTTCGTGTTGAGCAGCGTCTTGAATTTGCGGTCGTAAAACAACTCTAGCGCCTCTACAAAACTATTGTTTTTCGTCGAGGTCGAGTCCAGCTTGTTGCACACTTCGGCAATCTTTTTCATTCTTTTTTTTATTTTACTGATTTCGTCGCTCTCGTCCTTGGCCTTTTTCCCAGTCGTGGTCAAATCAATGTCGTCCAGGTCTATTTCATTGTCGTCGTTGCCTTCACCGTCGTTTCCTCCACCTCCACCATTTTGCAACGCAACATATACCTTTAATGCCTCGCGCCCCTTTTTGTTGAAAATAGGAAGCAACTCGTCGGAAACCAATTTACGCAGCGTATTTCCCTCGTCTTTTACCCAATGGTGGCCCTCGAACGAATACAACGTCTTGTTTTTAATGTCACAGCATACAAAGCGGTCGCCGTACCGCTGCTTTAAAATCCGCGCGACTTTACCGTCGGTATAATTCATAATCAGATCGTCGCACATGTAATCGAAATTCGTGTGTATATACGCATCATATGCTTCGGGTGCATCGTTTTTTGCCCAGTACTTTAATGACTCGATGGTGGCATGGTTCTCGCCGCGCACATTGAAATATTTGGTCCATTTTTCGTGCAGTTCAGGAATGTCGGCATAGTCGAAATGCTCGTCTTTGCTGCGAAGCATGACCCAAGAGAGAAACAGCCGCGGATCCGTGTTTTTCAGCGCAAACGCCACCAGTCGATTGTCGAAATGCGACTCGCCGTCTTTGTAGTATTTCTCAGGCAACAGCTGGGCGATTTCGTGCGCCTCTTTTACCACGTGCTCGGTCGCTTGCAACGAATTTAGGAGCGCCGCCACTGCCATATCCAAATCATACGCGTTACTAATCGCAGATACATTCAGGTTACTTTCGTATCTTGCATTTGCGACGGCGTTTCTCGTTGTTGTTGCGGCTGCGGCAGCGTGCCGACTTTTATTTGTCCCGATGCCCATTCCCTTCTTGGCCATCTTTCGGTCAATGTCGGGAACTAAATCCACACGCAAATGGTCGGCATATCGGCCACGCAATAATTGAAAATTCCGATGAATATTGGCGGGAGACAAGAACTGCGACACGTCTCGCTCGTCCATTTGAAACTGGCCGTCGTTGTCGTCAAAGGTGAGCTGGAAATATTTCGTCAGGGCATACGGTTGACATCCTGGCTTGGCCGAGCCGTACATTTGCCACCCGCTAGTCCCCGCGCTGACCTTGTCGTCAAACACGTCGTCCAAGCCTTTTACCAAATTCAGGTCGGTGAAAATATCCTTGTCGGCCGCCGCCGCAATCATGTTGGTGCGCAGCAGCATCTGGTATTTATGGGCCATCTGAATGCCAATGATGATGTGGATGCCGTCCTTGACCTCGGCCAAGTCCTCGTTTTTATATTTTTTATACATGTCGTCGCGCTCGAAAACAAAGATGGGAAAGGTTTGATTCCCAGTGAATTGAAATATCTTGGGTAGTTCGTCTAGATATAAATCCACGATGTTGGTGATGTGGTCTTCGGTATAAAGCCGCGCCGCGGTATCGAGGGGGTACCGAAAATCCAGGTCAATCAAAATCGGCTCGGTGCCGTCGGTTAGCTGCAATTCCGTCATGTATTCGCTCTTTTTCTGCAACAACACATGATCCACATATTTATTGTAAAACGCCTCGTTACATTCGTCGGGAATGTGGTACTTGCCCCCAAATATTCCCAGCTTTTTATCGGGGATGCGCGCGACGGTAATCGGTCGCGCCACCGAGTCAATCACCTTGCTATCTATTTGACATTTTCGTTTGAGCGACTCGAACGAACAGCTGGACGAAAGCCCCGACGACATTGTATATATTGATGGGGGATTTTCTTAAAGTCGTTTTTCATTTTTTTGGGAAATGGTCTGGGCAAAAAATCAAAAAAAATGATAAATAAAAATGAAAAAATAAATATACAAACCGTACGACAGACATATCTTTGTTGAAAAATGCAAGTCGTAAAGGTAAACGTTGCAAGCATTCGTCCAGAATATAACAATTTGCATGAGTGGTGTTGCAACGCCGAAAAAAACGAATACATTGGCCGACGAGGAGTAGTGTTTATAGATGGCGCGCGATACCCGCCGCATAATTCCATGTGGTGCAATCCTTATAAAATTAGCAAAACCGTTTCACGCGATGAATGCATTGAACAATACAGGCAATATATTACAAACAAAATAGAAACGGACACAAGACTAAAAGACGCATTGATGCAGCTAAAAGGCAAGACGCTGGGCTGTTGGTGTGCGCCAGAAAAATGCCACGGCGACATATTGATGGAATTAATCGAAAAAATGGATGAAAAATAATAAACAAACTTATTTTCCGCAATAAACGCACGTTTCACTTATTTCGACACCAAATACACGTTTCACTAACATGATCCAGGTGAATTCTTTGGGATTACTATTGTCTACTTCCGTACTGTAAAAAATCCCACTGTTTTCGTCTTTATGGTTTTGTAAAAACTCGAATCCCTTTTCCCTCAACGCATTAACATAATCCATGTCTTGTTAAATAGAACCAATCTCGCATACATGACACGCGTTTGACATGTGGTCATTGAGTGTTTTTAAACTCGCACGAATTCGCTCATCGAAATTGCTTGCAGATAGTTGGGTCATAATTATTATATCTAACAAAAATGTATTTAATACAAAAACAAACAAAATCCCAATTTACATATTTTCCGACGCGGTTTTTTGCCCGTGGCATTCGCGGCACAGCGCAACCAAGTTACTCGCGTCGTTTTGCCCGCCGTGTTCCAGGCGTAATTTATGGTCGATTTCAAATGTGTGTGTTAGCTTGGCGTCGCAAGCCCCGCACTTCCAGTCTTGCATGTACGCCACGTATTTCTTTTTGGTTTCACTCACCGACCGTTTTACGGGCCTTTTCCCAACATTTCCGCCTTGTTGCTGCTGCGAAAAAATAGAAGGCTGGTACTCGTCGCCGTATAAATTGCGGTTCATAGTGTCTACAAAGCCATTACCTTGGTCTATCGCATTTTGCCCCGAAGTAAAGTCAAAAATTGGCGTCAGCATGTCCATGGCGGACTTGTCAATGGGCAGGTGCTTAACAGCTTGGTTGGCGTATAAAATCATGTTTTTGGTATCGGTGGGATTTTTGCGAATCATGACATAAAGGGAATACGCAGCAAACGCAATCCCCGCCATTTGAAAGTATTTTTTGCAAGACATGATGTATTTGCTAAATTTATTGTTGTAAAAGGTATTGTAAATATACAGGCCGGTAATGCCAAAAATAATCAGTTCCAGCTTCATTAATATATGAATTATTTAAATATATAGGTATAAAAAGGACAAAAAAAGAACCCATCATGGATTATTCGAAATTGCCCCATTACCTTTTATTTTTCGGTCTTTTTATTTCAGCGCAATCTTTGTCCATGTGGGGACAGTATGTGACACTTCCTTACAAGAACTTAAGTATGTGGGAGGCGTACAAGATGGCGATTCCATTTGCGTGGATGGACTGGTTTTTCATGACATTTGCCGTCATGGTTGGAGACAAGTACGAGATTGTCACGCCGACTCAGGATACTTTCTTGCTGATTATTCTTCAGTTTATTCTGGTGCTCATCATCAACCACTTTTATTTGAAGCAGGCCGTGTTTCGCAGCGACATTGCTGCGTTTTTCATCATCTTGATTGGTTTTTTCATTAGTTTCTTGCACGGTGTCTCTCGCATCGCTGGATTAGATGTCCCCGAGGAGCATTGATTCGTCCAATAAAACACAAAAAGCCAATAAAAGACAAAATAAAGACAAAATAAAGACAAATAAATGAAAAAAACATATAAAGGGAAGGGTGAAATAATATATAATACAAAAAACATGTCGTATATTTTCAACGAAGACAATGTGGTCATGGCATTCCAGACGGTTCGAATTAACCCCATTCGCACTCTTTTTTCATGTTTAAAGGAAATGTTGGGGTCTGGAAATATTATTTTCAAAAAAGAGGGGTTTTACATGCTGGAGATGGACAACACGATGATTATTTTGGTGCATTTATTTATGGAGGCGACTAAACTGGAATATTATATTTGCAAAAAGGAAAAGATTGTCATTGGGCTTAAATTAGATCATTTTTTTAAATGCATCAACTCTTTTGATACGGAAAAAACGTTGACCATTTGCATTGAAAACGAAGATTATTCCAACGGCGTGGTGTCGTGTTTGACCTTGGTTGGTCAGGGCAACGGTAAGACAAGGGTGAAGAAAATTCAATTGGCCGAGCCAGAGAATAACGAGCACGAGTGTCCCGATATGGACTATTCTAAAATTCGCACCTTTTCGTCCCCCGAATTTACCAAGATAATCAAGCACATGTCGGACATTTCTAAAACCCTGGAAATTAAATGCGTGGGAAACGAAATCTTTTTCACCGGAAAAGGCACCATGTCGTCGGAGACGGATCATCGTATTCCCTACAATACGGAAAATAACGAACAAGACGACGACGAGGACATGACTAAAATCGTGCAGGGGGTTTTTTCGCTGAAATATTTAAGCCTGTTTGTGCGGTGCAAGGATTTGTGCAGCCAACTCGAATTATATTTGGACAACGACGTTCCGCTAGTTATCAAATACGACGTGTTCAATATGGGAGTGCTGAAACTGGCACTCAATCCGTCGCCCAACGAGGCATAACCTAACAAAAAAAAGAAAAGAAAAGAAAAGAAAAGAAAAGAAAAGAAAAGAAAAGAAAAGAAAAGAAAAGAAAAAGAAAAGAAAAGAAAAAAAGGAAAAAGAATTTATAAATAACTGTATATTATTTATAAATATGGAACCGCTGCTGGGTGGGATCCCCGGGTACCGAGCTCG
>JGI24922J38493_100562_pt1 | contig 43721 bp, 39 predicted proteins | sample LinPFosplate10_FD_38493 | JGI IMG/M metagenome (IMG submission 38493)
CGACTCTAGAGGATCCCACAGTAATTACTCTACTCGTCACCTTCCAGTTCTTTAACTTTTTGTTCTATTAATTGAGCCCATTTTTCATTACCAAGGGTTAGGTAGAATCATCTAATCCCTACAGCAACTCTAATCCAACTCTTCTAAGCATTGATTTTTATTATTTTTCATCCCCTTTCCAATTCTTATTAGACACGCTGTCGCTGGCGCCCGCTTCCATCCTTAAACTCGGGCTGGCAAACCAGTACACTGCGCCCACAAACGCACCTCCACCCACGAGATTTCCAAGGGTCACGAAAAGTTGGTTATGTGCAAACCCGGCTATGGAAATTTCAGGTCCATGCGGTAGGAACATCGCCATACTCAATAAAGTCTGGTTCGCAATACTATGCTCATATCCACTACCGATAAAAGCAAACAAACACCAGAAAATCATTATCAGTCGGGCAGCTTCTTCCTTGGCCCGGAGGCTGATCCATACTGCTAGACAAACCAACCAGTTACACAGGATTCCTCTTATAAAGGCTTCTGTAGGATCCAAAGCCATTTTCATGGCGCTTACCTTAAGAATTAGCTGATTTGAAGCATCGGACAAACTGCCCCCCTTCACGACTAGCCATGCGAGGAATGCCGAACCGAGATAATTGCCTATAAAGCACATGACAAATAATATTATGATCGCCCCAAAGCCAACTCGTTTTTCAAGACTGCTGATGGCAAAGACCATATTGTTTCCAGTGAACAGTTCAGACCCCGCGAATATAACCAGACTCAACGCAATACCAAAACAGGATCCCATGATCAGTTTCAAATAGGCCCCTCCGCCCGCCGCTGCTATGGGACCCGATATGGAAAAAATTAACACGATTCCAAAGCCGAGATAAATTCCAGCCAGAGCCGCCAACACGATATAACTCAGTGGTGACTCTTTCATGAAGACAATTTTTTTTTCTGATGCATCCGATATTTTTTGCATCTCAGTTTTAAACATGTTTATATCCTTAATTTACTTTTTAATGTTTCTCCTACTCTTTCAATAGACCCCAACCTGTATGCTAAAAATGAACTTATCAAAAATAGGGGTTCTTTCGAACATAGAAGAGTAGATAAGTTTTATTTGACGGAAACGGTCTGTTTGGCTTGTTCAATATGAGGTAGAAATTTCCCGTTCATCTTCACTACCATGCGGTCCTCTCCTTTATCTCCTTTAATCTTGTCCAACGTGATTTTGAAGTCGATGGCGGACATGATTCCATCACCGAATTTTTCGTTCATCACCTCTTTAATCGAATCGCCGTAATGCAAGCATACTTCGGTCATGCGATAGATATTAGGTTCTTGAATAATCGTGGGATCATATGAGCGCATGGGGCACTTTCGCATCTCCGCAACAAGATCCTCACTTAAACCTGGAACAAGCTGGACAAGTTTTGCCTCGCTTTCAGGTTTTAGTTGAGCTTGGGCATGAAAAAGCTGAGCTACATAGACATTGCAAAGACCCAAGCCTTCCCCCAGTTCATCATATGTTTTTCCAGAATCCTTTCTGGCGGCCAATAGTTTGGTAACGAGTTCTTTTTTTTCCATGATAACCCTCCTAAGTGAGTTCAATGTTTAATCTGAGATTACCCCAGATGATTAATGTCTAATGATTAACAAAACTCAATCTCTTATAAGGCACAAATCATGCCATATTAAAGGATGGCTACGGTTATCGAGATTTTTCCTTGTTTTTTTTCTGTTTAAGGGGATATGTTAAATTTGTTCGCAATGGCAAACATATTATTGAGGAAGTTTTTTGCTATAAAAAAAGGCATTAAAACTACCCAAATGTTTAATTGTTAGTCTCTAAGTGAAAAAATCAAAATCCCAATAAGGAGACCAAAATAAAAAAAGTATATATTCGGTTTAGGGGCAATGTTATTTGGTGCGGGATTAATATTTGTGTTGATGCGTGGTGGGTAACTTTTGTGTAACTTTATTATCCTTATAAATCAATAAATTATAAGTTAAAAACTATTCCCATTCAATAGTAACGTAGATTTTTAGCTATTTAAAAGCAATGATTTAAACAGACTATAATAATAACGTGTAACTTTTGTGTAAGTTTCTGGTGGCTACTTTTATTCGAAAAGCCACCAACGTTACTATTCGATTTCAATAGTCTACGTGTTTTTTGGTTACACATTGTGCGGCACTCTTTTTGTGTTTATTTGAGCTAATAGAAATAAATTTAATTAAAAATTATTTAGTGCTCACTTCAATTAAAACTATATTGTTTTTTGCTTTATCAATAAAATTAGCGAGTGAGTTTTTGGGTTCTGACGGAACAACTATAATACCTCTATTGCTCACTAATGTTTCTGGCAGCATAGGAAAGAGCTTTTTTATATAAGTCGACTTGATGGCATAGTTTACATTTTGAGGAAGTGCGCCAATAGACTCAGTTGCTAACTGAGGATCTAAAGAAGCTTGGGCAATTCCAATCACATTACCGCTTTCATCAAAAATTGGACCACCGCTATTGCCCGGCTGTATCTGAGCGCTTATTTAAAAAACTGTTGGATCATCTTTAATGCCGGATAATGCATTTACAACACCTTCAGTATATTTTGGGTTCTTACCCATAACCCAATGAGCTGGGTAACCAATAGTAAATACCTTGTCACCCATTCTTACATTTGAAAAATCACCAACCTTCAAATTACTTGCAGGCAACTTTGGTGATCGATCTAGCTTAAGAAAAGCGATATCATTTTTAGAGTCTTTTAATATAACTTCTGCATTTATCTTCTCACCGTTTAAAAACTTAATTTTTATATTTTTAGCCCCACGTATTACGTGCCAGTTTGTAATAACGTAGTCTTTACTGCCAAACATAAACCCAGTGCCTGAGTATACTTGTTGAAATGTTTTATGGGGTTTTTGTGATTGAGGTGTCTGGGCTTGCTCTTCTTTGGTAAGCAAGTAATTCCCAACTGCTAACACATCCATCTCTGTGTCCATAAAACACTTAAACGTATCTGTTGGTTAAGTGTTAGTCTTTTACGTGTGTACTTATTTTCTTTTGGCAACCACATACGAAACTGCCAATACTCACCACGCTTGTATACACAAGCTGCGTCAAATATTGCTATTTTGCCTTCAGCAAAGTGCTGTTTCTTAGGTGCCAAGTTTAGTCTCTGAGTTACTATGACTTTCTGTGGTTGAGTACTTAGGTTTTTGAGGTGGTGATTTAAACTCTACTGCTAAATATGTGTATGAACAGCTCGCCTCTCCCAACAGGTCTCCCAGTTCCTGCATAACCTCCAAAGAATTTTCGTAATGTTCCCAACAAGCCTGATCTAGTTCATTTTTGTTGAGGTAGATGTTCCGGGTCAGTCTCTGCCAGGCCGATAATGTCACTGCGCAGAAGAAGGTCACCCAAAATATACTTCATTAACTCCACCAACATATTTTGAGTTTTTTGTCACGCGAAATTTAAAATTATTTGCAACTTCTCTGGCATAAAAATCAATTTCATCAGAGGAAGAATATTTAAGTTCCATGACAATACTTTGACGATTTAAAATTTGCTTCTGAAATCTAGCGCGCAGGTGGTCAATTTGAAAACATCGTATGTCTGTATCCACAGTTAATCGAAGTCTCTTATCTGCGGAAAGGAAATATTGTCGCATATATGAATTCGCGAGAAGCGGTAGTAGTGATCGAACATCGTAACGAATTCGACGGGGTAATTTGGTTCGCACCATCATCTTTAGCAAATCAAACTTTGCAGATTTTTCGTCCATATTAAAAGCTTTCAATGGGTAGTATTCTTTACGTCCCAAATACCCCATCTTGGTTTTAATTTCGAGCACAGGGTTTTCAATCTTTCCAAATCTTTCTCCGTACCAGCGGACACGAATTTTTTCTCTCTCAGCATCACCTTCCATATTGGCAAGATAATTTTTAAACTCTAAGCTATCAAAATAAACATTATTTACTTGTCGACTATGGAATATCCCATTAAAGATAGCAGGGTGCTGCTTTATGCTGTTTATGACTTCAGCTTCAGAATGGTTCTCAATAAAAAATTTCCTCTCAAATCTCCATTCGTCAGTATTTATATAATCTAATCGCAATTGTCAGTTATCCAGTAGTTTAGTATCAACAGGGCGGTTTCTCGTTTTTTTAAATGTTTTGAGAATTGATCCTATATCGACATTTTTCGGATTAAATTTCGATACCTTTTGAACTAACCAATTATCCAATATAAATAATTTAGACTGTCTATCTATATCGTGTATTATTTTATGTTTATCCAAACTTAAAGCTTGAATATAAGCGTATCCACCACCAAAAATACGTTTTTTCCGGTAGGCTGCAATATCCTTAGAATTGTTCTTAAAGTCAGTATTGATAAAAAATGTATGGGACAAGTCTTTGACCGCCGCACCAATTTTATTATTTTTAATCCTGCTTCCCTGAATAATTACGCTACTTCGCTCTCCGACACTGATTCCCTTATCAATGAAACCCGAAAAGTCCGAATTGGATATCAACACATTGGAACCGCTGACATCAATCCCATCCCCATTCAAGTTCGTTGGTTTAGAATTAAAAAATTTTGAATTGATAACCCTACCATTACTTGAGTCAAGGTCAAGCTGATCTGCAAAATTATCTTCAAAAAGGGTGCTTTCAATTAGCAAGTCATCGACATACTTGAAGTTGACTCCATCATCTCCATAGTTATCCTTAATACGACTATTACGCAGTGCGACCTCTTTATTATAATGAATAGAAAAGCCTCCTGAAAAAAATATACCATTTATCCAGCGCTCACTACCTCCAGATTGATACAAGTAGTTAATGGTGCTCTTAGTTTTCACACCACCTAAAAACCCAATACTTCCATATGGTTTGGAGGGATTAAGCGCCTTGACAATAACAGGAGCATCAGCCTTGCCCCTGATGTCCACACCTTGGTAGCCAACAAGGACAACCTTCTCGCCCATCAGTAACGTTGTGCCCGACTCAATTATGACCTTTAGGTCCTTGGGAGCCACGAAATCATCTACAATTTCATACACGCCGGGATGTATAATTAGCTCATTGTGATTAGTCCTCGACATATTAATCTGAGGGAATCTTTCCTGAATTGCATTAAACCGATCCAACCCGGTAAGGTTTTCAGACTCAAGCACAGCGGTAGAGACATCTGGATAGGCACTGTCAGCACCTAGCTTAATGGTAATATTGCTTGCCGGAATCTCCTCTTCCATGATTCGGTTCCCCATTTCAATCATTAATGCATCGTTGTTGAAAGCCCCCACTTCAACACCGTCTAACTCAACTTTCAAAACATACTTAGTTTCAAGAATATTAGAGTTATAATCCAGACCATTAAAAAACTCTAGTTTCTTTACAAAATCTGTCAAACTTAAAACTCCATCACTAGACACTTTGAAGGTTTCTGCAGAAATACTTTTTATAGTAGTTTTGTTACCTCGAAATTGTGTCAACGAAATATTTTTCGACCCAGTAACCCCAAGTCTCGCATTAAAACCTCTGATTTCTAATCGGTCAAAACCAATAGCACTCATAGAGCGCGGTTCAACAGCAATAGTTAAAATATTATTTTTCGCCCAAACTGTCAAAGATGGGTTTGCCTCAGACAAATAAGTCGCAAGAACATTAAGACTGTCACCCATGAATGTAGTATATCGACTCCCATACCTGCGAGTTTTAAAAGCTCGAATGATTTTCTTAATCTCAGCATCTGCCCAACCAAAATCCAAATGACGCGAATGTGCTTCTTGAATTTTTTTTAATTCTTTCTCAATGGATGAAGGGTATTTATCGATTATATTTTTAATGATTTTGTATTTTTTCTGCCTAAATGAATCATCCTGTGAAAGCGCAGTAAAAAAAGGAGTCTGGAAATGTTGCTTTTCTATACTTTGCTGGGGGATGTAAGAAAGAACGCCATACTCCCAGTCATCTCGTGTGATCCCGGGATAAAATAATCCATTCGCCTGATTATAAAAGTTGAAAAAGTTGACTGCGTCGACACCATGTTGACCCAAATTTAAGAACAAACGTGATGCCGCGTAGGTAGCAATATAATCCTGATCGAAAAACTGGGACAACCTGGTCGAATCTTTATTTATGAGGGCCTCATGAAAAGCCAGATACCTGTCAATGATTGGCCTATGGCTATCTTCTGGAATACCCAAATTTACGAGAGCCGTTTTCACTCTGGAAGCAAGTTCCTTAAAAGAAATAATTTTAACTTCAGGTTTAGAAGAAGGCGTATCCTCAAAAGCTACTTGATTAACTCTGCCGATATAGGTTAAAGATTTATGATGGTGATCCATTGTGGGGGTCCGGTATTGCAGTCTCCAATAAGAAGATTTCCCCATGGATTCCATAAAGTCATTATCCAGACGATACTCAAAATGAAATATTCTCTCAGGCCAATTATTAACTTTTGTACGAATCCATTTATGCTGTTGGGTAATAATACCAAGCTCTCGGGCAAAAAATAATTTTTGGGTCACGAATATCGGAATTCTTGGCTCTATGATGAGATTAAAACGATTAGCACCTTCAATGAGCTCCCCTTTTTGTAATTTAATTGTCATCGACATATAGCGACCAAACTTATGCCTGGTAGGAGAACGCGATTGAGATTTGATTTTGACATTATAGCTTTTACCTTTAAATTCTAGCTTGGCTTTTCGCCACCGATTGAGCTTAATATATGATCTCGTACCGTGGTACCTAAACTGTTTGTAAAGATGCTCAAAATGAGCGATATCATTCCGGGACAAACTGATCTTCATTAAAGGCAATCGACTTCGCTCGTCGATACCCCCCATTCCCAAATCAACGATCCCTTCAGGAATATTTGTTATTATTTGAAGATAGCGAACTAAAAGTTGACCCCTTAGTTTAAAGTAGTACTTTTCCAATCTAGGGAAGTTATCGAGCCCTGCTAGCACTACAAAGAGGATTACTGCAATAGCTAACACCCAAAACTTTTTACGACTAAGCATAATAACGTTTTAAAAGAGAAACACCTTTTACTAAGAAGTCCTTGTGAGCCACACTATTTCGATTCCAAAAGTGTAATTTTCACATCTTCATCTAGAGTCCTGAGTGCAGTTTCAAATTTGTGAGGGTCATCTTCCTTGCTAGTTTCAATGAGAAATAGCACTTCCAAAGCACCATTGGAGCTATCAGCCCTTTTGAGGCGTGCACGGCTACAGAGATCGGCAATAGTTTTTGTTATTCTCTCCAAGGGCAAGGATTTTACGTTATTAGTTGAAACCGTTAAATATAAGTTTGGATCCCAACCTTTAATTCTCTCACTGTTTTCTTCGAAATAAGCTCTGACTCGCAAAATTCCAATAATAGAAGCGATAGCAATTATTGTGATCACTTGTTGGTTCGCTCCCATTCCCAAACCTACTGCGATAGCGAGAAAGAGGTAAGAAAGCTCTTGAGGTTCCTTGATAGCTGCTCGAAAACGCACAATTGACAATGCCCCTATCAATCCCAATGAGAGTGCAAGCGATGATTTGACAATTGAAATTACCAACATTGTTGTGAGTGTAATCAATATAAAATTTTGTGCAAAAGCAGGACGATTTGAAAGTGCTGTCCCACGTTTGATATAAACCTTTTCAATCCAATAAGACAAGGCTGCGGCTAAGACCAAATTAATCAAAAACGTTAATAAGACTAATGTTGATTCGCCCGATGCCGCTTTAGCAGCGAAAAAATTTTCTATATCAAGTATTTTGTTCATAATGCCATCTCAATAAATTGTTTGAAGATTAGAGGGGGGGTTGCTTAAGATACAGATTGAATTTTCATAGCTTATTACAACACCATATTCATTATGTATCCACTTTATTTTCGTAGGTTTGTAATTAGAGTCAGTTACTAACAGTATTTGTTCATCAATTTTAGCAATAAGTTTTCTTCTGCGTTTTAGAAAAGAATTGTTTCGATTGGTTGGATTGTAAGGAGAGAGTTTAAGTGATTTAAGTAATGCCATAACAACCTCCGTTTCATAAAAGCATATTGTGCTTTCAGAGTTCGGAAGTTGTCATCCTATTAAGTCAGAACTTTTTCCAATAACACTTATTCTGCTTACACCTCACATAGTCTTCTTGTCTGTTTGAAAACTAAAAAGAATAACTTGTATATGTGTACAGTTTTGATTCAAAAGCAGAGCTTTTAATATTAGCTCTATTTATTTTGTAACGGAGCAATCGGTTTGATTGGTTTTATGATTGAGGGTTTATTCTGCGGTTCTTTATCTTTTGTTGGTTGAACCACTCGTTGTTTAATAATTGTTGAGTTAATTCCTTCAAGCGTTCAAAATGTTCTCCGCCTCTGCAATAAAAAACTCGACTGTTACGCACTTTGCTTGTTTCAGCTCGAACTCGTATCTTTGCCAATATACGTTGTTTGCCGTTAGTCTTTCTGCGTTCAATATCAACATCACTCCACCGCAACTGCCTTTGCTCGCCCAAACGCAAACCACTGCTTGCTGCAATCAGTATATAGTGGCGAACGATTTCACGTGTTAAGCGTTCGTCTTCATCAATCTTCTTGTTTGATTTAGCACAGTACGTACGCAACGCTTTATAAATGCGTTTATATTCTTCGTTAGTAAACGTTGCTCGTCTTATAGCTTCGTTGTTTCTGTCAACTTTTGGGAGTTTTTTAAAATCAAAAGCTTCAAAGTGAGTTTCGTTGTTGCGGAACAGAAACTTCATACAACTGTTGATCGTGCTTTGTTCGTTTTGAATAGTGACTTGTTTGACGTTGTTTTTTGACTTCTTCATTCGTTCGTAAAAGTAATCCTCACAATCAATACGTTCCAACTCCTTTAGCTTTGTGTCTTTACCAATAAAGTCTAAGAAATGCTGTAAATGCGTTTTGATCGTTGCGTGTCTGCCTTTTACAATTAAACCACTCTCAACGTCTTTTTTTCTGTGTTCTAAATATTGGTTCACACCTTCTTTTGTAGTTAAGGAAAAATAAGTCTTACCCATTTTGCGATTAGCAAAAATCTCTAAGTAAGCTTCTTTTCCTTTTTCAATGGCTGTAGTTTTACTGCGAGTACGGAGGCTTTTGCGTGCGTATTTTCGTTCGTTGTTCAGCCACATCCTAAAGTGCCAATACACACCTCTTTTGTAGATGAAAGCTTCATCGAAAATAGGTATTTCTTCGTCAGTGTAGTTTTGTTTTTTTAGAGGCAAATCAGCGTCTTACGTTACTGTGGTTTTCAGTAGTCACAGTTTTGTGTGACTTTTTGTGTAACGTTATGAGAAAAGTTCAGCAAAAACAATGGCAGATATTTTGTGGAAAAGTTTTGCTGAAATTAGTTTGGCTTGAAAATAAAAGAGTTACTATTGACCTTTTATTCCCATTCAGTAGTAACGTAGATTTTTAACTATTTAAAAGCAATGAGTTAAGAGGCCAATAATAGTTATGTGTAACTTTTGTGTAAGTTTCTGAGAGAAAACCTTGTTCGAATAATGACTGACGTTACTATTCGATTTCAATAGTCTACGTGTTTTGTGGTTACACATTGTGCGGCACTTTTTCTGTATTTATTTGAGCTAATAGAAATAATTCTAAAAAAAAATATTCAGAACTCGCTTCAATCAAAACAATATTGTTTTTTGCTTTATCAATGAAATTAGCAAGTGAGTTTTTGGGTTCTGACGGAACAACTACAATACCTCTATTGCTCATTAATGTTTCTGGCAGCATAGCAAAGAGCTTTTTTATATAAGTCGAATAGAATTGTTTCTTTCAAAACAAAATAGAACATCCGAATTATGGCTAGTACGAAATATATTGATTATCTGATGTTTCGAACGCGTTTGGAAGATTATCCCAGACTTCATCTATGATGTCACTCACATCATCTATACTTGAGACTCTAGATGAAAAACCACCTGTATCAAATAGCCACTGAGGAAGCTCATCAAAATACTCATTCGCGAATGCTTTCATTATAATCTTACTTACAAGTTGGACAAAGGTACTGTCCTCAGGTTTAACTTGCGCGCCTTTCTTTTCAATATCCCCTTCATCTTGATTCCTTAAGATTACTAAACTATCCCACCAAAGAGTAATAAGACGATCTACTTCTTCTTCATTTTTGTCACTCAACCCTTCCTTTACTTTTTCTATAAGTTCTACTGAATACGCCTCCAAAATAAAGGAACGAAGACAATCTACAGCAAAAGAGTAGTCATCAAGGTTATTAGCAATTCTCTCATCGCTTTCAACATTGTTTTCACAGACCTTCAAATCCTTGGATTCTTTTTTAGAAACCTTCTTTTTATCAGCCTCTAAGGCACTAGCCAGTGTTAACTCGTTTTCACAAAGATAACTGTCGTCAGAACCTGCAATTTGAACTTTAATACCAAACTCACTTTCAATCTTTTCTTCTAGTGTTCCAACCTTCATGCTCTTTCTTACACTAAGATCGCCAGAACCTTTCTTCTTGCGAATCTGACTTATTGTTTGACCTTCATCAGCAAATGATCGACCGTCATATACTCTGAGAGTTAATCCAAATTCTTCTTGAAACCTTTTCTTTAAAGTCGCAACCTTGATCTGTCCAGTTATTGAAAATGCCATAATCAACTCTCCTTAAATTTGCGGATGAAAATAATTCCAAAACTCTAAATAAAAAATAGGACATCCTAATCAGTTGTCCCAAATCCTTAATATTTTATAAAACGAAATAAACTATCTCGTTTAATTATGTAATTGAACTGTCCACAAATAATCAAAGTACCGAACCTCATTGGTTGTTATTCCAATAACAAAGATTCAAGCAAACCTAAACCTAAGAATAGGCCGAGTATATCAGAGGAATACTTGTGTAAAAATTTATTTTGAGGTGATCTTAAGGAAGGTTTAAACAACTCTAATATTATATCTTTTTCTATTTAGACGGCTTCCATGCTCTAGCTGCTCTTCCAATAGGCTATCAAGCTCTCCGTTGTTTACAGCCTTTTTAAAGTCAAACTTTCGCCTTACGTTACTATGGTTTTCAGTAGTCACAGTTTTGTGCGACTTTTTGTGTAACGTTATGAGAAAAGTTCAGCAAAAACAATGGCAGATATTTTGTGGAAAAGTTTTGCGGAAATTAGTTTGGCTTGAAAATAAAAGAGTTACTATTGACCATTTATTCCCATTCAGTAGTAACGTAGATTATTAACTATTTAAAAACAATGAGTTAAGTAGACAACAATAGTAATGTGTAACTTTTGTGTAAGTTTCTAGAGCAAGTCTTTATTCGAAAAGTGACCAACGTTTCTATTCGATTTCAATAGTCTACGTGTTTTATGGTTACACATTGTGCGGTGCTATTTTAGTTGGAACATAACACAATAATAACCTCTATCTCATAAATGCATACTGTGCTTTCTTATATTCGGAATTTTGAATTCAAAAATTAATCAAATCTACTTACGAACTCAGATAAATCAAAACTCTTAATAGCTTTTCCTTCAACGGGCGCTACGAACATATAATTTGCACCATCCTTTAACTCTTTGTGTATATCGGCAAGGAGTGCTTCATCTTCTCTGCACATAACTTCCAATCTATTGGCCAATTCGCTTGGCGGAACTTGCATGTGGTACACATTTCTGCAACTGACATTATCCGCCGTACCTTTGCCAATGAATTCATTCAGCGCATCGAGTGAAGTGTCAGTTTCAGCATCAAGTTTAAGCTGATAAAAAGTTATTACGCCCTTATGATCTGACATCTTTGCTCTCCCTTCAATTTAATAATTGCTTGGTTGATCACATCAACTTTCATGCCTACCTATTTGTAAGAATTTCTTATACTATCTTCTTTTTCAAACTTTTGGCAGTTTTTAACACTAATCTTATTGCCCTCGTGTTAGGTGTTTATTTAAATATTTTTGGTAATATTTTATTAGTTAATATATCAGAAATTTAGGTGTCGAAAAAGAGCCCGAATTTGTTTTGACTACTGTTTAGATAAGCGACTGCCATAAGCTAATTGCTCTTCTAACAGCTCATCAAACTCTCCTTTGTCTACAGCCTTTTTAATACTTTGAAGTGTTGGTTCTAATTCTGTTTTTGTGGTTAATTCAATCGCATTTTTACCTTTTTCAAATTCTATTACCTTATTTCCATAACGAATAGTAAGTAGAGTAGTACCACCTAAATTCTCAGTCCACCAAAGTCTTACACGTTTTGGTATTTCAAGTTTACGTTCAGCGCCATCTTCATTACGAACCCACTTTATCTTCGTAGGTTTGTAATTGGAATCAGTTGCTAAAAGAATTTGTTCATCAATTTTAGCAATAAGCTTTCGTCTGCGTTTTAGAAAGGCATTATTGGGATTACGTTTTTTATTTGGAGCCAGTTTAAGTAACTTGAGCATAACAATCCTCCGATTCATAAAAGCATATTGTGCTTTCTAAGTTCGGAGGTTGTCATTCTAATGCGTCCATTTTGCTTGTGAAACGTTTTATCTAATTGATTTTTTAAAACTATCTCTAACTTTTAGGTATTTTATTTAGAGTACTTACTATCACTCGAGACCAAATGTGGTATCTTTTATGAAAGCTAATTTTAGGGTCATAAATGATGGGTGTCGAAGCAGAGATTATTGCATTAGCAAAGACCTACGCTACTAATCTCGATAAAAAAGTATCTGAGCGAATGCTTGAAATGGAAGAAGATGGCAACGATCATTATCTTATATATAAAGCACTTGGAGTATCAGAAAAAGAGGGTAAACAAATAGATTTATTTCAAAATAAGGGTCGATTTCTGTACAAATATGTCGGTAGCTTTATGGAGCAAGCGACAATACTATGTCTTAAAAATAAATTTTCGTCTGCGTCTACCGTGAAAGTGAAAAATAATTTAGGGAGCCGACCCAAAACCTTTGAGATAGATTGTTTGGTGAACGATCAAGACGCTTTTGAAATTAAGTGGAGAGATGCGACCACAGATGGTGATCACATAAACAAAGAGCACACAAGACTTAGGGTGATAGCAAGTTATGGCTACAAACCGATCAGATTAATGTTCTTTTCTCCATTAAGAGGTCAAGCAATAAAAATTCAAAAAAAGCTGCGTTCTATTTATGAGGATGAGGGTGGTCGATTTTACGAAGCACAAGAAGCATGGAATTTCATCCATCAGTATACTGATACAAATCTGAAACTAATAGTTACGAAACTTGCCACTGAGATTTTTGATGGCTAAAGATAATATTATTTTAGGAGACTGTTTTGACGTTTTTTCAAAAATTAACTGCCTAAATGCAGATCTAATTTATTTTGACCCTCCATTTTTTACTCAAAAAGAGCATTCACTGTCTACACGCGACGGAGAACAAAAATTTTCATTTACCGATAATTGGCTCTCAAATTCTGCATACGCATCATATATGTACGAAAGAATCAAGCTCATGTATTCCCACTTAAGTGATAGTGGTTCTATTTTTATTCATTGTGATACGAACGCAAATTATATATTTAGGTGCATACTTGATGATATTTTTGGCAAAAAAAATTTTCGATCAGAGATAGTTTGGGCATATAAAAGGTGGTCCAATAGTTCGCAAAGATTACTACCCAACCATCAGTACATTTTGTATTACACAAAGACGAATACGTACACATTCAAAAAAATTCATAGTGAATACGCCCCAACAACGAATTTAGATCAAATTCTCCAAAAAAGGAGTCGAGATATTCGAAATAAAGCTGTATACGCCAAAGATGAGGATGGCAATATAATTTTAGATAAAAGTAAAAAGGGTGTCCCTTTAAGTGATGTGTGGAGTATTCCATTTCTGAACCCAAAAGCTGCAGAACGTGTTGGCTATCCTACTCAGAAACCTATTCTTTTAATGGAGCAAATACTAAACATTGCGTCTAATAAAGATGACCTTGTTGTCGATCCTTTTTGCGGTAGTGGATCTATGCTTGTTGCAGCTAAACTCATGGGTCGCAGATATTTTGGAATAGATAAATCGGAAGAGGCGATCAACATAACTACATCAAGATTAAAAGAGCCTAAGAAAACATCCTCTGCTTTAATGGAAAGAGGCTATGGGTACTATGAAAATACGGACGATACAATTAGAGAGAAATTGATTGGAGTTGAGTGTAATTTCGTCCAACGTAATAAAGGGATCGATGCTATTCTAAAAAAACAGATTAATAAAAAGAATGTATTTATTAGAATACAAAGGCAAGGTGAAAATTTACAATCGGCCGTTAATGCGATTGAAAAAGCCACAAAAACGAAAGGCGACTCGATTAACATTGTTGTTTTGACTAATAATACAAATAGAACCCTCTTTAAACCTCAAACCTCGAGCTCAACATATATCATTGAGGATATTCCAATAGCTATTACAAAGCTATTTAACAGCCACAATTGCTAGATTTCTGATTTACGCCTCATTATGTCGCCTTGTCAGAGCAAAAATATTTTTTTATTTTTGTTAAACCGCACAATTTTGATTCAAAACCGTGATTTCAAAATTCAATACGTTGATTTTGAAACGGAGAAATCGGTTTTATTGGTTTTATTATTGATGGTTTGTTCTGCGGTTCTTTTTCTTTTGTTGGTTGAGCCACTCGCTGCTTAACTATTTTAGTTTTTGGTATTGCTACTGTTTTGGTTTTTGTTCTTACTTTCGGCTTTGTTAATTTTCTTGCCATAGCAACGACACTTTGACTTGTGCTCATAATTAATTCGAGTGCCGCCATTTTTGTCTCAGCATCAACCTTCTCTATTTCTGCTCGTATTATGTTAAGCGACTGTTGAATGTCTTTCAGTGCCGAGTTGTTCATACACATATTTAGCAGTAGAGTTGAAATCACCACCTCAAAAGCCTAAGTACTCCACTACAGAAAACCGCAGCTATATTTTTTAACTGTAATACCCATTTTCAACTAACAAGCCATTTTGCTTCTGATTGTTCATTTATATGCTGATGGCATTTTTCACTAAGCTTTATGAATTTATTGCCAATGAATTTATGCTCTTCTGTTAAAATCATGCGTTTTCCATAATGCTGTAGCTTGCTCGCACATATAGCCAATGTACCTACACTTGGTTCTTTCTGCTTAAAACGCAACGTGCGTAAATAGCACTCGCTTCTGCCCAACCAATCTTTACTAAACTCACTTTCGCTGTCTACAGCACGTATTTGGCTCAATAACTCAAAAACCTCGTAAATAAACACTTTTGACACTCTTTTCTCCTTAAGTTGATAAATAACTACATATACAAAGCAACCACCCATTGCTCTGTATTTATCTGCACATAGGGCTTTACCAAATAGCATTGAGTCTGCCAACGTATGTTGAAGCCGACAGAACTTGCTGCCCACTTTTGCTCTAACAGAGGCAAAACAACAAGCAAAGCCGCAATAGGGCTTGTAATGAATTATGCGGTGGAACGAGATGAGAGACTGAGCAATCGGTAACTCGTATGTGCTGTAGTGGTGGTGATTGGCTTCTACAGCATTGCGTTACGAACAACTCTACGCACGTAAAGGTAACAGCGTAACCCTATCTACCAACATTAAGTTGGTTGTGCGCGATCACTGACTGAAGAACTCACAAAAAGTTCGCAGTTTAGGAGAGGCGTTAAGCCTCTCTATGACTTCAGAATCTACAAAAAGCCCCAAACAAATCATATAAAGAAAACTACGCAGTGATGTTTTGAAGCGAACGCTAGTGAGCAGAAAAACATTACAAGTCGCTTAAGCGTAGCTTGAGCGTAATAAAGACCAAATAAATGTAACAAAATAGTTATTCTCTTATATTTCTTTGTAAGTCTTTGAAAAATGGAATGAGTTTTTTGAAATCAATTCGGTTGCTCAAATAGAACATCAGAAAACATAATGTATGTGTGAAAACATTATATTTAGAGGTGAAAAATGGCAAAAGCAAAGACACTCAACAAAGCAGAACTCAAACGTGTGCTTAACTACAATGACGCACATGAACGTTATAGAGAAAGAAACAGAGCAATGATACAGCTGACACACTTGTGTGGAATGAGAATCGGAGAAATAGTTAAATTAAAAGTTTCTGATGTAATTGACGAAAACGACGAGATCAAAGCAGAAATACAGCTGAATAAGAAACAAACCAAAGGCAAACAAGCACGTACTGTGTTTGTATCAAAGCGTATGCGAAAAGAACTAGATCGGTATATTAAACACGCTGTCGTGCGTTTTAGTGGTGGGTTTTTATTCAAAACGCAAAAGAGTCAGCGGTTTTCATCAAACACAGCTACACAACTGCTACAGCGTATTTACGAAAGAAGTGGTTTAAGTGGCGCTACATCACATAGCGGAAGGAGATCATTTATTACTGATTTAGCTACAAAGGGAATTTCAGTGCGTGTGTTAGCAGCACTAGCTGGCCATCAAAGCATTGCAACAACACAACGCTATATTGATGTGAATGATGAGATGCTTAGAAATGCTGTCGAACTCGTTTAAATCGGCTCAATCGTACCATCGTCATTTCGTTTGTAGTCTGCCAATGCGTTAGTAAGACGTATCTCATCATTTAAGTGGTAATAAGTACGTTCAATCTGCATAACGCTTGTTCCACACATATCAGCAATCTGCTTAAAGTTCAATCCACTCATAATACGTTGCGTAATCATAAAGTGCCGCAGACTGTATGGCACTAAATCACGTGCTTCTCTGTCTTTAATTTCCGCCAACTCAACAATTTTATGAAAATGATACAAAACCGTACGTTTGCTTAAAGTTTCTTCTCCATCAATACTAAAGATAAGTGCATTGCTGTTTTCATGTTGAGTTAATTCCTTCAAGCGTTCGAAGTGCTCGCCGCCTCTGCAATAAAAAACTCGACTGTTACGCACTTTGCTTGTTTCAGCTCGAACTCGTATCTTTGCCAATATACGTTGTGTGCCGTTAGTCTTTCTGCGTTCAATATCAACATCACTCCAACGTAACTGTCTTTGCTCGCCTACACGTAGACCACTGCTTGAAGCAATCAGTATATAGTGGCGAACTATTTCACGTGTTAAGCGTTCGTCTTCATCAATCTTCTTGTTTGATTTAGCACAGTACGTACGTAACGCTTTATAAATGCGTTTATATTCTTCGTTGGTAAACGTTGCTCGTCTTATCGCTTCGTTGTTTCTGTCAACTTTAGGGAGTTTTTTAAAATCAAAAGCTTCAAAGTGAGTTTCGTTGTTGCGGAACAAAAACTTCATGCAACTGTTGATCGTACTTTGTTCGTTTTGAATAGTGACTTGTTTGACGTTGTTTTTTGACTTCTTCATTCGTTCGTAAAAGTAATCCTCACAATCAATACGTTCCAACTCCTTTAGCTTTGTGTCTTTACCAATAAAGTCTAAAAAGTGCTGCAAATGCGTTTTGATTGTTGTGTGTCTACCTTTTACAATTAAACCACTCTCAACGTCTTTTTTTCTGTGTTCTAAATAATTATTCACTCCTTCTTTTGTAGTTAGAGAAAAGTAAGTTTTACCCATTTTGCGATTAGCAAAAATCTCTAAGTAAGCTTCTTTTCCTTTTTCAATGGCTGTAGTTTTACTGCGAGTACGGAGGCTTTTTCGTGCGTATTTACGTTCGTTGTTCAGCCACATCCTAAAGTGCCAATACGCACCTCTTTTGTAAATGGAGGCTTCATCGAAAATGGGGATTTCTTCTTCGTTGCAGTTCTGCCTTTTTAGAGCCAACCTTTCGCCTTACGTTACTATGGTTTTCAGTAGTCACAGTTTTGTGTGACTTTTTGTGTAACGTTATGAGAAAAGTTCAGCAAAAACAATGGCAGATATTTTGTAGGAAAGTTTTGCGAAAATTAGTTCGACTTGGAAATCAAAGAGTTACTAATGACCCTTTATTCCCATTCAATGGTTCCCGGTGGTTTGGAACTGATGTCATAGACCACACGATTAACCCCATGCACTTCATTGATGATGCGGTTAGAGAGTTTACCTAAAAGCTCATAAGGCAGGTGGGCCCAGTCGGCGGTCATGCCGTCGGTGCTGGTGACAGCGCGGATAGCAACTACGCTTTCATAGGTGCGGGAATCACCCATAACGCCTACGGTTTTTATAGGAAGCAGTACTGCAAATGATTGCCATAAATCATTGTACAAGCCTGCGGCCTTAACTTCTTCCAAGATAATTTTGTCGGCAGCACAAAGAATGTCGAGCCGTTCCCGGGTTATATCTCCCAGTATGCGGATGGCAAGACCTGGACCTGGGAACGGTTGCCGGTTGATGATTTCATCCGGCATCCCCATCTCCCGTCCCAGCAAACGTACTTCATCTTTGAATAACTCGCGAAAAGGTTCGAGAAGTTTTAAGTTCATTTTATCGGGCAGACCACCAACGTTGTGGTGAGATTTGATAACAGCTGAAGGGCCACCCTTAAAGGAAACTGACTCGATGACGTCAGGATACAATGTCCCTTGGGCAAGAAACGTGAAGTCACCCCGTTTTTTGGATTCTTCTTCGAATACTTCGATAAAGGTTTTGCCGATAGATTTCCTTTTTTGCTCTGGTTCGGTGATGTCTTTAAGTTTTCCGAGAAACTTGTCCGCGGCGTCGATGACATCGAGATTGATATTGAAGTTGTCGCGAAACGTGCTTTCTACTTTTTCTTTTTCGCCAGATCGTAAGAGCCCATTGTCGATGAACAGGCAGTGTAGGTTGTTGCCGATAGCTTTATGAATAAGTACCGCAGCAACCGAAGAATCTACCCCACCGCTCAACCCACAAACCACTTTTGAATTTTTCACCTTATCTCGAATATCTTTAATCATATATTCAATCAGAGATTCCATTTTCCAATTTCGGGCACATTGGCAGATTTTAAACAGGAAGTTATTGAGAATCTTCGTGCCCTCCACTGTGTGGACAACTTCAGGGTGAAATTGTAGGCCATAAATTTGGGCTACAGAGTTTTCAATAGCTGCTAGTGGCGAATTGTTTGTGTGGGCAATGCCTTTGAATCCATTTGGTAGCTTTGAGATGCGGTCTCCATGACTCATCCAGACGATGGAATTATTTATTACTTCTTTGAACATAAGGGAAAATTCATTCAGCATCAACTCGGCTCTACCAAATTCACGGTGCGGAGAAGAGTCTACCTTGCCGCCTAGCAAATGGGTGATGAGTTGCATGCCATAGCAGATGCCTAGAATGGGAACTCCAAGTTCAAACAGACTTGGGTCGCATAACGGAGAGTCTTTTTCCTGGACGCTTGCGGGGCCGCCGGAAAGAATGATACCTTTTACATTAAGAGCTTTGATTTCTCCTAACGTTAGGGTGCAGGGGTGAATCTCGCAATAGACCTGACATTCCCGCACTTTACGGGCAATGTTCTGAGTGTATTGTGACCCGAAATCAAGAATGAGGATTTTCTGTTCGTGCAGGATGTCAGTGGTCATGATAATGCAGGAATCCGTTTAGCTTGTCCGAAGAAAGTTCTTCGGCTCAATCGACATTATAATTTGGAGCTTCTTTAGTCACGATCACATCGTGAACATGGCTTTCGCGAAGCCCGGCCGAAGTGATCTTAATAAATGAAGCATTCTTTCTCAATTCGTCAATTGTGGTGGCTCCACAATAACCCATCCCTGCACGCAGTCCCCCTAACATTTGATGGACGGTGAATGATAAAGCGCCACGGAAGGGAATTCGAGCTTCTACTCCTTCTGGAACCAACTTGCTTTCTGATAGTTCCCACTCCTGGAAGTATCGGTCGCTTGAGCCCTGAGACATGGCACTGATGGAACCCATGCCTCGATATTCTTTATAGCTTCTTCCTTGGTAAAGGATCTTTTCTCCTGGGCTCTCTTCCGTTCCCGCAAACAATGAACCGATCATTACTGTACTAGCACCCGCAGCGATTGCTTTGGTGATGTCACCAGAAAGCTTGATGCCGCCATCGGAAATAATAGGGATATTTTTTTTCTCAGCTACTTTAACACATGCTGCAATGGCAGAGATTTGTGGGACGCCAACTCCCGATACTACACGTGTGGTGCAAATAGAGCCGGGACCAATACCAACTTTAACTGCATCGACTCCGGCTTTAATTAAAGCAGCAGTACCTTCTGCTGTTGCAACATTGCCGCCAATTAATTCAAGTTTTGGAAAAGTTTTTTTAATTTCCCGGATGGTTGTCAGTACCTTCTCTGAATGACCATGCGCACTGTCGATCACCAAAACGTCAAGTCCGACACGGATTAAATCTTCGATATGTTCTACAGGATTTTGAGTAACTCCCAAAGCGGCTCCTACTAAAAGGCGGCCCTTGGCGTCTTTGACGGCATTAGGGAATTTTCCTGCCTTCTCAATGTCTTTAGTAGTAATCAGTCCCTTGAGATGACCTTGTTTGTTGACCACTAGCAGTTTTTCAATGCGGTTGTCGTGCAGTAGTTGTTTGGACTTTTCAAGGGGAGTGCCTTCTGAAATAGTGACTAGATTGTCTTTAGTCATCAGGGTTTTTATTTTTTTATTGAGATTTTTCTCAAACCTGAGATCCCGGTTGGTCAAAATTCCCGCCAGTTTTTTGTTTTGTGTGATAGGTATTCCCTTGATATTGTATTTCCGCATTACTTCAAGGGCCTCACTTATTTTTTGTTCAGGGGCCATAGTAATCGGGTCGGGGATCATAGCGCTCACCGACCGTTTAACCTTGTCTACCATTTTACGTTGTTTTTCCGGTAGAAGATTTCGATGAATGATGCCGATTCCACCTTCCTGGGCTAAAGCAATAGCCAAGCTAGTTTCTGTCACGGTGTCCATGGGAGCACTGATCAATGGACTATTCAATTTTATCTTGCGGGTTAAGCGAGTCGTTAGCTTTACATTTACAGGTAAAACTTTCGAATGGGCAGGGAGTAGTAACACATCATCGAAAGTAAGATAGGTTGGAATATTTTTAGGGTCAATCATGAGTAATTATAGCAGAAATTTTATTGAAAATATAAAGTTGCAATACTAACATGACAGTCTTGCAGGTGGGGGGAATATTTTTTTACACGTTTTTCCCATAAGCAGGCATAAACTTTATGTGTAATTTTAAAAATGTGGTTGTGAGCAATAAGTTTCACAGGCTCAAAAAGATTTATATCGAGTTGTGATGTGTTCTCATTAGTATTCATATCCTGCTAGAAAATAACGAGTAATTGTAAGTTGCCTCCTTGAATATTTGGGTGATAATCTTAATTACATGAAATTGTTATTCCAAATTATTTTGGTTTCTTGGATGTCGTGTGGATCGGTTGATGCGCTGCCTTTGTTTTCTGGAACTGGAGAGCAAGAAGACTGGATGGGTACTTACTTTCAAGGTCGCAAGATAGGGTTTACTCGAGTGCAAACTCGCTGGACCCCAGAGGCTATTGAGGTGGATTCCAAGGTTTTTTTTCAGATACGTTCTGAGTCTACGGATCAATCCACAACGATTAATCAAACTACACGGCTCAGTTCGGATTTCAAACTTCTGAGTTTTTCTCTCCAGCAAGAGATCACTGGCCACCAGAAACAGGTTGTGGGCAGGATGAAAGGAAATAAGCTAACCTATCGGGTTACGTCACGAGGTTTTGATAAGGAAAAATCCATTGACCTTCCTCCCCAAGTGCTTCCTTCATCGACCTTTCTTTTAAACTTGGTAGTGAATAGGTTGGAGGTGGGACAAAAAGGGACCCTGCCTTTACTTCTGGAACCGTTTCTGATGCTGGTGAGTTTAGACTATGAAGTTTTGCGTCAGGAAAAACTGGAGTACGAAGGCAAACCTGTTGAAACTTATGTGATCAAGCAAAGATTTAGCGGCATAGAAACCATCTTATGGGTGGATAGGGATGGTACGGTAATTAAAGAAACCAATAATCAGGGTTTTAAATCGTTCAAGGAACCTGCTAATGTTGCACAAAAACTCGATCAACACCTCTCAGTAAGTGATTTAATCACCATGAGCTTGGTCATGCCGAGCCAGCCGATTAATCGATCGGATAGGTTGAGGGAAATAACTTTTCATCTCCAGCCTATTCGTTCTTCTGACCTTATTCCACAAGACCATCGGCAAAAAGTGCTCAAAACAGAAGCCCTGCCAAATGATTTTTATCGAGTTACGTTGCAAGTAAAGACTGAACCGGAAAGAATCACTGGTTTTTCAAACTGGCCAACAAAATCGTTACTATACGCAAAATATTTGGAAGAATCGACAGAGGTACAATCACATCACCCCATGATTGAATCTTTGGCAAGAGAACTTGCCGGAGAAACCAAAAATGACTGGGAAGTGGCCCAAAATATCAACCGTTGGGTGTACCTCAACTTGGGAAAACAGTTGATGGATACTGCAACAGCATTAGATGCTTTGCATGAAAGGCGGGGCGAATGTCAGTCGCATACCTATCTCTTCGCGGCACTGGCTAGGGCAGTAGGTATTCCCACTCGCATTGTAAATGGACTTGTATATTCTAAGGAATACACTGGGTTTCTTTATCATGCCTGGCCAGAAGTTTATGTGGGAGAGTGGCGAGCTCTTGATCCAACTTTTGGACAGAGCGAGGTAGATGCTACCCACATTAAGCTGACTGAAGGAGCAAGGGAAGGCCCTTTCGGCCTTATGGAGTTTGTCGGCAAGTTACAGATTGACTGGTCTATCAGGCCTAGGCACTAATGAACAATAGTTCTATCTTTTTGGCAAATTGTTCTTGCGCTATCTATGATTTCGATATGTTTTCCATTAAAAATCAATGCTATAAAAATATTTTTTGTTTTTTTATATTGGTTTTCGTTTTATATTCGTCCGTGTTTGAGGTATTGAAGAAGCTGAAACCTTTATATCTTGTGGTCTTGAAAGAAAGTTTTTAGGGCATTCTAGAATTTCATTGACAATACTACATCTTGTATATATTTTATTTAGCGACACAAAATGTAGGTAGTTTTGTGGTTTGAAGTAACTAAAAATTTTCAAGGAAGAAGTGAAGTTTTAATTTTTTTCCTTTGAACGTTTGAGTCATAACTGATTCAATTTGTTGAGATTATTTTCTAGTGAGGTAGAGCGAAATATGCGAATTGACAGGATATTTACCAAAGATCATCAAGACCCTTACGAAGGAATTGGTTTTGTAGATCGAGTTTCTAAGATCACCAATGCCAATGGCTCTGTGGTTTCTGAAATCAAGAACGTCTTGGTTCCTGACACTTGGTCGCAGGTAGCGGTGGATATCATGGCGCAAAAATATTTCCGCAAGGCAGGGGTTCCAGCTTGTTTGAAAAAGAAGTTTGAGCCTGGATTGCCTGAGTGGCTTTGTCCGTCGGTTCCGGACGAAAAGGCACTAAATAAGCTACCTCAATCAGAGCAGTTCTCCCGCGAGACCAAATCTCAGGAGGTTTTTCATCGCTTGGCCGGGTGCTGGACTTACTGGGGATGGAAAAATAATTGTTTCAGTGGTGAGAAGGAAGCACGTATTTACTTTGATGAGATGCGTTATATGTTAGCTCACCAGTTAGCAGCGCCTAATTCTCCCCAGTGGTTCAATACTGGAATGAACTGGGCTTATGGTCTAGAAGGGCCTGCGCAGGGGCATTATTACTTCGATGAGGAAGTGGGCAAACTTCAAAAATCGCAAAACTCTTATGAGCGACCCCAACCACATGCCTGCTTCATTCTTTCAGTGGGCGATGATCTGGTAGGTGACGGTGGAATTATGGATTTGTGGCGGCAGGAAGCCCGACTATTTAAGTTCGGGTCTGGGACTGGCAGTAATTTCTCCAATCTGCGTGGAGATGGGGAGTCTCTTTCCGGTGGCGGCAAGTCTTCTGGGCTAATGAGCTTCTTGAGGATTGGCGACCGGGCGGCAGGAGCTATCAAATCTGGCGGAACGACACGACGTGCAGCAAAAATGGTCACTCTCGACATGGACCATCCCGACATTGAGGAGTTTGTTGAGTGGAAGGTCAAGGAAGAGCGTAAAGTAGCAGCTCTTGCAGCTGGGAGCAAGATGACCCGTAGGTGCTTGAAAGAAGTAGTAAGTGCTTGTTGGGTGCAGAATGAGGCTGAAGATACCAGATTCGATGTGCAAAAAAATAAAGCTTTGAAAAAAGCCGTACGCAGAGGGTTGGATTGTTTTATTCCTGAAAACTATATTTATCGTGTTATTCAGCTAGCCCGTCAAGGGGTTAAAGATATTGAGTTTGAAGAGTACGATACCAACTGGACTTCCGAAGGTTACCTCACAGTTTCGGGGCAGAACTCCAATAATTCTGTTCGTCTCACAAATGAATTTCTGCGTGCAGTGGAGTGCGATGGAGACTGGAACCTAATCCGTAGAACGGATGGGGAGATCTCCAGAACTCTGCCAGCGAAAGGTTTGTGGGAAAAAGTCAACTACTCTGCTTGGTCCAGTGCTGATCCTGGGCTTCAATTCCACTCGACGATAAACGAGTGGCACACCTGCCCAGAAGATGGGCCGATTCGCGCTTCTAATCCATGCTCAGAATACATGTTTCTGGATGACACTGCATGCAACCTTGCGTCTATTAACCTGATGCGTTTTTATGATGAAGAGAAAGGTTTATTTGCAATAGAAGATTACCGTCATGCATGTCGTTTGTGGACTCTCACACTGGAAATTTCAGTAATGATGGCACAGTTCCCCAATCAGGCTATTGCTAAAAAGAGTTTTGAATTTCGCACTTTGGGTCTAGGTTATGCCAATTTGGGTGCAATGCTTATGGTGATGGGCATTCCTTATGATTCAGAAAATGGCCGAGCCATTGCTGGTGCTATTTCTGCCATGACTACCGGAGCTGCCTATGCTATGTCAGCAGAAATGGCTGGAGAGCTTGGACCCTTCGCAGGTTTTGAAAAGAACCGGAGTGCTATGCTTCGGGTTCTTAAAAACCACCAACGGGCAGCGCACAATAAGGAAGTTCATGAGTATGAAGGGCTCACCATATACCCGCAGGGTATTCAGGCAGAACATTGCCCCAACTATCTCCTTGACGCTGCTCAGAAGGAATGGGCAGATGCTCTAGAGCTGGGAAAGAAGAATGGTTTTCGCAATGCTCAGACCACATGTATTGCGCCAACAGGAACGATCGGATTGTTGATGGATTGTGATACTACAGGTATTGAGCCAGACTATGCTCTGATTAAGTATAAGAAGCTGGCGGGTGGAGGTTATTTCAAGATTATCAACCAGTCGGTCCCTGGTGCACTACGTAGACTTGGTTATAAGCCCGATGAAATTAAGGACATTGTTGATTATTGTGTGGGTACGGGAAGTCTGGAAACGGCTCCTTATATCAACCGGAATTCCCTTCGCAAAAAAGGATTTACTGATGATGTGCTTGATAATATTCAGCTTGAATTACCTATGGCTTTCGATATAAGTTTCGCGTTCAATAAATTTGTCTTGGGGGAATTGTTCTGCAAAGACGTGTTGAAGTTGACCAGTGAACAATTAGATTCTGTGACCTTCAATCTCCTTGAATATCTTGGTTTTACTGATGAAGAAATCCAGTCAGCCAATGACAGTATTTGTGGGAGAATGACAGTTGAAAATTCTCCTCACCTGAAAGAACACCATTATTCTGTTTTTGATTGTGCCAACCAGTGCGGAAAGTACGGCAAGCGCTTCATACGTCCTGAGGCGCATATTCGCATGATGGCGGCGGCCCAGCCTTTTCTTTCAGGCGCAATATCCAAAACTATTAACATGCCTAACGATGCCACTATGAACGATGTTGAACGGGCGCATATCTTGAGCTGGAAACTTATGTTGAAGGGAACCGCTATTTACCGAGATGGATCCAAATTGAGTCAGCCATTGAACAGTGTGGCAACAGACAGCTTCAACCAGTTGAAGATGGAAGAAGAAACTCCTGCCATGCAAACTGCCAAGCAGATCATTGAGGTTGTGCGTGAGCATAAGCGGAAAGCTCTGCCACATCGGAGAAAAGGTTATACCCAGAAAGCTTCGATAGGAGGTCATAAGGTTTATCTTAGAACCGGTGAATATGATGATGGAACGCTCGGTGAGATATTCATCGATATGCATAAAGAGGGGGCCGCCTACCGAAGTTTGATGAATTGCTTTGCCATTGCTATTTCATTAGGGCTGCAACACGGAGTGCCACTAGAAGAGTTTTCCGATGCATTTGTTTTCACTCGGTTTGAGCCCAACGGAATTGTTACCGGAAACAAGGCGATCACCATGTCTACTTCCACCATCGACTATATTTTTAGGGAATTAGCTATCAGTTATCTGGGCAGAACCGATCTCGCACAGGTGACTCCGGATGATCTAAGAGCCGATTCAATCGGGAAAAAGGATCAGCAGTCGGGCGATGATGAAGCCGTACTGGGTTCGAATGGTTTGTCCTCCGCATCACTTGATGAATCTACAACTACCAAAACGGTTGTTACTCCTAGAACCGCTGTTCCTTCAAATGGAAATGGCAATGGAGGCTCAGCCAAAAATTCGTCTACCGGAGTTGCAACTGCTACGGCGGTGATTGCCAAACTTAAAGGGTATGAAGGCGATGCCTGTCAGGAATGTGGAAGCTTGACGTTAGTTCGAAATGGAACTTGTTTGAAGTGCATGACCTGTGGAGCGACATCAGGTTGCTCCTGATTCACCGCACCCTACCTGAAAAAAAGTTTGCTGCAGGAGTTCAGCCGGCGAGTTCATCGCTGGCTTCTCTTGTTTAGCTCCTGTATCTCATCTTTTCTGCGCCAAAGATTTTGCGCAGCGAAACCCAAATGTTGGATTGTTCATTTTAAGATCGACATAGTTTCGAAATGAAATGCGAGCTTGGTCTTTATTGCTGGTCCATCCACCACCCTTCAAAATTCGAGTTTTGGGCCGAGATTTTGCGGATTGTTTTTTGTCGTCCACCCACTCCCAAACGTTCCCGGCCATATCCATCAGTCCGCTGGCACTGGCCCCGGATAGAAATGATCCTACCGGAGCAGAAAACAGGTACCCATCTTCTTTTCCTAGTAAATTAGAGTGCAGCGAAAGAAATCTTTTTCCCCAAGGATAAGAGAAGTTTTTGGCACCTCGAGCCGCAGCTTCCCATTCTTCTACTTGTGGAAGACGTTTACCAGCCCAAAGACAATACTTGCTTGCCTGAATCCAGTTAATACCCATTGCCGGACAATTGGGGCAGTCTTGTCCGTTAGTGAAAAGTTTTTCATTATAATGAGATTGGTATTTACGAAATTGAGTAACAGTAATTTCTGTTCGGTCTATATAAAATGCTGCAAGGTTCAAGAAAGATATTTCTTTTTTGTTCAGTTTCTCATGGTTAGAAAGCCGTTCTTTTTTGTTCAGTTTCTCATGGTTAGAAAGCCGTTCTTTTCCGACAAGATACTTCCCCGCGCGGATCAAAATCATTAATGAATGGTCTTGCTCGTTCAGTATAGTGGGAAGCGAAGAAGTTCTCACCGAACTACTTTTAAGGGGAGGGGTTGGTCGGGAGATAGATTCTGATCTGGAAGTTTTTGGTTTCTGTTTTGGAACTGATTGGTTAGTAGTAAAAGCCTTGCGGTAACGCTTGCGATGTTTCTTGCTGGTGGGGGCGCAGGCACTAACCCAGGTAAAAACGCATATGAAGCATATCAATAGTCTCAATGCTTTTCCTTGTTCATAATGGAATCCATTTTTTTTTTGAGTCGATGGTATTTAGTGTAGCTTATTTCTGCATCCTTTGTTTTGCCCATCAGTTCATAGGTAAAGCCTAGGCTGTACCATGCATTATAGTGAGTAGGGTCTAGCTGAATGGTTGATTTAAAAGCCTTTTCAGCAGCAATATATTGTTTTTCAAGGTTATGAATTCCACCCAATCCATAATGACCTGCAAGGTTTTTGGGGTCTTCTTCTACAGCTTTTAAGAAGGATTCTTTGGCTTTGTCATAATGTCCCTGGTTCGAATATTTGATACCTTCCTGCACATAAGCTTGTGAGCTTTTCTTTTTCCCGCATTGGGTCAAGAAAAGTCCAATGATAACAATAGCCAAACATTTTTGATACAGTGGGTTCATGCCAAGGCTTACGGGTATAAGTATAAAAACATAAGTAAACGTGCTTAATATAGTACCAATATTTAGCACCTTTTATAAAAAAAGGTTTATGTCTCTGAATAATCTTAATATTTTTTTGGAATAATTGACGAACTCATACTGACAACTTGTATCATTATTATTTTCGAATAAAGAGTAAAAATTGAATTTGTATCTCGAAGAACTCTAGGTTGCTTCGTCATTACGAGTCTAAATATAGACGATAACCTGAAACTAAAGCTAGGATAACCATTTTATCCTTCTTGACTATAGAGTATTTGGGAAAGGTTATAAGGTTAGTTATGCTCACTGCTAGTTTTAAGAAGGTAAGAGGTTCTTACACCGCTGGCGTATATATCAGCCCAGTGTGATGATTTTTTCTGTTCGGGAGTAAGCAGATCATGATAAGTACAGGACCGGGTTTGATATTCTTTCCAGTTAATATCAGCGTAAGACATTCCTAATGACTGAAACCAAATTTTCAATAGTGTATCAGTTGGAAGGGTAATGATACTCAGGTCTTTTTCATTATGCTGGAAAGAATATGGTAGCCGGTAATCTTTTTTATCTGGTTGAGTCAGGGATGTAAGTAGGATTGATAGTTTTAACGTTTCTTCGTTAATTGAGCTGTATACATCAGGAGCATCTTTGCCTTGAATAGCAGCATAGGCAGCTGTGAAAGTGTCGATGAGAACCGTTTCTTTCGCAACTTTCTGTATGAGTTTTAGCAGCCTATAAGGTTCAACCATATAATAGAGCGTGCCAAGACAAAACACAGTATCAAAACTTCCTTTCTCTATATTCTCTAAATAATAAAAAGCATCTTCAACTTGCAAGTTATATCGAGATTTATCGACCTCTAATTGTTGAAACAGTTCTTTCCCACGCTTGATAGTTTGTGCTTCCGAATCTATTCCTTGAACAAACTCAGCCCCGAGTTCAAGAGCAGAGTACATGAAGGTTCCTATATGACAGCCGATATCAAGAATTCTTTTACCTTTTATACAATTCTGGTTGCGAGTTATTAGATTATGTATCCTAGCGTTGAGGCATTCCAAGTTGTAGGGAATAGCCCAACGAAAACTACGGGTTTCGTTCGTCAAAAAGGGGGATTCTGCTTTAATAATAATTGGAGTTTTTTTCATGATGCTTCTGGACATCTTAAAAAAATAAATTTTCAGTTCACCCTTTTTTAGAACAAGGTGGATAGTTTGTAAAGCAACAGTTTAAATTTGAAACGATTTTATTTTTTGTCTTGATTTAGTTTTTTTATATAAAGTTGTCTATATTTTAAATATATGTATTGGGGCGGGGGGGGGTGATATAACTTCATAAATTTTTGGATAGAGTTAATATTACTTCTAATGAGACTATCCAATGGAACTTATGGTCAATAAATAATCACTAATCAAGCAAGTCATTCCGCAGGTTTTGTTGAAGGACAAACCAAAACCATAGTATTCGAGTTAAAACTAAACACCTAAGTTTAAACACAGAAAAGATACTATACTGTCAGGCACATACTAACACGGTCAGGTTCTGTCTATTTAAGAACGTCAAGCATACCCGAAAGACAAAGCTGCACCATATAACTCCTGCTGAATATGCTAGGGCAAATCGAATAAAAACTCCCTACTTTCAATTGGTGCCTTTATAATTAGGACATCATATTATTTTAGTGAGGCAAGGTTTGGTTAAAAAGAAACAAGAACGTTCATCCAATAAGAGTGCTGGTCTTTCAACATTGGGAGAAAAGCTAAAGAGTAGTAACCCTGATTTAGTCGAACGATTTGAAGCTATTCAGAGTGTTGAGCTGACAGTGCCAAGGTTAGTGCAGGTCATGGAAGATCTTTTGCCTTATCCCTGGGATGATATTGAACTGTTTGAGGAGGCAATTAAACTCACTGCTCAGGGCTTTTATGGCGAAGCAGTTGCGGTGTGTGGTGATGTATTGCGTGTTAGTCCTAACGCGTATCCTGCCTACCACCTTCTGGGTCATGTTTTCGGGGCAATGGGAAATCATCGCGAAGAAATTGAGCATTATCGCAAGGCGGTTCGGCTCAAGCCAAATTATCCGCAAATCTATTTTGACATGGCTACGGCGTATTGGATTTCGGGTAAGGAAAAAAAATCTTTCATTACACTAAAAAAAACCATACCCATGGCTCCAGATTTCGCGGTTGCGGACTATTGGCTTACATTCATCTTTGACCGATTGGGAAGAAACCGTGATATCTATCAGGTTTCTGAAAGTAGCTCGCTTGAACCGACTGAAACTTTTGCTCAGATTTGTGAGCTTCTTGGCACTGCATTCTTAGAGTACGGCTACCATGCTTCGGCACGTCAAGCTTTTAAGAAAGCGGTGAGAGTATGTCCGAATTTTCCAGCAGGTCATTATCAGTTGGGGATGTTACACCTTAAAAAACTGCGTAACCCTAAACGGGCTCAAAAATACCTAGAAGCCGCAGAGCAACTTTATATCCGTAGAAATGATTTTCAAAAGGCGGCTCTGGCGCATCAGCTATACCGGCCTAAGACTGAGGTTCCGGATCAAGCTAAGGCATCCGAAGAATGGTTAAAAGAGGGGTTACGACTTCAGGGGCTAAGCCGATATCAGGAAGCGGTAGACGCGTATCGTATGGCTCAGGGTTTTAAACCTGATTTTCTAGATGCCTTTTACAATATGGGGGTCGCTTATGGCTGTATGGAGGAAAATGGTATTGATGCTTTGCATAAGGCCGTATGGGTTTTCAAAAAATCAATAGACATTAATGAGGAATTTATTCATTCCTATACGGCACTGGGAGCATCTTATATTAAGCAAAACGAGTTGGAGTTGGCTATTCAGATATTGACTCGGGCTTTAGGTGTCGACCCTGAAGATTCAAATGTATCTTATTACTTGGGAATTGCCCATCGCATGAATATGCAATTTCCCCAAGCTGTCGATTATATGAGGCAGGCTGTAGCCCTTAAACCCGATTCGGTTCAAGTCCAGTTTTATTTTGGATTGTCGCTTATGGATATAGAAATGTTCGATGAAGCATGTGCAGCGTTTCGGGAAGTAGTTCGCATTAAACCTGATTTTGCTGAGGGGCATTTAATGCTGGGGAAATTATATCGCGAAAACATGCTGGATATAGATAAATCATTACATCATTTAAAAAAGGCCGAAAAGCTTTTCGTAAAGCTGGAGGATTATCAGCGAGTCGGACAGATTCGCCAGCTACTTAGCCGTCGTTCTAAATAATAATTGAAAATGATAAGTAGTGTTTTTACGGTGAAAACCTGTTTTTTCTGAACGAATTTTTGATTGTTTTATCTGATTATGGTCAAGGCAAACTACAGTCTGGTTGAAGATTATGGTTTGCATGGTATTTAGTTCAACCTAAAACTATTATTCTCTAAACAGAGAATTATTTAGGGTCAATAGGTTTCTCCCTTGTGCAAAATTAGAGAGGCTGAGTTGATGCAGTAGCGCATGCCGGTCGGTTCTGGGCCATCTTCAAATACATGTCCGAGATGTGAATCGCAGTTGCGACATAGCACTTCTGTCCTTCGCATAAAGAAAAGTGTATCCTGCTCGGTAGCAATACTGTCGGGGCTAAGAGGCTGGTAATAGCTCGGCCATCCAGTACCGGAATCAAATTTCGTTATAGAGGAGAAAAGCGGAGAATCACAACATACGCAATGATAGTTTCCCCGGTCATGGCAGTCCCAGTATTTTCCTGTGAAGGCCTGTTCAGTCCCTTTTTTACGGCATATTTTAAACTGTTCTTTGGTTAGGACTTTTTTCCATTCATCATCACTTTTGGTTATTTTTTCTGACATAGTTATAACCTTTTTAAATTTCTGATAACTCTTTTATGGTTTAATGTCGAGTTTTTTCTTATATCCCAATCCTATATTAACTTCTTTGAGGATCCTGAGTTGATCTTTCCGCAATTATTGCTTAAAAGGTAAAAATGAAATATGTGGAACCTGAAAAAGTTTATCGTGAAGGCTACCTTAGTTCTCTCGTCTACGTTTTATGTTAAAAATATCAAATCTATTTAGCACACAAGAGTAAGACAAGAAAAAATAAAATCTATCAATACGGGCAAATAGCCTTTAAATAAAAAAGAGTGCTTAACCTTGACTATTGGTTGCTTAACTTAAAAATAACCAATAGAAATTTGCTACAGTCTTCGTAAATAGATAAAGTTCTTAGTGTGAGATGTCCTTGCCAGATGCTTCCATCGTAAGTGGCTCTTTAATTCGTAATTCGTATATTTGTTTGACAAATGACTTAATCAGTCGCAATGGATTGAAAGAAATATCTAATGGATAAGCCTTTTTAAAATCCTCAGCAACGAGAGAGTGGTAATCCATAACTCCTGAAATGATAATATCCTCTATGTTAGACTGACCAAATTGTTTGATTCGTGCGGCCTCAAGCGAATAAACTTTTTCTAGGGGCATCTTTAACAGATGTGCAAAAATAAGATCGAGGGCGGTCATATCTTGTGAAGCGCCCATAACTCCAAGTGGATATGGGGTTCCGTTAATAGGGCCCTGCCCTTGCATAGCCTGAATTCCATCAACGATACTTAGGCATGGGTTTACATGGCGGGCAATATCTATCAGCATTTTCCCAAACTTGAGCTTGTCATTCTTAACCAAACAATGAAGGGCTGGTTTTCGCTTGCCAATAACTAGTCCAAAAAGATTTTTAATGCACAGCGTCATTGTCATCTGACAATGTGATTTAACCTTGGGTAAATTAATGATCCTATCATAGTGTTGTAGGCAGCCTGCAATTTTTAGATGTGGTACTTGTTCTGCGTTTTCAAATGTAATCGGATTACTCAAGGGTAAGATTTGTGCACCATATTTTTTTTTCAGAAAAGTATAGCCGGCTTTGCGAGCCACCGCAGATAAGCTACCCAGAGCAGGGCTATCGCTGATGACTATATGAGAGACCGACAGGTCTTTAAGGACTTTACATACAGCTTCTATGACTACAGGATGGGTGGTGACACAGCGATCGGGTTTGAATCCTCTTAGAAGATTTGGTTTTAAAAGCACCTTCTGCCCAAGACCAAACATAGATGCTTCAGGATTTAAGACTTCCAAAGAGTTTTGGATAAACTGCACAACGCCGTCCAGTGCATAGCTGTCGAATTTCTGCAGGTAAACTTTTGATTTCATAAAATATTAATTTAAATTGTATTCATTATATAATGTGTCAATTTTTATGATTAAAATTTATCTACATAAAAAATGATTAGGGTTAGAGAGTTTTTAGGATAACGAATAAAGAGATTTATAGATACCTAAGTTTCTTAAAACATGTTTGACGTAACGACGGGTTTCAGGATATGGGATGGATTCTATGAATACATCCTGATCACTTAAATGTCCAAATCGTTTAAGCCATTTTTTTAGCACATGAGGGCCAGCATTATAGGATATGAGTATATGCATACCGTTGTTGCCGAATCGCTTGTTCAGTTGACTTACATATTTCACACCTAGCCTTATATTCATATCAGGATCAAAGAGGGCATCAGTTTTAAAAGGTTTCTTCAATTTGGTTTTTGGGTACAGTTTTTTTCCAGTCGCCGGCATGATTTGCATAAGACCGCGAGCGCCAGCAGGGGAGAGCGCTCTGGCATCAAAAAGACTTTCCTGACGAATAATACCGTTTACAAAAAATGGGTCTACTTTTCGTTGCTTGGTATAAACTAAAATTGCTTTTTCGTAGGCAAGAGGGAAGAAATGCTTCCAGAATTTAGCTGAAAGATCTTTTTCATAAGGCTTAGTGGTGAAGTCTTTATACAAATGTAAAAGTCGGAGAGATTCTGCATAGCCTTGTGCCTGTTGATAAAGCTGGGAAAGCCACAAAACTCCAGCCAGGTTTTTCTTCGTGGTTTTTTTCAGTTCGCCGATTTCATTCCGTGCTTCCTGCATCAAACCAAGTTGGGTTAGTTCGTTGGCTCGAATGTGATGAAACTTTTCATGTTTATTAAGTGCTCGATCGATTCGCAGGCTTCCTTCTTTTATAAAAGAGGTTGAGTTTTGATTTTCAGGGAGCGTGTTGAGGCCAAGATTTGAAAGCCTGTCCTTCGAACGGATACCATGAAATGTATAAGGATAAAGCTCCGCAACCTTAATATATAAAGCACGGGCCACGTCTTTTTTTTCTAGTTTCTCTGCGCACTTTGCACTCCAGTATAGATTATACTCTATAAATGATTTTTCAGGGAATCGGTTGGCTGCTTCCTGAAATTTTTTGAATGCCTGCTCAAACTTCCCATCAAGATAATGAACCCAGCCCAATCGCCAGCCAGCCCACTGCGCATAGTCTTCCTCCGGATATTTTTCCAAAGCAGCTGTATAGTTTATTAAAGCTTCAGGAAAGTTTTTGCTCTCTTCATAAATTTTTCCGAGAAAAAACTGTGCCTTCACTGCTAACTTTGGAGAGTTTGTGTTTTTAGTTACTTCCTTAAAGTATTTAGCACCTGCCATAGGTTTGCCTAGGTTCCAAAGGTTTCTGCCAACATCAAATTTGGCAGCTTGTATCTTGGCGTGATGGGGATATGTTTTTAGAAACTGAAGTAAGGCTTTGTTAGCTTTTTTGCGATCTCGCAGTCCTTTATGCGCCTCAGCTAGAAAAAAATAAAATCGACCCGGTAAAAGTTTGGTTCTCTTTTTTAGTTGTTGAACTTCCTCAATTACCCTGTTGTATTGCACTCCCTTCAACAAACCTTTGATACGTTCAGTTTGCTCTCTTAATGTAAGCGGGATATCTTTGATCATATCCAAAGCTGATAGACGTTTGAGTGCCTCCTCAGCCTTAGGTGTTTTAGAGTGATTTGGGTGTTTAATATGTAGTTGGCGAAAGTTTAGGTAAGCGTCTTGTTGATTTCCAGACTGCTCCTGTATCTCAGCTAGTTTGAAGATAAGGTCAGGTAGAAATTCACGGAACTTCTGATGAATGAGATCTTTACTAATTGAGAGAATAGTTTTCTTCAGCGTTTTAATTGCTTCTGATTTTTCTCCTGATTTAATTTGCGATTCGGCAAGAACCAGTTTAAGCCTGGCATAAAGAAGGCTGTTGGGACTGCGATTAAGAAGTTCGTAAGCATTGTCTCGAACTTTTTTATGATTACCAGCTTGTGCTTGTGCCTGAATTAAATGGAAGAGGATATAATCTTCAACTTCCACATAATCTATGCTTAATGGTTCAAGAAGCTTTATGGTTTCTTCCGGTTTCCCTTGTTCCGTGTAAATGAGAGCACGTAAAAATCGGACGCGTTTGTTTTCTATCGAACCTAATGTCTGGTTTTTTATAGCCAGAAGGCTATTATTAGCCTTCGCCCACTTTTTTTTCTGAAAAAAATGTATAGCTTTGGCGTAGTTTTGGTCGGTGGTTATGGCTTCGCCAGTTTCAACAAAACTTAGAAAAATGGTTAAAAAACATGCGATAGCTTTAGGTAGGAAAGAAATTAGTTTGTCTGCTAGAGTTTGAGCTGTGTCATTGGAATTTATTGATAGGTTTTTGGAGTTATACATTTTTCTGAACCAGGTCAACTGCCTTTTGGCGTAATGCCGAGTCTCCTTTTTAATCTCATAAGTTGCACTATTCAAATCTAAATAACCTTGATGATATTGAATCATTTGGGCATAACCAATACTTTTGAAAGGTTTTAGTTTAGGGCTGTAGTCACGGTCTAAAATATTTTTGACTTCTTGTACTAAGCCGTTTTCAATCATTTTATCGACCCGCTGGTTGATCTGAGAATATAACTCGGCCCGGTCTCTATCTAGAATGAAAGTGTGGATGGGAAATCGACTTGAGGCTGGAGAGTCATTTTGATGGAATTCGGAAAAACGTTTTCCGGTATCCAGATAAACAGATAAAGCGCGCTCAATGCGCAGAGAATCTGTTTTAGAAATTTTTATAGCGTATTCAGGATCAACTCGCTGAAGCTCCTGATAAATTTTTTCAACCCCTTGCTCACAAATATCTTTCCCGATTTTTTTCCGGGTTTTATGTGAGGTTCCTTCTGCGCAATCGTAATCTTCGATCAGAGCTTTTATATAAAGTCCAGTACCACCAACTAATATAGGGACCTTACCTCGCTTGATAAGTTTAAGAATGATATCCACGGCACGTGCTTTAAAGCTAAAGGCATTGAACTCTTGGTTGGGCTCAAGAATATCAATTAAATGATGGGGAATTTCTTCCCGCGCAGCTAACGAAGGTTTCGCGGTGCCTATATCGAAATATTTATAGACCTGCATCGAATCAGCGCTGATAATATCCGTATTCAACTTTCGTGCAAGGGCTAGAGCGGTCTCACTTTTTCCTGATCCCGTTGGGCCGGTCAATATAATTAAAGGAAGCATAAACCTCTTTCATCCCATTTGAATAAGTTCCATCATCATTATAGACCGCTAACGGAGGATTGACGCTAAAATCGGTTTTTTTCTCTTTGCGGGCAGAAACAAGAACAATTTTTGCGGGTGTCTGATAATTCCCATGAACAAAACGAGCCTGGCTAGGATATAGGTTGTGGCATTCCAGTTCCCGCATTAGCTCACTCAGTCGTATAGGTGGGTAGGCTAGGCTTATCTGTCCACCTTTTTTTAATAGCCGAGCAGATTTGTCTAATAAAGAACTCATGCTAATAGATAGTTCGTGCCGAGCCACCGCTTTACCTGAATTTGGGTTGATCCTACCTGTCTCTATCTTTCTGTAAGGGGGGTTGGAAATAATATGGTCAAAGGATTCAGTTTTTAAACTTTCCGCTTCCTTAAGAAAGTCACCTTGAATAAGGGAAATTTGTTTTTCCATTCCATTCTGGCGAATATTTTTTTGCGCCTTTGAGCAATCCTGAATTTCAGAAGCTATTACCTTCAGGCTAGGTTGCCGGTGAACCATCAACAGCGAGATAATGCCGCAACCGGTTCCGATATCCAATACTAACTGATCTGGCAACAAAATAACAAAGTCTGCTAACAGGAATGGTTCGATGGAATAGCGATAGCCAGTATTTGTCTGATCAAGTATCAGCTCAGCTTCATAACTGTTCACTGGTATCATTAGTTTTGTAAGAATATCGTTTTAAATTGATTTTCCCGTTAGATTCTAACGCATACTAGGGAGAGGAGCAACCTTTTGCCTATTCCAACTATTTGTTTATTAAATTAGTTGTTATGCACGAGGTCAATGTAAGCTGTCAATGATAACTGCAAACAAATACGTTTTGCTTGATAGGCTAATGGTATTATTAAATCGATTTTGCAAGCAACCGGAGAAAGTAAAAAAAATCAGGCATTGATGCTAAACTTTACAAAACTGGACTAAACATTTGAGAGCACTCAGTACTAGGAAAAAAACCTTTCTGTGAGTACTAGTTGTCTCTATGTTCAGCAGGCAGTCACTTTTAATATCTACTGATTTTTTTTGATGACCATAGGAGTAAACAAATAAGCTGCCCTCTTTTTTTATAGGGGAGATTTAATTAGGGCGCTTAAAAATAGAGGTGTTCTATCCAGGATTTTTTTTTGGTTAGGATTATTGCTAGAGGTTCTTTTTGGTAGACGATAGGATACTGTCTCAAGGTAATGACAAGCCCGTCTGCTGGAGCTTTTATTTCTTCTAATCTTTTTCCGCTAAAGATGTCTAGGGTTTCTCCTATTTGTTGCCCTGCATGTACGGTGGCCCCCACTTTTATTTCTTTGAGAAACATACCTGCTGAATTGGCTAATACAGGCACTTCGTCATTAGCTTCATAAAACTGTGGTTTGTTGATCTTCTCATGTCTTATTGTTTTATTATCTCTTAAGATCTTTTCCGCAACCATAAAATTTACGATACCTTGAAATAGGGTTTCACATTGTGGCCGGTTCAGGGTCCGAGCTGACCCGACTGACAAGGTTGCGGCTACGATACCGAGTGCTTGCCAATTATATAGAAGACTAGCTGTGGGATGTATTTTTCGAGCGGCTTTTATTTTCAAATCGCGGCACAGTTTTTTGATTCTACCATCCAACTTAATCGCCTGGAGATGCGGAGAATCAGCGTAATGCAGGCGAGCCGATTGCAGGATAAGCCCCCAATAGGAATCGTTGGTATGAGTATAAATTGCTGATGCCAAGGCTTCGATAGTTTCCCCTTGCGGGTTGCCGGGAAATGCCAGTTCCATATCCATGCTGTCATAGGGCCACAGTTTTGAACCTGATTGAATTGCGTTCAAGTTGGCGACTGGGAAGCTGACTACCCTGCCTTTCAATGTGTAATTAGGGTCGGTGCCTTCAACCACAGAGTCTAAAAACATGGATAGGCGCGAGTTCAAATACATGCCATTCAAATGGTCTCCTTGAAGTCCGCTAACGATAGAAAGTGTTTCACCGGATTTCCCCCAGCTACTTTTATAAAGCTCAAGCTGAGCGCCGAATGCTGTTGGAATGGAAAGGACTTTTTCTTTCAAGCTGACTCCTCTTTAGCTATGCGGGCTAGTGGTGAGCCTTTGGCCGTCAGAGGGTATTCCCTCAGAGTGAAGAGCAGACCACAACATGGTGAACGGATTTCTTCCAGTACCTGACCTGAGATAGGGTCGATGAGAGTTCCAATTATTTCTCCTGTGGTCAATATTTTTCCTACTTCTACCTTTTTAATGAATAATCCGGCGTCGCCAGCCTGGACCATAGTGACTCCGTCTGGCTCCACCAGTCTTGGTTCTGCGATCTTGACCTGTGGTTCATCGGTTTCAAGCACACCGATTTGGCGAAGCAGGTTGAGGGTGCCAAGAACAATCTGTGCGCAATGATGTTTGTTAATGCGAAGGCAAATTCCAGTTTCAACTACGAGTGCCGGTATTTGATCCTGATTCAGGTTGTAACCCAAAGTAGACTCAAAAACCTGTGCGTGAGGGTGAACCCAGATAAGATCGACATTACAGAGCTTCGCCAGAGGGACAAGTTTCTTTTCAAAACTCTTGATAATTCTAATTTGTGGCAACTCCATCAGATAAAGATTGCTGGAGTGAATGTCGATCACTAGATCGGAGTTGGACTTTAGATCGTTGAATAAAGTTCTGGAGGTTTCATCGGGCAAGAAGTTTATGTTTTTTTTTCCAAATGTGCGGTTGATGTCGTTAGCAAAAAAAGGCCACAACCGAGTTCCTGTTTCAAGAGCTTGTGGGTTGACTGCGGGATAAATATTAATTTCTCCTTTAAAGGCTGAGGAATTCTGCTCTTCAAGATTTTTAAGGATTTGCAGGAGCCGGTGGCATATATTTAATCCTTCAAACTCGTCACCGTGTAGTCCGGCAAGTAGTGACACGCGTCTTGTCGGTTGAGGTGATTGAGAGGCAAACGTGTGGCGAATAATTTCAACCGGAGGTCCGACAGGCGTTTTAACAGAAAAGATACACTGGCTTTGCATAGAAGAAGAAGGTTAGGAGTTGTTTGACTTATGATTTTTTGGGGAAATTTTCATGGAGTCAATTTTTCTTTTTAGGGTATTGCGGTTAATACCCAAGACTTTCGCGGTTGCGACCTGCTTACCGGAATACTTACTTAATAGAATTTCAAACAGATGTTTTTCCACTTTTTGTATGAGCGTTTCATAAATTGCTCCATCTTCATGTTGATTGAGGAGAAAGTCTTTAAGCAACTGGTTTAGGCGGTCATCCCACTGGTGAACATCGTTGGTACTAACATCTTCTTGCAGGTGTGGTGGCAGATGCTCGGTCAAGATAGGGCCGGACATAGCCAACATCAAGGCTCGTTTGATTACGTTTTCAAGTTCACGAATATTTCCGCTCCAGTGATAACCGCTCAAGATGCGTGCTACATCGGGAGAAAGATAGACCTTGCCGCGTGCAAATGTTTTGTAGTATCGGTTGATAAAATGATTTGCTAGCAGAGGCACATCTTCCAAACGTTCTCTTAATGGAGGCATGTCAATATGGATTACGTTGAGGCGGTGGTATAGGTCTTCGCGAAACCTTTTTAGGTTCATCATGTCAGATAAGTTCTGGTTGGTTGCCGCAATGACCCGGACATTAACATTGACTGGGTCTTTGCCACCGACCATATAGAATTCATTGTTTTGCAGAACACGGAGGATTTTAGCTTGCAATGGCATTTCCATGTCGCCGATTTCGTCGAGAAAGAGGGTGCCTCCATCCGCTTGTTGAAATTTTCCAACCTTAGTCTCTATGGCACCAGTGAAGGCACCGCGTTGGTGCCCGAATAGTTCAGACTCCAAAAGTTCGCGTGAGATGGCGGCGCAGTTAATACAAATAAAAGGCTGGTTTTTGCGATGCGAGTATTGATGGAGTGTGCTGGCAACCATTTCTTTACCGGTTCCACTTTCTCCGGTAATGAGGACAGAAAGGCCAGAGCTTGCTGATTTGCCGATGGTCTTGAAAATTTCCTGCATGCGTTTGCTCTTGCCAATGATCGAGGAAACGTTGGATCCATCTTGTGTGTCAACTTCCTGATTTTTATCCGAAAAATCAGAGTCGGGGGGGGGAATTAACTGGGCATTTTTTGCCTTATCAATCAAACGATAAATTTCATCCAAATCAAAAGGCTTGGTGATATAGTCGTAGGCTTCCAGTCGCATTGCTTCAATGGTGTTGTTCATGGTGTCTTGAGCCGTCATCATAACGACTTTCAAGTCTGGAGAAATTTTACGAGCTTGTTCGAGAAGTTGTAACCCATTCATCTCCCCCATGAAAATGTCGGAGAACATCATCAAGTATTGGTTGGAGGTCAGTTGTTCAAGAGCTTCTTCACCGGATGAGGCAGTGTGGACGAGGTAGTTTTTCTTTTCCAGACCTTTTTTTAGTACCCAGATAATGTTTTGCTCATCGTCAACGATAAGAATTTTATGCTGCTTTTTTTTCATACACTTATCTTATCACCTCTTTCTGGTAGGGAGAAATACTTGCACTGTAGTCCCTAGATCCTTTTCGGAGGTGACTTTAATTTTCCCATGATGGTCTTCGACAATTTTTAGGGAAATGGGAAGTCCCAAACCACTGCCCTTTTGTTTCGTGGTGTGAAAGGGAGTGAACAGCTTTTTTTGAGTTTCCTCATCCATGCCTATGCCAGAATCGATGATTTCGACCACGATATGCTGCTGCGGAACTGAGGAAAGAGCCGTCTTGACGGCATAACCGGAGCCAACCCGTGTGATGATTTCAACTTTACCGCCTTTACGGGATGCTTCAATAGCATTTTTTATCAAGTTAAGAAAAACTTGCTTCAATTGGTCCTCATCGGCCTCGATTGAAGGTAAACTAGGATCATAAATTTGTTCAAACCGACCATTTTTTCGGGTAATGGTATCTTTTTCAAGCACCAATATTTCTTCCAGGACTTTATGAATATTGGTACTTTTAAATTTTAGGTCAAGGGGCCGTGTCAGGTCCATCATTCTCTTGACCATTCTATTTATCCGATCTACCTCAGAAATCACAATATCCAAGTATTCCTGATGAGACTTGTTTTTGATTTCTTGGCGCAGAAGTTGTGCTGAGCCGCTGATACCTCCTAAAGGGTTGCGGATTTCATGGGCAATTCCCATAGCAACCTGGCTTAAACTATGAAGGTGGTCAGCAGGTCTTTGTCGCTCCTCTAGTTCTCGAATTAAGGTCATATTTTTGATTAAAATTACTACTCCCTGAATTGAATCATCGGATTCAATAAAGGGTGAAAGGGTTAGATTAGCCGGAAACTTTGAAGAAGGGGTGTTGCGTGTACCTTCCGTCTCAACGTCATGATAGCAGGCACCGGTTATTAGGACTTTTCGGACTTTATCGAGAAGGTGTGATTGGCGGGGAAACAATTCTTCTAGGCTCCGATGGATGAACGAGTCGCGAGACCGGTGAAACATATCTTCGATGGTCAGGTTGCTTTCCTGGATGGTCAAAGATGGGGAAACCAGCAGAACTCCGTCTATGATGGAAAAAAAAATATTTTGGTGAAGGCGGTCGTCATTCATGGTCCCAGTTCCAGTTTATTTAGAACCTTTGGTCTTTTTGGACTTTTTCCCAGAGTAAGGACTTTTAGTTGATGGTTTTTTTGCCGGGGCTACAGTTTCAGGGACTTTAGCGGTGGGAGACTGAGATGTAGTTGCTGGGGCGTTCTCTGTGTCTTTTTTCCCCTGTTTGCTTTCCTTCTCCCAACCCTGCTTGCGTGCTTCGGAAGGGTATTCTGAAGTATACCATCCTGAACCTTTAAGAATAAACCCAGAAGCGGAAACCAGACGACGGACTTTACCGTTGTCTTTATCGTCACAACCGATGCCATTGCAGGTCTTTAAAGGTCTAGCTGAAATCGCCTGCATGGCCTCAAAAACAGCGTCACATTTGTCACATTTATATTCGTAAATCGGCATAACTCAAAATCTCCGGCGGTGGTTTGATTGCAATAAATATGATTCAAAAAAAAGCTTGCAAGGTGTAAGTTGAATTTTATCCTAGACTTGTGTGAGCCATTTTTTGAACTTTGGGTTGGCCCCGCGAACTACTTCAAAAAATGCTTTCTGGACCTGGTCTGTGAGCGGGCCTTTTTCCCCTATGCCAATAACACGGCCGTCAACTTCGCGGACGGGTGTTATTTCGGCAGCGGTTCCAGATAGAAATATCTCTTCTGCGATATACAGTTCATCACGAGTAATAGTTCTTTCTTCCAGAGAAATCCCTAAATCAGCACATATTTCCATGACGGCGTTACGGGTGATCCCGTCGAGGTTAGAGCAGGATAAAGAGGGAGTGTGTAACCTCCCTTTGGAAAAAATAAAAATATTTTCTCCCGATCCTTCTGAAACGTAGCCCGAAGGGTCGAGAAGAATGGCTTCGTCATAACCGTCGCGAATGGCCTCGGCTTTGGCCAAAATGGAGTTGATGTAGTAACCGCAGGCTTTAGCTTTAGTCATGGTAACATTGACATGGTGTCGGGTAAAAGAAGACAGGCGAACACGGATTCCCTTATTCAGACCATCCTCTCCCAGATAAGTACCCCAGGGCCATGCAGCAATAGCGCAACGGACATCAACACCTTTTGGGTTAAGACCCATTTTGTTGTCGCCTAGAAATATGATGGGACGGATGTAGCATTCTTCTAGCTTATTTTTCCTGACGACATTAAGGATGGCGTCATAGATATCTTTGTTTGAAAAAGGGATCTCAATACCGAGAATAACAGCAGACTGAAATAACCGATCGACATGTTCTTGCAGACGGAAAATTGACGATCCGTTACCTTGGGAACTGTAACAACGAATACCTTCAAAGACTCCGAGTCCATAGTGCAGAGTATGTGTGAGAACATGGACATTAGCTTCGTGCCAAGGAACCATTTTCCCATCCATCCAGATTTTTTCAGATTTTTTCAATAGGAACTCTTGATATAGTATGTTTTGTCTGTTTCGGGGCAAAATAGTGTAAAGTTAAATAGTATTGGGCCTTAGGAATAAAATCAAGCCAAATAAATGCATTGACATGTTAAAATGGGTCTGCTAATTTCTCCCCTTTCGCTTTTGATTTAAGAAAGGGCCGCTAGCTCAGTTGGTAGAGCACTTG
>JGI24922J38493_100314_pt1 | contig 43532 bp, 39 predicted proteins | sample LinPFosplate10_FD_38493 | JGI IMG/M metagenome (IMG submission 38493)
CGAGCTCGGTACCCGGGGATCCCACTTATTATAGAGGAGAATGTGGGGCATTAAAGTAGCCCCATTTCATAGAAAGGGAATCGAAATGCAGTACAGATTAAAAATTGTATTTGTGGATGGGCAGGAATTGATATTGGAAACCACGGAAAAACATGGCTTCAGTGATGATTTGGAGCTGTTTGAAGTTACCACTGCCGATGAAATTTTTGTTATTCCATTAAAGCAAATAAAATATATCGCTTGCGATTCCAAAATATTCAAAAATTAGTTCAAGGCTTCCTCCGGTGATAAAGAAAATTTTATAGCCGGATGCGCGCCTTCTTTGCCCAAGCCTCCTCGTTAAACTTTCCCTGATAAAAATTTTCAAAAAGAGTCTCTTTTAAAGTTAATGCTTTTCCATCGATAAAATTCCTATTTTTGATAGGTGACAAATTTTTTTCTTCAGTCTCTGTGTTTTTATCTACAGACTGTTTCGATTCCATAGGCTCTAATTTGTATGAAATGGAGTTATTGTTCTTTTCAGAAATCATTTCGTGCAACTCATCCAAGCTAAGAAAAAGGTTTAAAACCGCCATGTTATCGATTTCTTCTTTTTCCTTAAGTTGTAACAGTATTTTCTGGATTTCTTTAGACGAAATAATGGCTGTCAAAATGGCATCGTTTAAGTTTTCATAATCCTTTTCAAAAAATGAATCCATGTTTGGGAACTCCCCGATATTATTAAAAATTAAATGGTTTAATTTTTAAATAGCAAAACCTATGCCATTATTAGTTTTGTCCAGCAAGGGCGTTTAAGTTGTTTTATATAAAGGTTTTTGGGGTTTGCGATTGGATTTGGAAATCGATATGTTTTTGACATAACCTATAAAGAAGGTGTATTTTTTGACTTTTACTATTTTAATAGAACTCTATCTGTCTATTTTTTAGCACATTTTGTGTAGCATGATTTTTGATTATGGAATTCTGGAACGTGTAAAGCTTATTGAAATAAGCGATGTCAGGTATTAAGATGTAAATAAGTGTCAAGTATGTAGTTAGTTCTGGAAAGCTATGTCGGTTTTTTGCTAAAAATCTAAAGACTGTTCGCAAAGAATTAGGTTGTACTCAATCTGTGATGTAAGAGATATTAAGGGTTGGTTTCGGGACTTTTGTGAAGTACGAAGCAGGGAAAACAGATGCTCCCGTTTCGGTTCTGGTAAAAATTGCTTGTTTGGGTAATATTTCACTAGAACAGTAGTTGACGATCACTATTGAACCAAATGATATTGCTCCTCTTGATAAAATAAATAAAGGAGAGTCTATCTATCTATGTTAAATCGATCTATTTTAAAGTAGGTCATGTGACTTTTAAGGATCCGGATCGCCAGGAATTGATGTCAATTGATGATGCCAAAAATCAAATTTTTACTTTATTTCAAAAAATGTCGCCGCTTTTTAAGAAAGATTGCATGAACTCGATAGATCAGATTGCTGAAACAGAAAGAGTAGTCTGCGGACTTTCAGATAGGAGGGGAAGGAAGTAAAGGCAATGGAAGATGACACCTAAAGTAAAAATTGAAGTTAAAACTTCTCCCAAGTCAAAAACGAAAAGAAAACCGGGTAAAAAATTGGACAAAAAAGCTTTGCAAGAGAAGTTAGACAAGCTTAAAATAGTCATCTGATCTATTAATAAAATCACCGTGAGATAAAAATTTGTGAAATTTGCCGGTGTCAGAAGGTCGTGGCACAGTGTCGCGGGGCTAGTCATTCTTTCCGCTTTTATTTTCCTTGAGTTTTATGCCAACCTGTTTGAAAAAAGTGTCGGTTATTACTTAAAATGGCAAAATCACAAGCGGCCTCAATTAGGTCGAATGTGGGAGCGGGATAGGCAGTCCCTCATAGCACAAGCCCAAATTCAATCCATTCGTTCTTCCCTGGATATTCAGGAAGAAAATGCCTCGGGTATTTCTTCTCTCAAAGAGTTGTTTGAAAATGTTGCTCCAGGTTTTCCCTTGGTAGTAACCCGTGAGAAATTCCTTCACCTTTATTTTGATTTCCCTGGTTTGGGATCAGAGCAAATCATTTCTCCTTATGATTTGATCAACCTCGATTCTGGAAAAAACTGGGAGCGGGTGTTACTAAAACGGTTCGGCCCTTGGATAACTCTTCAATTCCTTGATCAAAAAAACATTCCCGTCCACGAAGTATTCTTATCTGTAGATACGATATCGGAAGTCCACGCTACTCGTTCGATAAAGAGAGGAACGCTTGAAGATTCTGATTTTAAGGAAAATCGAATTTTTGAGATTGATGAAGTATTACCTGTTTTAAAAAGTCTGGATTCGGTTACTCAAAAGGCAGTTTTTCCTGAGCCTCGCTGGTTTTTAGAAAAAAATTATCGTATTTCCCGGGTCGGGATTACTGATGTTGTGACTGGCGAGGAGCAGCATCTTATATTTGGAGTTGAATACGATACAGATTACTACACGGGTATTCTATTCATACCCGTCGCTTTGGAATTGGCTCATAACATAATGTCTCAAATTGACAGGTCGGATGTTTTGGATCTGACTGAACCACAACCTTCGTTTGAGGTTAGCCCTTGATACGTCGTTTTCTCCAATTTTTGAATCTTGTAATTGTCACCCTAATTCTGGTTTCAATTTTGTCCGTTGGGACACTTTATTTTTGGTTGAGTAAAGACCTGCCCCAGCTTCCACAAAGCCTCGAAAACATCAACCTAAGCTTGCCTACGGAGATATATTCAGCTGATGGTGAACGCATTAAGGTTCTTGGGCAAAGGCATCCTGTAAGCATTGAAGATATCTCACCTGATTTTTTTAAGGCAATTATAGCTGTTGAAGATTCCAGATTTTATAAGCATAGCGGAATAGATCATCGAGGCCTTATAAGGGCATTGATAACTAACTTTAGAACTAAAAGGGTTGCTCAGGGAGGTAGCACGATAACCCAACAGCTATCTAAAAATCTATTTTTTTCGTTTGAACGTAATTGGATTCGAAAAATTAAAGAGATGTTGATCGCGTTCCAATTGGAAGTTACTTTTAGCAAAGAGCAGATTCTAGAAGCCTATGGTAATCAAATTTACTTTGGCAGTGGGGCATACGGGGTAGAAGAAGCTGCCCAAACCTATTTTAAAAGAAGAGCTAGAGAGCTAACTCTATTACAAGCTGCCATGCTTGCAGGCCTGCCCAATTCTCCTAATAATGCAAATCCGTTTGTACACTATAAGAGGGCTATGAAGCGAACGGATTATGTGTTGCGGCGAATGGTATCAGAAAAATTAATCTCAAAAAGCGAAAGAGAAGAAGCGCTAATTTCAATACTTGATCTGGCGAATCCCAAAATTGAATCCAACCCTAATTTTTATTTTGTGAATGAAGTGCTGGCAAAACTTGAAAAAGATTATGGAAAAGAATTTGTGCATTTTGGTGGGCTGAAGATATTTACTACATTGGATACTCGATACCAACAGTTTGCTTTAAGGGGTGCCCGCAATCATTTGGAAGCTTTGCAAGGTAAAGTGAAAAAAGAAACTGGATCAATGAAACTGCAAGTGGCTTTGGTAGCTATTGAAAATAAAAGCGGGGCGGTCAAAGCTTTATTAGGAGGAAGAAACTATTCCCATAGTCAGTTTAATCGAGCTGTTTCAAACAATAGACTGCCGGGTTCTTCTTTCAAGCCTTTTGTTTATTTGACAGCTATGGAAACCCTGGGTCTTTCCCCGGCAACTGTCATTGTTGATGAACCTGTCACAATAGAAATTCCTGGGTCAAATTCATGGGAGCCGCAGAATTTTGATAAAGAATTTGCTGGAAGTATTGTACTTAAAAAAGCATTGTTGAAATCCATCAATATTGTATCCGCTAAACTCATGCAACAGGTCGGCCCAGAAAAGGTCATCCGCACTGCGCGTAAATTTGGGATTAAAAGTCCTTTAGGAAAAAACCTCTCTCTTGCATTAGGCACCTCGGGGGTTGCTCCTCTGGAAATCGCATCGGCTTACAGTGTGATCGCAAACCTTGGAATATATAATGAACCGTATTTAATTCAACAGATAGAAGATTTTCAAGGTAACCGTCTTTATGAGCATTATTATCAAGGGGTGCAACAGTTTTCACCTGACACGCTTTATCCGCTATTGGATATGATGCAGGGTGTTGTCGAAAGAGGTACAGGAAGAATCATCCGAAGGATGGGGTTCAAACATCCGGCGGCAGGAAAAACAGGTACCACGAATGATTTTAAGGATGCTTGGTTTAATGGATTTACAAAAGATATCTCTGCATCGGTTTGGGTGGGATACGATGATAACGGTTCAATGAGAACTAAATCTGGAAGAGGTTTGACAGGGGCGAGTGCGGCTGCACCTATCTGGGTCCATTTTATGCAAAAAGCCCTTGCTGGAAAAACTAGGGTCAAGTTTCCTGTTCCAGAGAATATAAAATTTGTCACGGTTGATGTAGAAACGGGACGTTTTCCCGGGGAGTTCTCTCTTGAAAAAATTCAGGTGGCAGTAAAAGAGGATGTGGATCTTTCCCCTTTGCCAATTGAAAATACAGAGTTGGAAGGTGAGATAGAACTTCTTCAAAAAACAGAATCTAATGAAGATCTTTCAAAATCCTAAGTAAATATGTTGTTTCAAACTCTTAAATTTTATTTGGCTAGATTGTCGGTTTCGATTCTCCTAGTTTTCGGGGTTGGGTTTTCGGCTCTTTATTTCCTCCATGAAGTGGCTCTGCCGAATATCATGTTTGACGATTTAGCTATCCAATGGGCAATTTTTATGATTTGTCTGTTTTTTGGTTTTGTTGGCTACGGCATGCTAGGCGAACAAAGGTTTTATAATTCGCTGCACGGTTTAAAAAATATTCCCCCCAAATCAATTGTTGATAATATAAAAAATCAGTTTGAAAGTTTAATAGAGTTCACGTACTCCTCCTATTTTTTACCTCCCACTGGAAAACGCTATCGAAATTTAAGTGTCTTGCAATATGCAGATTACCTTCTTTCAATAGGGGAAGAAACGCCTAAGGCATTAAATATTTATGTGCAGGCATTTATTCAAAGTCCACAAAACGCGCGTTTTAGAAAACCTCTTTTATCAATTCTGAATCGAGGCCAGGAGCTGAATCCGCAGGAAATGGATTTACTGCTCATTATGTTTCAGAATGAAGAAACGCACGACCCTGTTCTTATATCGTATTTGGCAGGATTATTTCTAAAAGCTCGACAATGGTCGGGGCAAACAGAGCCGCTTTTTTTAAGCGCACTTGAAGAGAAGAGTCATCTTTCGGATGAGATTGTCAGTTTTGCTCTGCCTATTTATTTGTCTCATAAACGGACCGATGTGCAAGCCTTGAGCTTCTATGTTCAAGCTCTGGAGTTTTCTCTCCCTAAAAAAGATCAACTGAAAACCATTTTGGCACAATCATTTTGTGATGGAAACCTTATAGGTGTTTCTCCAAGTTTGCATAGAAAATGCGAAGAAATATTTTATCAATTGTCCGAAGTTAAACAGGCTGAGTTAAAATCTAAGTCGGATGAGACCCATGTCGCATATAAGTTGAAAAAAATAAAACTGTTCAGGAAAGAGGATTTGCAAGACCTGAAAAATTTGAAAGTTGAAATGGGGTTGGTTGCATCCAAGGTTTATCTATTATGGAGTGGATTAATATGGTTGGCACGGGTTATAAAAAATATTGGGAAATGGATGTTATTGCGAGTTTTAGATGGTGTTTATTTGTTTGGGAAACTGCCATTTAAAGTTAAACTTGGAAGTTTTACAATAGTTTTAGTTTTTATTCTTATTGGACTAGGTTTTAAGGAAATATGGTTTCCTATTAAAGAACAGGATAGTTTAGTTGTTCAGAATGAATCCTATATTGCAAACGATTCATCCAAAGACAAAGAAAAAAACCGAGTTTATACAGTACAAATTGCAGCAGTGATATCTGCTAAACAAGCTAATAAGCTGGTGAGAAAGTTGAAAGAAAATGGGCTTAAGAATTTGTATGTCGTTAAATCGAAACGTAGATCAGGTGGACATTGGTATAAGTTGAGAGTGGGGCAGTTTACATCAAAAAGCAGGGCTAGCGAATTTGCAAACCGGCTTGTCGCCGATAAAACTTTGAAAAATTATTTTATTATCTCCCTTCCTAAGAAATAAATTTTAATCAATTTGTTGTTTGTCCATCTATTTTTTATAAATCTGTTGAAATTATTGAATTCTAATTACTTTTAACTTCAGGAGCTGGGCTTGAATAACCTGAAAGCATTTTTTCCATATGTCCAAAAATATCGCAGAGAATTTCTGCTTGGTATTTTTTCGTTGATTGTTGCCGATTGCATGACACTTGTGGTTCCTTTGTTAATAAAAGAATTTATTGATATACTTCCACAAAAACCATCAGTCGAACTTTTGTTAAAGTATGTTCTCTATCTTTTTTTGATTTCATTAGTTCTCGTGGTGGGGCGATACGGATGGCGTAAATATATGTTTGGCCTTTCCCGAAAGATTGAGTTTGATGTTTTAAATGATCTTTTCAGTCACCTACTTAGTCTGGATAGATTGTGGTACCAGAAACAAAAGACAGGGGACCTTATGTCTCGAGCTACAAACGATTTAAGGGCAATTCGTGAATTTTTTGGTCTGGGTATATTGATTCTAATTGATGCCGTTTTTGTTATTGTTATGGCTGTGACGATGATGGTCTGGATTAATTATGAATTAACTCTTAATGTTTTCATCCCTTTACCGATCGTATCCATTCTGTTCTTTTCTTTTGTTAAAGAAATTCGCAAGCGTCATGAAGCAGTTCAAGAACATTTATCGAAAATCACTGGACATGTACAGGAAAACCTTTCTGGTATACGAGTATTGCATGCGTTTGTTCAGGAAGAAAATGAGAAGAATAAGTTTGAAAATTTAAATCAGGAATACATTAAAAAGAATCTCCGGGTTACACAAGTGTTTGGAATATTTACCCCATCAATGGTTTTTGCGATTGGGGTTGCTGGCATGATTTCTTTATGGATGGGAGGTAGATCAGTTATTGCGGATGAAATTACTTTGGGATCATTTGTTGCCTTCAACGGATATCTGATGCTTTTGTCCTGGCCGATGATGGGAATAGGATATGTTTTCAATCTGACTCAAAAAGGTCTTGTTGGTATGTCGCGAGTCAATGAAATATTTTTAGCTAGTCCCTCAATTTCATATAGGGGTGAGAATTTTATACCTGACACCAACAGTGACCTTAAAATCTCGGGAATTCGATTTAATTATCCCGGTGAAACCCAAGAGGTATTGAAAGAAATTGATATTACAATTCCTTGTGGAACTGCGCTCGGTATTGTTGGGAAGATTGGATCAGGTAAAACAACTTTAGCAAGAATGTTACTGCGATTTTATGATCCTGATTCGGGTGATATTTTGATTAATGGAAAATCAATTCAAGAAATGCCTTTAAAAAGTTTGCGTGATTATATTGGCTATGTGAGTCAGGAGCCTTTTCTTTTCTCAACATCCATTCGTAATAACATCGCCTTAGGAAGGGAAAATGCGTCCGAATCTGAGATTGAGCGAATCATTAAGATTTCAGGTATGACTTCTGACTTGGAAAGTTTCCCTGATCACTTGGAAACTATGATCGGCGAAAAAGGCGTCACCTTATCTGGAGGTCAGAAACAAAGAATAGCCTTGGCCCGGGCTTTATTTAAGAAGCCACCATTATTAATTCTTGATGATTCATTTTCTAATTTGGACTCTGCAATGGAAAAGGAGTTACTAAGTAATTTGAAAATATATTTTAAAGATACTACAAAGATAATAATATCCCACCGTCTCTCTACTATTTTGGATGCTGACAATATAATTGTTATTGAAGATGGGAGCATTTCTGAACAGGGAAATCACTCTCAACTCATAAAGTCGGGTGGAATTTATGCTAGTTTATTTCAAAGTCAGGAATTAGCTAGAGAAATGGATATCATTCTTTAATGCTCCAATACGAAGATCGTCGGTATAAAGATTGGGTTTTATTTAAAAGAGTTCTTGCCCATTTAAAACCCTATTCTAGTTTTGTGTCCCTTGCCATCTTACTCCTTTTAGTAGTTTCAATATTGAACCTTGCGGGACCTTATCTCACGAAAGTTGTTATTGATGATCATATAAAAGCAGGCGATATGAATGGCCTCGATGTTATTGCTGGAGCATATTTATCGATATTGGTTTTTTCTTTCATATTCCAGTTTTGTCAGACTTATCTCATGCAAGTCATTGGGCAAAAAGTCATGTTTGATCTTCGATCAAAGGTGTTTGATCATCTCCATAAAATGTCTTTTTCCTATTTTGATAAGAATCCTATTGGAAGAATGATTACTCGTGTAGTGAATGATGTTGAGGTGCTGAACGAAATGCTGACTTCAGGACTTATCCTTATTTTTAGCGATTTGTTTACGCTTGTGGGGATTTTCTGTGTCATGTTTTATCTTGACTGGAGACTAACTCTAGTTGTTTGTATTGTATTTCCAGTTTTGGCGACTGCAACAAGAATGTATCGAGTTCGGGCGCGGGATGCGCTAAGAAAAAACCGTCTTCATGTATCAAAACTCAATTCTTATTTAGAGGAAAATCTTTCAGGAGTCCATACGGTTCAGAGTTTCAATCGTGAAACTAAGAACTATGAAAAATTCTCATCTATTAATGGTGAGCGGTTGAAAGAGGATCTTCGAACCGTTCGCTACAATGCCTTTTATATGCCGTCTATTGATTTTTTCAGTTCCCTAGCTATTGCGATGGTTTTTTGGTATGGCGGTGGACGATTTATTCAGGATGAAATTCAATTAGGAATTCTGGTCGCATTTATCCAATATTTGCAAAAGTTCTTTGAGCCGATCCGTGATCTAGCTGAAAAATTCAATATCATACAAACGGCTATGGCATCATCTGAGCGTATTTTTGAATTGCTCGATACCCCTGAGCAAATACCTGAGTCCGTTCCTCCCAAAAGTGATTTTAAATTACATGGTGATGTGGAATTTAAGAATGTCTGGTTTGCATATAAAGATGAACGATATGTTTTGAAGGATTTATCTTTTTCTTTAAAATCGGGCGAGAGTCTTGCGATTGTTGGTTCTACTGGATCTGGAAAGTCTACGATAATTAATACCCTTTGTCAGTTTTATGAGATAGCAAAAGGCGACATTCTTTTTGATGGCCATTCTATAAAGAAAATAAATAAATATGATTTGCGAAGACAAATTGCATTGGTGCAACAAGATGTATTCTTATTCTCAGGGAGTATTCTGGATAATATTCGCATGGGAAATCAACAAATGGAACAAAAGCAGATTGAGTCAATTTCTCATGCGGTCAGCTCACATAACTTCATCAGCAATCTCCCATTCAAATATGAACAGGAGTTGAATGAGGGTGATATTTCCTCAGGACAAAGACAGTTGTTATCTTTCGCCAGGGCGCTTGTAGCTCAACCTAAAATACTGGTATTTGATGAAGCAACCTCGAATGTTGATTTGGAAACGGAGCGTCAGATTCAGAAAGGAATAAAAGAAATGACTCGAGGAAGAACCAGTATCATAATTGCACATCGATTATCGACGTTAATGCATGTGGATAAGGTTTTGGTTTTAAAAAAAGGTGAAGTTATAGAGTTTGGAAAGCGTAAAGAACTTCTGCAGCAAAAAGGAATTTTCTATCAACTCTGCCAAGCGCAAATAAAATTAGAACAGTCCAGAGTAGGAAGCTAAAAGGTTTTTACTTGAAGGGTATAATCAGTCGTTCTACGGGTTGGTTGTTCTGAAGATGTTCTGTTAAAATTTCCTCCATATCTTCCTTGCTTCGGGGAGCGTACCATACGGCATCAGGATAAACGACTAAAGTAGGGCCTTGGGCGCAGGCTTCAAGGCAACCAGCCTTGTTTACTCGAACCTTGCCTCTTAGGTCCGATTCGTGAACACGGACTTTGATATAGTTTAGAAGGTCAAGCGAACCTCGTGATGCGCAACAACCTCTTTTGTCATCTGATTTTCTTTCGTTGATACAGATAAAAATATGTTTTTGAAAGCGGCTCATATATGAGGGCTAGTCGGCTTGGGGTATTTTATGGGTAGGTTCGTTTTCGTAGTATTTTGTGAACTGTCCAAAATTTACGTAGCATCTTTCACAGCTATCCGGAAATACTGTAACAATAACCCCCCTTTCGATTGTTGCCGCAAGTTTGAGAGCACCCACCAAAGCTGCTGCAGATGAATGGCCCACAAGGATTCCTTCTTGCTTTTCTAGTGTCTCTACCATGTCATAGGATTCTTCGGTTGGAACACTGATTTTTCCCTCTAGTTCTTCTTCTTTATAAATTCCGGGAACTATGGATGATTCCATATGTTTAAGCCCCTCAAGTCCATGCAATGATTCTGCAGGTTCAACGGCATAGCATTTTATAGCGGGATTGAGGTCACGAAGGCCGCGGCTGGTTCCCATTATTGTTCCGCCTGTACCGATTCCGGCAAGAAAATGGGTGACACGGTTATTCGTTTGTTTCCAAATTTCTTGAGCTGTTGTTTCGTAATGGGCTTGCCAGTTGGAATCGTTATTATATTGATCTGGCATAAAATACTTATCTGGATCTTTTTCGTAAATCTCACGAGCGAGTATGATTGCACCATCAGATCCTTCAAATGGGCTGGACGTAACGATTTCCGCTCCATAAAAGTCAGCCATGAGCCCTTTTCTTTCCTTACAAACGTTGGCTGGCATTACGAGTTTTACTTTATAGCCTTTGACCTTTCCTATCAGGGCGTATGCAATGCCAGTGTTGCCGGATGTAGAGTCGAGGATGGTTTTACCCTTGGTCAGTCTTCCAGATTTTTCTCCATCCTCAATCATTTTGAGGGCGGGACGCGATTTCACAGAGCCGCCGGCATTTTTCCACTCGGCCTTGGCATAAATGTCAACATTCTTATATTCTTTACCAATGTTATGGATGCGGATTAATGGTGTGTTACCAATTGCGTCTAATACCGAATTATCAGTAATAACCGGACAGGTCGGAGCCTGAACCTCAAAGGGAATTGGAAAACTCAATGGTTTTGATGACATAAAATTATTTCAAAAAAATCTATCTATCCATCGTCCTGAGTATTTTATCGGGTCAATGGGTGTGTATAAAAGTTTTTATCAGCGCGACAACCCACAAAACTCTTCGTAATCGATCAGCTCTGTGATCGTCGGGGTATCGCTACAAATCGGACATTTGGGATCTCTTTTAAGTTTTAATTTTCTAAATTCGGTCTTTAGCGCATCATACAAGAGTAAAGACCCAACCAGCGTTTCACCTTGATTCAAAATCAACTTCAAAGTTTCTACAACCTGCAGGTTGCCAATTATGCCCGCCAGAACACCAAGTACACCGCCTTCTTGACAATTGGGCACAAGGCCAGGTGGAGGTGGTTCGGGGTATAAACAGCGATAACAGGGACCTTCATTTGGCTTGAACACAGTTACCTGGCCTTCAAAGCGAAAAATACTACCATGAATATTGGTTTTTCCGGTCAACACACAGGCATCATTAATCAGATAGCGAGTGGCAAAGTTATCGGTGCCGTCCAGTATGTAGTCATAGCCTTCAAACAGGCGCATGATATTTTCTGAGGTTAACTTCTCATTGAATACAGTGACTTTGACATCGGGGTTTAGAGATTCAATGGTTTTCTTTGCAGATTCGGTTTTGAGCATCCCAATACGCTCTGTATTGTGGATGATCTGCCTTTGCAGGTTACTAAGATCAACCTTGTCAAAATCTATGATTCCCATGTTGCCGATACCTGCTGCGGCAAGATAGTAAGCTGCGGGGGAACCCAGACCACCAGCACCAACAAGTAGCACCTTGGATTCTAGAAGAGTACTTTGGCCTTCTCCTCCTACTTCGGGCAGGATGATATGGCGGCTGTACCGTTCAACCTGCTCATCGGAAAAATCGAACATCAGTTAGCTCCACCCGCAATAGCAGGAATGATTGAAATTTCATCACCATCTTTTACAGCGGTTTTTTCACCTTCAAGAAAACGGATATCGTCTTCGTTGAGATAAATATTAATGAATCTTCTTGGAGACCCATCTTCTTCACAGATTCGTTCTTTGATACCCGCAAATTGTGACTCAAGGTTGTTGAGAATTTCAGTTATATTAGAACCGTCAGCAGATACTTCACTTTTGTTGTCGGTCAACTTCATCAGTGGGGTAGGTACTCTTACTTTTACAGCCATTCTTTACTCCTTATTAAACCGTTAAACTATTGGAAAAAAAATCTTCAAAATGATTTACATTAGGTTCGATCACAGCTGGAGCCTCAAAAGAACCAGCAAGTGCTTCCTGGGTTTTAAGCCCATTCCCGGTAACACAGATCACCGTTGTCTCATCGGGTTTAATACGCCCTTGTTCGATTAATTTTTTGGTAACTCCTACCGTTACGCCGCCAGCTGTTTCTGTAAATATACCTTCTGTTTCTGCGAGTAGTTTCATTGAGGAAACTATTTCTTCATCTGTGATATCTTCACCATAACCGCCGCTTGTATTAGCCGTTTTAATTCCATAATATCCATCAGCGGGGTTTCCAATTGCTATTGATTTGGCAATGGTATTTGGTTTTACAGGGGTAATATTTTCGCTACCGTTTTTAATTGCAGTGGTAACGGGTGAACATCCAGTAGCCTGTGCAGCAAAAATTTTACTTTGTACCTTGTCAACCAGTCCCAGCATTTCAAATTCATGAAACGCTCTCCATATTTTTGTGATCAGAGAACTACCTGCTACGGGAACCACAACGTTGTCGGGAGTTTTCCAACCCAGTTGTTCGGCAATTTCATAACCGTACGATTTAGAACCATCTCCATAGTAAGGGCGTATGTTGATATTGACAAAAGCCCACTTATGGTTTACGGCAATTTCGCTACATAAACGATTGACTTCATCGTAACTCCCTTTAACTGCTATCAATTGGGTTCCGTAAATTAGCGTGCCGAGAATTTTTCCGGCCTCCAATCCGTCAGGAATAAAAATTACGCTTTTTAATCCCGCCTCTGCGGCATGAGCGGCAACGGAGTTTGCCAAGTTTCCGGTAGAAGCACAGGATAATGTGTCGAATCCAAACTCTATCGCTTTTGAAACAGCTACCGCGACCACCCGATCTTTGAAAGAGAAGGTAGGATGATTGACACTGTCATTTTTTATATAGAGGTTATTTACTCCCAAAGCTTTACCTAGGTTTTTAGCACGAACTAATGGAGTGAAGCCTGTGTTAAGGCCTACCTTAGGATCTTCGTCGATGGGTAGCAGAGCCTGATAACGCCACATAGAGGGCGGGCCAGACTCTATAGACTTTTTGCTTACGACTTTTTTAATTCCTTCATAGTCATAATTGATTTCAAGCGGACCAAAACAGTATTCACATACATGGATTGGTTCCTTAGCATATTCTTTTTTACATTCTTTACAGATCAAGCCTTTTACATAACCCATTCAAACAATTCCTTAATTTTATTGCAGAAAAATAATAATTGTAATTAGAGGTACTCCAGACACCAATTTTATTTGCAAGTTTTGGTTAAGGTTCAAACAGAGCTCGTCTGCAAGGTAAAACCACAACTACATTTTTTTTAGGGCCTAATTCCTTGGCCACTTGATTGGCGGCAAAACATGCAGCTCCCGAAGAACTACCACAAATAAGTCCTTCTTCTTTCCCAAGTCTCTGGGCAAATAGAAAAGCATCTTCATCAGAAACTGTTAAAACCCGGTCTAGAAGATCAAAGTTCAGGACCTTTGGTTTAAAGCCAGCTCCAATTCCCTGAATTTTGTGGGGTCCGGGTGGTTTTCCTGATAGAACTGCCGAGGTTGCAGGTTCAACCCCCACTATTTTTACTTCCTCATAATGTTCTTTTAAAACTTCACCTACACCTGTTATTGTTCCACCAGTTCCGATTCCTGCTACAAATATATCAAGAGGTTCTCCTTTCATTGCAGCAACGATTTCGGGGCCTGTTGTTTTTCTATGTGTTTCCGGGTTGGCCTGATTATTAAACTGTTGTGGCATGAAATAATCTGGATTTTTTGCCAGTATTTCTTCAGCTTTTTCAATCGTTCCTTCCATACCGAATTCGGCGCGACTTAGTTCGGTTTTAGCGCCAAAACTTTCCAGAATCATTCTTCTATCTGTGCTCATGTTCTCTGACATGACTAATACAACATTATATCCCTTCACAGCACCCACTAGCGCAAGGCCTATACCTGTATTTCCACTAGTGGGTTCAATTATCGTTGAGCCCGGCTTTAAAATGCCCTTTTCTTCGGCATCCTCTATCATAGCAAGGGCGATACGGTCTTTTACGCTACCTCCCGGATTGAAAAACTCCAGTTTGGCGTAAATATTGGCACCATTTTCGGGGGTAACTCTGTTTAGTTTAACTAAAGGAGTGCCACCGATCAACTCTAAACTATTAACAAATTTGGATTTAGTCATATTTATTCTTAGAGATAAGCAGGTTTTATTGAACTTATGTTGAAAAGTCGATTTTGCTATGCCATTGAGGGGCAAACATATCGAAATTGTAAATTAAATAAACATACATAATGCTTTAGATCGGCCATGAATTCAAGCCCTTTATGGAGTTTCGGGGAAGGAAAAATGAGAAATAAATCAGCTTAAAATAATACTGAAAAGCACGCTCAGTAAAATTCTTGGAGAAACAGCAGGGTTTTGAGTTTTTATATAGTAAGGCACATATTTGATTTAGGAACGACTACTTTTTTTGAGTCCACGCAACCGATTTTTGAATTGACGGGTAACAAATTGCGAGTCTTCCTTGTTGGAAATGACATGAGGTGTGATAAATATCATCAATTCGGTTTTTTTAAGAGTGGTAGTTTCCGTGCCAAATAATTTTCCAACCAGAGGCAAATCTTTTAGTAAGGGCACACCTGAAACCGTATCGGTAGTGTCCGTTCGCATTAATCCACCCATTATAAGCACTTGATTATCTTTTAAAACCACTTCGGTATTTACCTGGCGGGTATTGAAAGAAGGCTGGGTTCCTACATCGGCACCCCGGCTGGATATTTCTTGTAGAATTTTCAGGTTAACGAAGTTTTCGGAGTTGATCTTTGGAGTGATTTCCAGTTTGATTCCAACACTGCGGTATTCTACGGAACTGGTGACAACCGCGCCACCTCCAGATGGAGTTGATGCCTCTTGCACGATAGGAATTTCATCGGTAATAGCAATGTTTGCAGCTTTGTTGTCAGCGGTCACAAGTATAGGGTTTGCGAGAATGTTGGCTTTTGAGTCCGATGCAAAGACCTGTAATCGGGCAATGACTTTATCTGGATCACCGATAATAAAGCTTCCACCCTGTAGAAAAGAAGCGGTGGCTGTGCCAATAGAATCACCGAGAGTACCTGTGGTAGTAGCTTTATTAGCAGCTCCTTTCACTTGGGTAGAACCGGCTGTGCCTTTTGCAGCCCAGTCAACACCAATATCTGTTGTTTCATCCACAGAAAGATCCACAATGAGAACTTCAATTAATACCTGTTGTGGAAATAGGTCGAGTTTGTTGATAAGGGATAAAATAGCAGGGTAGTTTCTAGGGCTCGTCCGAATTATCAGAGAGTTTGTATCTGGATCAGGAATAATCGTTATCTCCCCTTCAATATCATCACTTATACCGCCGGTTAACTCCAAATTGGGGCGGGATGAACTGGTTGAAGCGGGATTTGCGGTTTTGGCTCCAGATATATTCGCCTCGGTGGTATTAGTTTTTGTAGTAGAAGAACTATTTTCTTTGTCATTGGTTCCTTCCCCAGTAAAGATACCATTCAGCAAGCTCGATAAAGCTGAAGCATCGCCATTTTGAACATAGTAGACAAAAGTGCTTACCTCACCTTCAGAAACAGGTTGGTCGAGACGATTTATCCAGAATTCTATTGTAGGTAAAATTTTGTCAAAAGCATTTACAACCAAGATTGAATTGAGGCGGGTGAGTGAAAGGAAAGAAAGTGAATCGCCAAGGGCTTCTTTGTATCCCATGGATGTGAAAATTTCCTCAAGCTCTTTAACCATTGTTTCCGAGTCAGCATTACGTAGCTTATAAAGCTGAATGTCTGACGAAGCTAGTTTGTCTATATCTAAAGCCTGAACAACTTTGATGATGCGTTTTACGTTGTAGGCCATTTCTATCATCATCAGATTATCAGTCTCGGGTATTTCGATAAAACTTGCATTGGCCGTCAATAATGGGCTAATAATTTTTTTCATGGACTCGACTGAAATGTATCGCAAAGGCACTATCTGAATGATCATTCGCTCTTTATCGGGGATATTTGGATCATTGCCATAATGAATGCTTAATGGTTTCTTTGCGGCATCGGGTGCTTGAAGGAAACGGTAAAAGTTTCCACTTTTTACAACCGCAACATTGTTTAACGCGAGAATTTGCTCAAGCACGGAATATAAGTCTTCGACCGGGATTTTGTTGAAAGTCTGTAATGTGACTTTACCTTCAACGCTACCTTCAATTACATAGTCAATTTTCAGCAGTTCGCAAAATGTTGTGATGACATCATAAATCTCCGTTCCCTCAAAGTTTAAAGTAATATGCTTAGCTTCGCGAAGCTCCTCAGGTAGTTTGGGCTCTACATCTACCAAGGTTTGGATTTTTTCTAGGGATGTATCCTGCTTTTTTTGTAATTCTACTTTTTCAACCTTGTTGGTATCGCCATTCGGAGACATGGGATTCTCAGGTTGGATAGCGGACGATTTATTTTCTACGATAGAAGTCAGGCTTTTTGCTATAAAAAACTTATTCCCCAGACTGTCGCGAACAAGGTACCAGGTTCTTCCATTATCAAAGCCTCGTTCAACTCGAACCAGTTCAAACTCATCGCCTTTAACAGCATTGCCAATTTTCAGATATTTAGGTCCAGGTCCCCGACGTAAAGATACTTTGGTTCCTGTTACGCGGATTTTCTTAGCTTTCTGTTGTGGTTTAATTTTTTTTAGTTTTTTATTATCGATAAGTTCGACATTATTTCGCGGCTCTGGTTCAGGGAACTTCATAGCCTCAATGGAATCCGATTTGTTTTTCAATCGATCCATAGTCGACTTTTTGTTATAGCTGCATCCCGTTAAAAGAAGGGATAAAGATATTAAGCCTGTAAGGATTATATTTTTTTTCATGTTTGTTTTCCGCCCTTTGGTTCCAGTTCCTTTGTGAAACCTGTTATCAGTAAACGTGTTTGAAGGTCTTCTGGTTCCTTTTTATTTATTCTTCGTGATCTAAGTTCTTCAACCACTAAAAATTTTTCATGGTTTTCAATTCGCATTAATAGTAGTGCAAGGTTTTTCAGGCTTGAACGAACTGTGATTTCAACAGGGACGGCAAGTATCCTTGCCATATATTTTGGTTTTTCAACTCTGGTTTTTTCAATAGTTACTGCACCTCTTGAAAACCCTTGTAATAGTTTTTGCAAACTTGCTGCGGCAAGTCCCGGTTCTTTCTCGCTGAAAAACCGTTTTTGTAGATTTGTATTAGTATTCTTATTTGCTGCTTTTTTTTTCTGATAGTAGGAAGCCTGATTAATGACTTCGTAGTATTTTTCAATGAAATTTATTTTGTCTATTATCTTTTCGTTAATACGTAGTTGTTTATTATAAATGGGTTCTATCACTAAAAAGAAAAGTAGATAGCAGGCTACAAAAACTCCACCGCCAACGAGAAAAGCCTTATCTCTTTTTCCAATATGTAATGTCATGAGTTAGGTTCCAATTTTGTGCGAATTGTAAACTTTTCTCCTGTTGATTCTCTTAATATTGTGCCGACAAAGCCTGTTTTTTTAAAATTGGAAGATTTTTCAATGAGAGGGATCAACTTTGAAGCAGAAGACGAAAAGCCTTTTATTTCCATTTCACCTTTTTGAAATTTTATATTTGTCAGCCACGTATCTTTTGGAAGCGACTGGCTCAACTTTCTTAATAGAGGGAGCTTGGGTGGGTGCTGTCTATTGATTGAGTTGAGGATATCTACATACTCCTGTATGGAAATATATTCCAGGTCGATCTTTTCCAGGTTAGAAACTTCGCCTTTTATCTCTTTTAATTGACCGTTTAAAGATGCCAGGGTTTTGTTGTTGAAGTGTATTTGGTTGCCGATCCAACCTGCAAGGCAAAGTACCAAAGCCGCAGCCAGAACCATAGATGTTTTTGGGTTTGCTTTTCTTTTTTTTGGTCGCAGATTTGAGGGTAATAAATTGGTTTCGAAACTCTGCTTTCTTGAATCTTTTATGGCCAGGCTCAAAGCTGTCATCATATGATAACTTGAAAAAGATTCGGGCAGGGTAGGGGAAACAGAATCGGGAATGCTTATAAATTGTGTTGACACCTGAGTTTCTTTTTCCAGTTGCTTGATGATTTTAGGTGCCAAGGTGCCGCCCCCGGATATGAAAATATGTTCAATTGATTCATTATCTTCAATATTCCGGCATGAAGAAAGTGCTTCTTCCAATTCGTTGATTATTAATTTGGTCGTAGACTTGGAAAGAGTTTCTAGTGAATCGGGAGATTTGATTTTTCCTGAGTATACGTCCTTTATATCTGTGTTTTTCCAAGTGGTATTTCTAGAGAATTCCAAAACACCTTTTTTAATTAGGGCAATTTCCAGGGTACGTGGGCTGATATCGACCAATGCCGTTGCAGTAGAATCCTTTAACTCTTGTTGCATGGCAAGGTCGCTATTAGCGAAAGTTGAAATGTCAAGAACTGTGGTTTTCAGGTTTAGTTTCTTGATGAGACTTAGATAATAGTTAGCGGTTTCTTTTTTAATTGCCGCAGAGGCGATGTGAAAAATATTCCCAGACTTTTGATTTAGTTGATAAGTATAGTACAAATCATCTAAGCCTGAGGGGAAATGCCGCTCCAATTCAAATTCTACCATTGATTGAATGGCTTTCATATCGGGTGCCGGTAGTTCAAATGTTTTAAACATAACTAGACTTCTTGGTAAGCTCACTATGACTGATTCGGGCCAGGTGTTTTGTTCGACCAAAAACCGATTGACCTGATCCAGAAAATATTTTTCTGCTTTCTCATCCTTGCCTGTTAATAATTTCAATTCTATGAATTCACCAGCGAGCACTTCAACAAGGCGTAGCTTTTTTCCGATCAAGGTAAGGCTGATAGAGTCCTCACGTATATCCAGTCCTAAAGATTTTTCTATAAAAACTGATTTCATAAGTTCAGTACGTTGTCATTCCAGTAATGTATTGTCATTTGTGCCTTCTTGCCTGATATGCTCTTTTCCACTATTGCTTTTATTGTATGCTCTGTTCGACTACCAGCTATTTTCCCAGTAGAAGTTATATGGAAAAAATTTGATAATGTGTTGGAATGAAAACCTTTGGTGTTTCTGTTTATCAAGATTTTGCTTGCCTGCTTCGCTTCGAACAAAATATTTAATACCTCTTCGCTCGCTGTATTGGGATTCACTTTGGAAATTTTATAGATTGTGAGATGGTTCGCAATTCCTGTTTTTTTATCCTCGTCATCGCTTTCTTCAGAACCATAAAGAATTTCTTCGGTCATTCCGCGTATTTTTAATAGTTCATCGATTGTCTCTATTGGGCCGTTCTTGGCATAATAGGGTGGATTTTGTTTTCGGTAATAATCATCTTCGGCTCCGTTAAGTCGATGGTTTTTATCCGTGTCAATCCAGTCGAGTATGGAATCTGAAATGGTGCTTCTTTCGATTTTGTCCTCGACCCCTGAAAACTGAAGAAGCTTATCCAAAGTATTTTTACTTGCAGAATTAACGGAAATTTTTCCATTTTCATCTCGAATGGTATATGTGATGCTGCCATTTTCCAGTTTGATGTCAGTTCTGTTGACGATGTCAAAACCTTGAACCGTTTCTTCCTCGCCTAATCCGTCTTGACGTTGACTCTCTTCGGTATCTGGATCTTCCTGCCCAGGAGATGAGGTGGATTCATTTGCAGTAGATGCCGTTGCAATATTTCCGGTAATCCAACCATGTTCTGGGTGTATAGAATGAAAGCGAGCCTCTTTAAAAAGCTCAGCCATAGCCATATTGAGACCTGCTTTGGACAAGTAGTAACTTTCTGTGTCTTCTTTGTAGTTTCGGGTGGTGTTAACCTCCATTTTCATTGAAAAGGCAAATTCGGTAGCTAAAGCTATCAATAAGACCAGTACCCACAATACCGCCATAAGGGCAATACCTCTTTGATTGTCTTTAAGCTTTTTCATTGTATTCTTCTTTCTTCTCAGGAATTGCAATTTTCATTCCAGAGTTGATCAAAACTACAATAGGTGGAGAAAAAATCACGTCAGGCTCTTCCTCGGTATCCTCGGTATCCTCGTTTTCCTTTGGGGTAATACCAAGAGTTATTTCAACCGCTCGCGGTAATGAAATTTTATTGTTTCTTTCGAATGCGAGAATAGGGTTTGTTGGAACTTTTTGATTGATTAGAAATGGGTCCATAACAACTCTATTCACCCACTGTCCGGTGTGGGTCGGGCTGTTTTTGCCATCCTCCAGTTCTCGAGGAAGAACTTTTTTCATTTCATAGTATCTGAATTGCAAATCAGTAACATTTTCAGCGAGCAAATAATAACGTGTGGTTTCTGCGCGAGGGATTATCCGAGAGAAAATATCACCCTTTGAAATATCTTTCTCCATAAGAATTAGACCCGACTTCTCAGTTTCAGGATGCTTGCCTAAATAAAACTTTACTTCATGAGCTTGGGAGTCTTGCGTTGTTATCTGTGATGCAAAAGTGACGAACCTTAAAGAATTAGTTTCACCCTCAAATGCCATGATTCTTTTAGAGGAATTAAGTCTTTGCGCTACGAGGCTACTGTCTTTTTGAACTACGAAAACGGGATAAGCAGATTGTAGTTTTTGCGTAAGCTGTTCTGTGATGATGCGCAAACGCTGATAGGTGTCGACCGTTTTTTCTCCAACATCACGTGCACTCATCCCTAAGCGTATACCGCCTAGTCCCAGAGCAATAATAATCCCGACAATAGCTAAAGAGAGGATCAACTCAAGCAAAGTGAATCCGGATTGATTTTTTGAAATACGATTTATTATTGGTTTCATTAGTTTCCTGAAATTCTCTGTGTTCCCGAACCGCTGATATTAGATTGACTGGAACCACAGATGTTCGTACTTGTTCCTGTTCCTGTATTTGGTGTCGAAGTTTCAGGGGGCTCAGTTTCTTCTTCTCCATTCGTGTTGTTGCTGCCTGCTCCTCCTGGGAATAATCGTTCGAGTTGTGTGTCAGCTGCCGGATGGGTTTGGCCTTCCAGGTTTAGTGTTGCAAGCTCAATGTTGCGGGTATGCCCGTCATCGTTCCAAAAAACTTTCAATAGAACTTTCTGTAACTGAATTCCGGAATCCTCATTGTTCAAGTTTGAATCGTAGGGAGAGATATCAACTTCCCAGCGATAATTTTCTTCGTTTTTGAAATCCCCGGAATTATCGTCTATTTTGAAGTTTTGAATTTCTAGTTCATTCATTTTTGAATTTGCCAGGGTGACAGCCTTTAGATATTGGCCTGAAAAATCTACAGAACGTACACTTCCCGAAAACAGATTCAGAACAGCGAGAAATCCTCCAGCCATTATCATCAGGGCAACAACGACTTCTAGGAGAGAGAACCCTTGCTCATTCTTCAAGGAGTTTGACTCTGGGTTTTCCTGTAATAGGGTCGATGGTGATCGCATAAACAAGTTCATCGCTTTCGGTGATGGATGATTGTAGGTGGATGGTTCCGGCACTTGAATTTCCGCGCGGATAAAAATTTATAATAAATGTTCCATCAGATACGGTTTCTTCTGCTCCCTGGTAGTTCTTAATATTTACTGTTTCATCAAGAGTTTTTGTTTGTGTGACTTCTTTTTCTTTTGGTGTAGCGAGCCAGTATTGATTGTTGTCGATGTCGGCATTGAAGGTGAATAATGTTTTTTTTGTGATAGCCTCGCTACGTGCAAATTGCAACGCAGAGGAAATTTGTCGTGCTTCTGATTGCAGTTTGACACGATCAAGAGTTGAAACCACAAACGGTAAAACAATTCCTGCCATCAGTCCCATCAGAAACAGGACAAGTATCAGCTCTAATAAAGTAAAACCGTCTTTTCCCGAGGTATGTGATTTATTCAAAGTTTTTCCAACTGACAATATCCATGTCAGTTCCTTCTCCTCCTTCAACATTATCTGCGCCCAGGGAAATCAAGTCATATCCGCGGCCCTCTTTGCCGGGGGATTCATATATATAGTCATTACCCCAGGGATCTTTCGGGACATTTTTTTTCAAATAGGATTTCAGAGCTTCTAAACCTTCATCGCTGGTTGGGTATTTATGTTTTTCCAGACGGTACAGGTCTAAGGCTTGACCTAAAAGCTCGATTTGCGCTTGAGCGTCTTGTTGCATTGCCTTGTCAACCTGACCAAAAAATTTTGGAACTACGGTGGCCGCTAGTAAACCAATAATTACCATAACGACCATGAGCTCAATTAGAGTGAAACCCTGTGATCCAAGATAATGAAATTTTTTTAAATTAACCTTCATGATTTTCCTTCGTAGAGTTTTTTAAAACGCGATATCGTTGGCGCTGAAAATCGCTAGCAGCATGGAGACCACAATGAAGCCGATGACTACAGCCATAAATAAAATCATCATTGGCTCGATCAAAGAAATTACCTGCTTGATTGATTGTTCCACTTCTTTATCATACGTGTTAGAAACTTTTGTCAGCATTTTATCTAAGGCACCTGAAGTTTCTCCAACGGTAATCATGTGAACTGCCATTGGTGGAAAAACTCCAGCTTTTTGAAGTGGGCCTGAAAGGCCTTGTCCTTTTTTTAAGGCCTGCTGGATAACTATTATCGAGTCTGAAATAACTCGGTTGATTAAAATAGACCGGACGATTCCCATTGCTTGTAATATGGGAACGCCACTTTTTAATAAGGTTGCTAATGTTAAACTGAACCTGGAGACTTCTATTTTTTGGATCAATGGACCAAAAAGTGGCAATTTTAAAAGCATACCATCCCATTTGAGCCTGCCATTGTTTGTTCTTAAGTAAAGGTTAAATGCGGCAGCTAATCCTATGAATCCTAATATCAAGGCTGGCCAGTAGTCTATGATCAGAGAACTTAACCCCAGCATGATTTGGGTTGGTAGAGGAAGAGCGGCACCCATTTCTTCAAACAACTTTGAAAATTGTGGTATCACAAAAGTGATGAGAACAATGACTGCAGTACCCCCCACTAAAGTAAGAATGGCCGGGTAAACCATGGCTGACCGAATACTATTCTTCAACTCGACAGATTTTTCCATGAACAGAGCAAGTCTTGATAGAGCCTCTCCCAAAATCCCTCCAGCTTCTCCTGCTCGGATCATATTGACGTAGAGCTTTGAAAAAATCTTAGGGTGCTCTGCCAAGGCATCGGCAAAAGAACTGCCTGCGTGAACCTGTTTTCTAATATCTGCAATAACAGAACGAGTTTTTTCTGTCTCTGATAGTTTGACTAATGTGGAGAGCCCATCATCCAGTGTCAGACCAGAGTCAACCAGAGTGGCAAGTTGCTGGGTGAGCGTCATAAGGTCTTTTACGGGAATGGGGGATCCCCAACTTGGCCTCGACAAAGTCATTCCAAAAGAAAACTTGGATGAACCTTTGCCTTCATAAACCTTCACTGGAAAGTAATTCAACTTGCGGATTTGTTGAATGGCAGCTTTATAATCGGACGCGCTGATATCGCCCTCTACATATTTGCCGTTTTTATCCGTGGCTTTATAGGTGTAAACCGTCATGGTTTTTATTTGTCAGGTTTTCAGGAAATACGTTTTTTTCTCTGATATTTTTTCTTTTAATTTCGATCGTTCAAGGTGACGCGGAGAATTTCTTCAACGGTGGTAATGCCTTTGATAACTTTATCCCAACCATCTTCTCGTAAAGTTCTCATGCCAGTTTTTCGTGCTTGATCACAGATAATTTGAGCTGTCGATTTTTTTAACACGAGTTCGCGAATATTGTCATCAATGACAAGCAGTTCATAAATTCCACATCTTCCTCGAAACCCTGTGTTGCTACAGGCTTTACAGCCTTTTCCGCGATAAACTTTGAAACCTTCTTGTTCCAATTGCCCCATCTCTTTGCGGAGAATTGGGGTTAATGTAGTTTCTTCTTTACAGTCCGGGCAAATGACACGCACTAGCCTTTGAGCGAGTACACCTAATAACGCCGAAGAAATTAAGAAGTTTTCGATTCCCATATCGAGGAGTCTTGTGATGGCGCCTGCGGCATCATTGGTGTGAACCGTGCTAAAAACCAGATGCCCTGTTAATGCTGCTTGAATTGAAATGTCAGCTGTTTCCGGGTCACGAATCTCACCAACCATAATCACATCGGGATCTTGTCTCACTATAGATCGTAACCCGCCAGCAAAGTCTAGACCGATTTGCGATTTTACATGGATCTGATTTATCCCGCGCATTTGATATTCCACGGGATCTTCAATGGTTATAATTTTTTTGTCAGGTGTGTTGATCTGGCTCAGGGCCGCATAAAGCGTGGTCGTTTTTCCGCTACCTGTGGGACCTGTTACTAAAATTTTACCATAGGGTTTACGAATTAGTTCTGAGAGTTGTTCGAGGATTTTTTCGGGAAAACCCATTTGGCTCAGGTCTAGTTGCAGACTTCCACGATCGAGTATTCTCATGACCACACTTTCACCATATAAGGTCGGAAGTGTGGAAACACGCATGTCGATATCTTTACCTAGAATTTTTAGTTTAATTCTTCCATCTTGCGGTAGTCGACGCTCAGAAATATCCATCTTGGCCATAATTTTAATACGAGTCGTAATGGCAGCGCTCAGGCGTTTTGGAGGTGAGTCGAATTCGTGCAGAATGCCGTCAATTCTATATCTTAAAAAAAGATCATCATCAAAAGGTTCCAAATGAATGTCACTAGCTCGCGACTCAATAGCTTCACTGATGATGTGATTTACAAGTTTGATGACCGGAGCCTCGGAAGCCATGTCACGAATATGTTCCGTGCTCTCTTCCATGGAGTCTAAACCATGTAGATCCTCATCGTTTATATCACCTACCATGCGGTCCATCGCTGAACTGCCCCCTTCACCGTAGAGAGCTTCGATAGACTCCAAAATATCCTGCTCGCTGCTTAAAACAACGCGGATGTTTTTCCCAAGAGAAACTTTTAAATCCTCTATGGTGTATTGATCGAAAGGATCGAAGACGGCAACTACTAAGGTGTCGTCCTTGAGTTGCAAAGGAAGAATAACTTTCTCTCTTAAAAAAGTATCGGATATGGACAAACCCTCCACAGGCAGGCCGGACTTCGGGAATTGACTTTTTTTGAGATACGGCAAGCGTAACTCAGTGCTCAGGGTTTCCATCAATGTTTGAGTATGGATATAACCATGGTCAGCTAAAGTTTTTCCTAAAAAGTTGTGTGAATGCAGATTATTGGTTTTAACTTCCTGCAAAACTTTTTCCGAAATCTTTTTGTGGCGGAGTAAAATTCGTTCAACCGGATCAACTTTTTTCAACATGATAATTTATCTTCCTGATATATGAACTGGAGCAGGTGCAAGTGTTCTTGCTCCAGAGATCCTGAGCACAGGAGCTGGGGCCGGAGCAGGCGCGCTCGTCGTTGGAGTTGGTTTTGCTTTTGTTTTTTTCGTAGTGATTCTTATGGGGCGATTCTTAACAGGAGTGGCTTTGAATTTTCTCGGGTCATATTTTTTGTTTTTTTGGAAAAAATCAGTTCCCTCTCTATGAATGATTTTTTTGGGAGAGCGTTTAGACAAACTTAGTCGAACCACACGTCCTCTTTTATCGTCGAGGGTGACACTGGTTTTATCTATTTCGATCAATTCAAAATCTCCTACAATTTGCTTCAGGGAATAGCCCTTTTTCTTAACTTTCTTTTGTATCTTCTTGTTTCCCTGAAAAGTCCAGTATTTACCCTCCAAGATAGCAATTTTTGTGCCGCCCAGTATAAGAATCCCTTTCAAAACCAGGTTCGGTGGAGGCAAGGCTGGTTTCTTGGCAACGGGTGGTATTACGGGTCGGGCTTCAGGAGGAGGGGAAATATATTCTTTTCTTTCCTTTCGAAAAATATTACTTTTTACCACCTGAGACACTGTTCCCGCATTGTACCCAGGTCGGTTAACTGCCAAGTTCTTCAGGGTTTTTGGCGAAGCCATAACAGATGCTCCATCGACTCTGGATGGATAAGTTGGGTGGGTCCAGGTTTTGACCGATATTGTTGTAAGAACAGTGATGGTGAGGATAAAAAGTAGATTGATCGCTGGTAAATATTTATTCACGGGCACAGGTTACCCTCAAGTTTAATCTATCTAACTTAATGAATTTATTGACCTTTGTCAAGGCATTACAAAATTTTGACGGATTAAGTTGAGATGAGATTTTAAACAATTTTTTACTCTACTGAGGGTGCATCTATTTCAAATGGATCGATTGTCTTAATTGACCCCTGTTTTATTTTCGGCAAATTCACTGAAGAGCTTTAAACAATTATGGTTGCGCGAATAAATAAAGTGGTTTTTTATTGTAAAAAGCGGATTATATGGAGTTATTTTTGCACTTTGTTTATAATTATTTTTTTACCCTTTTGAGGATATATGAGTTGAGCGCACAATCTTTGATGGATGAATTGCTAAAATGTTTGCCGCTGCGTGTTTATGGGCGGGGTGCAGTTTTGACGCTTTTGCGCGAAATGGGTTTTCAAGTCAAAAATAAAACGCCATTGGAAGTAACAGATATTTACCGTGATGATAATTCCGGTGAACTAGTATGCAAACTAACTCCCGACGGTACCGGTGAATTCACCGCCGCTCTCACCAATCTGAAGTTAGATATCAAACATCCCCTGTATCAAAAAGTTAAAAATTATCAGATAGAAGTATCCGAAGCATTAGGTAGACTCGATGAAGAAGACACTCGCCAAATAAGTATCGATAAGGAAGACCGTGGTGGTTTTCGCGTGGGGAGTCTTTACAAAAATAAGTAGCTCTCTCTACTAGGCTTTTACTGTTGTCAGGAGCTTGTTTATGACATCAGTGACTTTTATATTTTCTGCTTCAGCTTTGAAATTTAATATGATCCGGTGTTCCAATACCTGACGGGAAACCGACTTGATATCATCGATTGTAGCTGCGACTCGATTGTCCATCAACGCTTTGGCCTTGGCTCCCAAGATAAGATATTGAGACGCTCTTGGGCCAGCCCCCCAATCCACCCATTCCTTAACAAAATCTGGAACACTGTTATTTTGCTGTGGTCGGGAGTTTTGGACTATTTCCACGGCATAGTTGGCAACGTGTTTGGAAACCGGGACTAGCGGAACCAATTCTTGAAATTGTATAACCTGTTCGGCATTCAAGATCGGTTGTAATTCGGGCAACTGACCTGAAGTCGTGGAAAGTGCGATTTTGATTTCTTCCTCTTTTTTGGGGTAGGTTACGTTAATCATAAACATGAACCGATCCAATTGAGCTTCTGGTAGCGGATAGGTGCCTTCATGCTCAATTGGGTTTTGTGTTGCGAAAACTAGAAAAGGTGGAGCGAGAGGGTAGGTGTTTCCACCTACTGTAACTTGTTTTTCCTGCATTGCTTGCAACAGAGCCGCTTGGGTTTTTGGCGGCGTTCGATTAATTTCATCCGCTAAAATTATATTTGAGAAAACAGGACCCTTGATGAACTGAAACACTCTCTTCCCTGATGCAGTATCTTCATGGAGAATATCTGTTCCGGTTATGTCTGAAGGCATGAGGTCGGGGGTGAACTGAATTCGGCTGAACCCTAGGTTCAAAACCTGTGCAAGGGTGTTGACCAGAAGTGTTTTTGCCAAGCCCGGTACACCAACGAAAAGGCAGTGACCCTTAGAAAAAAGCGCAACCAGAAGGTCTTCAATTACTTCATCTTGGCCGATGATGACTTTTTGTATTTCATCGACTGCATTTTTTTTGGCCTTTAGTAGTTCCTGGGCCAGTTCTAAATCTTCCATTCAAAAACCTCAATTTATTAAACTGAACAACTGGGTTTGTAATTTTTTTTCTTCTGTCATTGACATGCGATCGTATAACTCTATCAATCGGGTATGAATGAAAGGGTTAAATGGGTTGATACGAACTGCTTTCTCAAGATATTTTTGCGCCTTGTCAAATCTTTCGCTAACAAAATAAAGCTCGCCAAGGTTAGCGAGTGTGGTGTGAAAATCAGAATAATACTCCAGACTTTCTTTTAAAAGAAACTCTGCTTCATCATATTTCCGTGTTTGAATATAAGTTCCAGCGAGTTTGTTAAACAATATAGGGGAATGAGTAGAAGATTCTTCTTTTGCTTTTTGATACTCAAGAATAGCGGCACTGTAATGGTCGCGAGACTTTAAGATGTCGCCTAAAAATGTCAGATCCTTTGCTCGCTGTGTACCGAGTTCTTTAAAATTCTTTTCTGATTTCTTTTGGTTTTTAAACTCCTTGGTTAAAGCGGTAATGCCTGGGATAAATTTCAGCTCCTTGTTTTTAGCCCATATTTCCCAATTGTTTTGAAACGAGAGAATATCGAGTCCAGTTATATTTTGAAAGCTGTCTTTAAAGCGTATTCCTTTAGCCAAATCTTCAAGGAATTGAATGAAAATTTCTGTACCTTTCAATTCTGCCAGAAACTCCATCATCGTTGAAACTTCTGCATAAGCTAGTTGTACATCTTTGGCGGTTTTCAGTTTTGCCAGAGATGGCATCATATCTTCCAATTCGATTCTATAATCATTTTTGAGGGCGCCAGAAAGAATGGTCTCCATAATTGGAGACATGTAGTCTGATTCGTTACGCCATCTTGTTTCGAGTAACTTCGCAATCCCTTCATGCATCCAAAGGGGTAACCGATTACGGCTCTTTTTTGTCAGTAGGAAATGAACGTATTCATGGCTCAGGGTATCCATCCAGTTGAACCCTCGAACCAGTGACCCTGGCGAAATTATCATAATGCGATTATATTTACACAGGGCGACTGTCCCAGATGTGAGAATGTCTTGCAGGGTCAGTGGGGAAATTTTTGAAAACGGTTGTCGGTCAGGATAAAACTCTATTAGAACTTTTTCTTGAGGATAATGATCGAGAATTTTACCTAGCACTTGATAAGATTTTTCCAATACTTCCTCTGCGTAAACTAGAAGAACCTCGTCGGGACCTTCTTCATAGCGAAAGCGGAAATGTGCAGTTTCTCGTGTGACAAAATTTTTGGTGGCTTTTCGAGTGGCGTCGACTCTCTTTTTGAATTCCATAACTTCTTCGTAGGAATCACCGACTCTTTCCAGAATCCTCCATGCGTGCTCGTAGTTTCCTTTTAAATATTCAATTCGTGCGTTGAGGAAATGCGCATCGCCGGATTTGGGGTGATCTTTGATGAGTGAATTGGAAAGTTTTTCGGCGGAAATTAAATCCCAATCCTGAGCGAGTTCATACCCTTTGAGTATTTTTTCGGTGAGAGTGGGCATGGCAGATGCGTTACTGAAAAGGGAAAGAAGAATTGTCCCGAGCAAGAGCGAAAAGAATATATTTATTTCTTTTGTCATTGTACAAGTTCTCTGTAATATTCATTAACCAGTTGCTCGTAGTTCTTTGGTGTTTGTTTCTTCATGGCATCTAGTATGTCTTCGCGGAATTCACTGGGTACTTTGTATTGATCGTCTGAAGGTAGGAGAACTTTTTCCTTCTGCATTCTCACTGCACCTCCACGTCTTGAGTCTCTGCGACCTCCTGATCCAAGTTGTAGCTGGTTCTGTTGTTTACCTTGCTGAAACATTTGTGACCCAGACTTTTTCATTTCGCTTAGCATATTCTCAGCTTCTTGAATTTGTTTCAGCGCGTTATTTTCAGACTCAACACCTTTTTGTACCTGATTTCGCTGTAGGCGAGACTCGGCGCGTTTCAGGTTTTTTCCCGCCATCTTCATATTTTGTGCGATGGAGGGGGGAAGCATTGGGTTTTTCTGATTCATTTCGGAAAACTGTTGTTGCATTCGTTTAGTTTTTTCTTGCAAAGTTTTTTCCTGTTGAGCCATTTTATTTAATTTGGCCTTCGCTTCTTTGGAAAGGAGAGAGTTATTGCTGGTTTCAATCGAACGTTTTAATGAGCCAAGCTTCTTAGATATTTCTGCGTTCAGCCGAGTCACCTTCTTCAAGTCATCTCTTATTTTTCCGCCAACATCTTCGTTTCGCGAAGCCTGCATATTTCCTTGCCAGCGCAATATTTCTGGATAGGTATTCTTAAAAAGTAAATTAAATTCATTCAATTCATTTAATTCGGCGAGCTCTTTCAAAGCATCGTATTTTTTCTGTAGCTCTGGAAGTTTCTCCTTGAACTCCTCAAGTACCATTGCTTTTAGAGAATTCATTTCAGACGATATACTGGAAAGCTGTCGTTGACGGTCTCTTAGTTCGGCGAAATTTTTCGCAAGACTATCTTTAAGGCTTGAGTCTATTGTCTCTTGTCCCAACGATTGTATTTCGTGTTTTAGGGAGGTTTCTTTTTCAATGAGTTTTCTCAGCTTTTTCATGGTTAAATGTTGGTTGAGATATTTTTTGTCATCATTAAGGATAGAGCGAATAGATTTCACATCTTTTTTTAATTCCTCAAAAATTTTTTTAACCAGCGACTCAAATTTTTCAGATTGTTTCTTCCTCAGTTCTTGATTTATTTTTGAGGTTTTTTTAATGATCTCACGTTGTGTTCTCTCCATTTTTTTTAATTCAAGCGTGGACTCGTTAAGTTGTTCCATCATCTCTGCATCCACCATTTCTTCCATAGAAGATTCAGCCTGATTTAATTGCTCGGCGAATTTTCTTAACTCTTTTGCCATTTTTTTAAGTTGTTCCGCGGCTTCATCCATTTTGCCTTGATTAGTAAGGTCTTGAATTTTTTCAATCGAATCCATCATCTCTTCCATATTCATGCTTTTGTAGGATTTAGAATTCAGGAATTCATCGGGCATAGATTGATTTTGTTGTGCCAATTTTTCCATAATTTGTTTTAACGTTTGTTGTATTTGATTGAGTTTCGATTTGAGTTGATTGGAGTTTAAAGGAGACTTTTTGTTTTTCAGGTTTTTGAATTCTTCCTTAAGGTCCTCGGTAAGTTCTGAAAGTTGGTTTTCCAGATCCATTACCCTATCCATTTTCTGTCGATTGGTGATTTTTATTAGATAAAGAATATCGCGTTCTAAATGAGTGACCATGCGATCATTTAACATTTCGATAGAGAATAAACTGTAATCCACTGGGGTGGGTTTCATTCTTGTTCCTTGAATTTTGTCTATTTCTTCAATTTTATCCTGTCGGATTGCTTTTAATCCCAAAATGATATTGTTTAATAGTGTCAGGTAAGCTTGAGGGAAATTACTAAGTTCCTTTGCCTGGTTCTTTATATGTTTTGCCAGTCCAATAATATCAATCAAGGCATCGGCATTAGATGCGAGTAGTTTTTTCCCATAAAGAGCATCCTGCTTGGTTGTCTTTAAAATATTATCTTCTACTATTCCGGTTGCTAATAGCGCGATCATTTTTTCAGTCAATTCATCCTGAAGCCTGACAAGGTTCTCCTGCTCTTTACGTGAGTCATAAATTGTGAAGCGGATTATTTCCGACTGGTTTTTGTTTGGGCCGGTAACATTATCGTTGTCCTTTATTTCCAGATAATACTGAATTTCTTGACCTGGTTTAAAAGATTCCATAGCCAGGTTCCAAGTGAACCTTCCCTGAGAAGTTTTTTCGCCATTTTTTAGGTTTTTGATATTTTTTCGAATTATTTTGTCATCGATCTGGGCGACTAGTTCTATTTTTCGTATTCCAAAGTCATCGCTTCCTTCATAAAATATTTGAACTTTATCGGTATCAAAATAAACAGGTTTCGGATTGGAAGGAAACAAAAGTATACGAGGTTTTTGATCTTTTTCGAGTTCTATGGAAAATTTTTGCGGCAAAACGGTTCTGGTTGCTGAATTTCCTTTAACTTTAAATTGGTAGAAGCCCTTTTCACGAACCATAAAAGATCCCGATAGAGAGGAGTCCTTTTTTGATTCCATAAGAAAAGAATCTTTTTCATTAACGACAAGGCTGGCAGTTTGAACAGGTTGATTGATTTTACCTTTAATAAGGACTTCAGTTCCGGGCAATGCTTTTACCGATCCATCGGAGGGGTTTATCGCTTTTGCTGGTAAGCGGGTATAGGCAGGATAGTTCAAATTCAGCGCGAGATCATGGATGCTGTAAACTGGTTTTTTCAATTTGAGATTTGAAATATTTTTTTCTTCCGTCATTATTTGAGAGGAGTTAATCGAGGTTCTGCTGTTTTTTAGTGCTTGTTGCCAGAAATCGGGCGCAATTAAAGTAGTTACCAGACAAAGTGCCAAAGTGTTTAGAAATAAATTTCTTGAATGTATTTTGCTGCTTTTTTTAATAACCGAGTCGGCGTTTAGTTTGGTTAGAAGGTCCTGGGTTCGGGTTAGCAATTCCTCAATAAAAGCGGAAGAAAAAAATCTTTCTTTGTCAGGAGAGGAAATGAGTTCACCCAATTGCACGGAATTAATGAGTGAATTGTTTAGTTCGGGATATTTTTTTTCAGTAAGTAGTGCCGCACCCTCTCGATTGATTTTTTTAAAGGAACAGGAACGTGCCGTGGAGTGAATATATTTCCCTATAATCAAAAAAAGAAAAGCGGATGCGAAATAACTGATTGCTGAAGGTTGTAGGTAATAAAACAATGCCACGCAAAAGAAGGTGCCTAGGAGACCAGTGAAAAACAAATAAGTTCTTAATATAAACCGGATTCTACTGCAGTTTTTCTGAACGCGAATCAGAAACTGGTTTATTTGAGAGTATGCTTCCATAAAAATCTGGTAAAAATTATATTTAAGGGTTATTCCCTTTGTTTTTAAAAGATTCAAATAATTCCAGAGGGATGGGGATATAAGTATGGTTGCCCTCATTATTTGACAGATCCAACAAAGTCTGAAAAAAACGTAATTGCAAAGCGGGCGGGTGACTTCCAATCAGGTCTGCGGCATCACAAGTTTTTTGAGCCGCTTCGAATTCACCCTGGGCATTGATAACTTTTGCGCGCCGCTCCCGTTCTGCTTCTGCCTGTTTTGCTAATGCTCTTTGCATTTCCTGCGGCAAATCAACGTTTTTAACTTCAACATTTGCAACCTTGACACCCCAAGGCTCGGTTTGTTCGTCAATAACCTTTTGCAGATGAGCGTTGATCTCTTCACGGTTGGATAGCAGGTCATCAAGAGTGCTTTGTCCTAATATACTTCGCAATGTGGTCTGAGCAAGTTGGGAGGTTGCGTAAAGAAAATCTTCGACTTCAATGATCGCCTTTTGAGAATTAACGACACGAAAGTAGATTACCGCGTTGACCTTCACGGTTACGTTATCTTTAGTAATGATATCTTGCGGGGGAACATCCATTACAACGGTACGCAAACTGACCTTGACCATTTTCTGTATCCCGGGAAACACAATAACAATACCGGGGCCTTTTACTTTCCAGAACCTTCCCAGTAGAAATACAACCCCACGTTCATATTCCCTCAATACCCGGAATGTGCTGAATAGCACCAGACCTAATAATATAAAAATAGTCAGTAGAGTATCCATGACGATCCTCCTAAATAAGTTTTGATTGCTACTTTAATAATAACAACTTTTGTATGCCAAATCCGATTAATATAGAAGGGTATTTCGTTGCTCTAAATGTGCTTTTAAATTAAGATGGATCACATGCCAGCGGTATAAATACGGTCAAATTAATGAGTATTTACATGCGCACTCTATTTGCATTGATTTTAGTTGTTATTTTCTCCACTCCTGCATTGGGGCAACCTTTGCAGGTTTCAATTGATAGCAATGTGAGCCAAAAGGGTCAGGTACATTTGGCTTTGACTATGGAAAATACAGGTTCAAAACCCATTTTTCATATTCAGCCGATGTTTCATTTTCACCACTCGATGTCTATGATGACTGCAATTCGAGAGCTTGGACCGGGTCAAAGTATTACTCTTGAAAATGACAAACACCCACCGGTTCTTAGAGTTGGGAAATATCCAATATCCGCTAGCGTAAAATATAAAACACTTTTTGAAGGAGGAAAAAATAAAACGATTTTGCATACAAATTCTTTTTATTTTGAAGAATCGGTTCGTTCGCAAGTAGGAGGCAGTATTAAATCTTCTGGTAGTCCTAGAACATCTAATTTAAAGATCATGATTCAAAACCATTCAGAGTCATTGAAAAATGTCAGGATGATGTTGATATTGCCGCCGGGTATGATTGCAGAAAAATTCAATGGAATGATGGGGTTTACATTAAGGGGCAATGAGAAGACAAACTTCGATGTTACCGTAAAACGAGGAAGAAATATGGATGAAGATCATTTTCCCGTTCGGTTGATAGTAGAATATGGCGAGATGCTAAAGCATTATTCTGGAGAGATAAGAGGAACCATGCAGTTTTCCCCTTCCTGGTATTCTGCTAAGTATTTACCGCATTTTACAGCCCTCGTTGTACTTGGGTTAATATTGATAGGGTTCTATTTAAGATATTATAATTTACCTAAAAATAAGAAAGGAAACACCTATGGCTAAAGCAAGTGCTCGACATATTCTTGTCAAAACTGAAGAAGCTTGTTTAGATTTGAAAGGTAAGATTGATGGAGGTGCAGATTTTGCTGATATGGCGAAACAACATTCTGAGTGTCCATCTGGAAATGAAGGTGGAAGTTTAGGAGAGTTCAGTCCCGGTCAAATGGTTCCTGAGTTTGATACGGTTGTGTTTAATGACGATGTAGGGAAAGTTCATGGGCCCGTAAAAACTCAATTTGGATATCATTTGATTGAGATCACCAGTCGAAGTTAATTAGGAGGAATTATGGCAACTGCAATTTTCGGGGCAGGATGTTTCTGGGGTATTGAAGTAGCCTTTGGTAAGGTGAAAGGGGTTACTTCCACTTCTGTTGGATACACAGGAGGGAATACAGATAACCCGACTTATGAGCAAGTATGTTCGGGGAAAACTAACCACGCTGAAGTGGTATGGGTTGAATTTGACCCTTCGTCTCTTTCTTATGAGGAATTGCTTGATGTATTCTGGGGGTGTCACGATCCGACGACATTAAACAGACAGGGACCAGATAGAGGTACACAATATCGTTCTGCAATTTATTTTGCAGATTTAGCTCAGGAAGCGGCGGCGATAAAATCTAAAGAACAAAATTCAGGGCGATTTCCAAACCCTATTGTTACTGAGATTACTGCTGCATCAAAATATTACATTGCAGAGGATTATCATCAAAAATACCTTGAGAAACGAGGATTGGAAAATTGTCATTAATTAAAAGAAGGGAGACGTTAATGCGACAGTTAATTATTGCAGTTTTAGCTAGTTTTCTTCTGTCTCCAACTGTATCGGCAGATGAGTTTGTTTATGAGCCAGTCCCGGAAATGAAATATCCAGCAGACAATAAATGGTCTAAGGAAAAAGAAGAACTGGGAAAGATGCTTTATTTCGACCCACGACTATCGGGAAGTAACTGGATAAGTTGTGCCACCTGCCATAATCCGGGTTTAGGTTGGGGAGATGGACTCCCTCGCACTATTGGCGATGGTCAGAAGGAATTGGGTCGGCATGCTCCTACTGTTATTAATAGTGGCTATTTCAAAATCCAGATGTGGGATGGAAGAAAAAAATCGCTGGAAGATCAGGCAAAGGGCCCGATTGAAGCTGCTGGTGAAATGAATCAGAATTTTGACGAGCTAATCGGTGAGCTAAAAGCTATACCGGGTTATGTCAAACGATTTGCTTCTGTGTTTGGGGTAAACTCTTTGACTATCGACAACATTGCTAAGGCAATCGCCACTTTTGAAAGGTCAGTTGTTTCAAAAAACGCTCCCTATGATAAATATTGGGCTGGTGATAAATCAGCTATGTCTGTATCAGCAGTCAATGGCATGAAATTGTTTTTTGGGAAGGCCAAGTGCACTATTTGCCATAACGGTCCAGTTTTTACGGATAGTGGTTTTTATAATATTGGGGTAAAGGCTGCAGGGCCTTTGAAGGTTGATTTGGGTCGTTATAACCAAAGTAAAGCTGATTTTGACAAAGGTGCTTTTAAAACTCCAGGTTTACGCAGTATTTCTCAGTCTGCTCCTTATATGCATAATGGAACAGAAGCCACATTGGAAGATGTGATTGAATTTTATGATCGGGGAGGAGATGTTAAAGAAAATCTGAGTCCCTTTATTACCCCTCTTGAATTGACCGTGCAAGAGAAAAAAGATTTGGTTGAATTTTTGGTAGCTCTTGACGGCGAACCCATAAAGGTAACTTTTCCGAACCTGCCATAAAACTTAGCGGGATAAAAAAATAGGTTCTGGAGACCTAGAGCCTATTTTTATTCTTTTTTGGCCTTCAATAAAGTTAAAGCCATAGTGAACCAACCAATCATAAAGCAGAGTCCACCCAAGGGAGTGATGGGCCCTAAAAAACGCGGGCCATCAAAAACCAATCCGTAAAGACTACCGCAAAAGAAAAGAATTCCAACACTTATCCAAATGGCAGAACGTTTCAATTTGCGACCCACACCTTCAGCAATCAGGAAAATGAGAAGACCAATGGCTATCAAGCCCAGCGCGTGATAACCAAGATAATCTGTGGCGGTATGAAACGTTGCGAGCTTTTTTGCGGTCAGCTGGGCTTTTAATGAATGTGCGCCAAAAGCACCTAACATGACGCTTAACCCTGCCAGAACAGCACCCAGTGAAACCCACCCGAGACCTCTTTGTGAAGAGGACCCACTTTCTTCTTTCCTCTCAACTTCTTCTCGCTTTTCTTTTCGTTTAAATACTTTTCCTACTGTCGCATTGGTTACTTCTAATTTTATATTTTGACCCAATGGAGTTTTTGTAGAACTATTATGTAAATCACATCCACAATTTGAGCAAAACTTTATAGCTAAGCTTATTTTTGCTCCACATCGATTACAGTAATTCAGTTCTTCACTCATTGTAGAATTCATTTGATATTTTTTCTAACCTCGTTATCCCTTCTATTGGGCCTTTTGGTATCACGTTCGTGACAACGCCCTTTAACCCTTGGCTTCATTATTGGGCTAACCTACTATGTTGTATCTGCGTGCGCGGTATTTCACACCGAATTCTTTGTTTACTATTTCTTCGCAGTTTGCTTCATCAACACCACTTTGATGGGTGACAATAGAAGCTTGCACATCGGGGATATATTTTTTTGCCTCTTCAATAAATTCTTTAATTTTTTCATAAATTCCGTTGCGGAACTTTGGCAGAGGTTGGCAGATTTCATCATAGGCTTCAGAAGAGTCAGTATTCAGGCTTACTGAAACCTCATCTATCAAACCTGATAATTCTGGCAGGATATTTCGCTTGTTGATTACATTCCCATGGCCGTTGGTGTTGAGTCTTACACGACCGCCATTGTCTTTGACTTTTTTTGCGACTTCCTTTATAACGTCGAGCCTGAGAGTGGGCTCGCCGAATCCGCAGAAAACAACTTCATCATATTTTTTAACATCATCAATAGATTCCCAGACTTCTTTAGCTGTAGGTTCTCTGTCCAGTTTGAGATTATAGCCTTGGACAACCGGTTTGGTCAGTCGGGTGCAGAACACACAATCTGCAGTGCAACGTTGTGTCAGGTTGAGATAAAGTGAGTTGCGGATCTTATAGGATACAGTTCCAGTTTTTGCTTGTGCACCAATGCCAAACAGTTCAAAAAAATTCAGCGCCATGGTGCGTTCGACATCCTCTATTTTAAATCCACGGATATCTGCAAGTTTCTCGGCAGTGAAATTCACATAAGAGGGTTCATTGCGTTTGCCGCGGTGAGGTACAGGTGTGAGGTAAGGGCAATCGGTTTCTGCAAACAAACGATCCGCGGGAACATTTTTGGCAACTTCGCGCAAATCATCTGCTTTTTTAAATGTAACAGATCCTGAAAAGGAAATGTAGAAACCCATCTCCAACGCGGCATCTGCCAGTTCCTGATCTCCTGAAAAACAATGGAAGATTCCAGAATGTGCAGTTGGGTCTTTGGGGTAAAATTTTGACAAAATTGAAATGATGTCTTTCTTCGCGTCTCGGCTATGGATGACAATAGGCTTATTCATATCGCGAGCAAGTTGAATTTGATTGCGAAAATGAGTGCGTTGTAGATCCTGAGGTGAATAGTTTTTAAAATAATCGAGACCGATTTCACCAAGAGCCACGACCTTTGGATGAGATAGCAATTGCCTTAGGTGGGCATAGGTATTTTCATCAATAGACTTTACATCATGCGGATGAATACCTGCCGTCGCATAGATAAAATCATATTGTTCGGCAAGTTCCATAGATCGATAGCTGCTTTCAATATCACAACCAATATTCATCATGTACTGCACGCCACTTTCGCGGGCGCGTTGAATCACAGCTTCGCGATCTTCTTCGTAGTCAGTTACATCTATATGTGCGTGTGTGTCGATAATCATCGTACTTGTATTCCTAATCCGGGTTCCTGATCGAATCCTGCCAGTAGCAGAGAACCTTCATTGTTAGCAGCCAACACCATACCTTGCGATTCGATTCCCATCAATTTTGCGGGTTTTAGATTGGCTACGATAATCACTGTACGCCCAATTAGGTCCTCAGGCTCAAAACTTTCGGCAATACCTGCGAGAATCTGTCGGGTTTCGTTGCCGATATCCACTTTGAGTTGGATTAGTTTTTTTGATTTTTTTACTTTCTCCGCTTCAAGAACTTTTCCGGTGCGTAGATCGACTTTCATAAAGTCATCAATCGTGATTTGGCCGGTGTCGTCTTTTTCCTTTTCTTTTGGGGTTTCTAGTTTTGCGAGAATTTTTGCTGCTTCCTTATCTTCAATTCGCGGGAAAAGCTGTTTGGCTTTTTGTGTTTGCGTTCCCGAAGTTAAATCGCCCCAGTTATCGAGTGAAGTCATCCCTTGTTCTTCTATTGTTTTTTCAATTCCGAGTTGCTGCATCAGCGATTCGCAGCTTTTTGGCATAAATGGGAAGAGTAAAATTCCTAAAACACGTAATGCCTCTGCTGCGTTATACATAACGGTTTTCAGTCGTTCTTTGCCCTCATCGGTCTTAGCGAGATTCCATGGGCCTGTTTTGTCAATGTATTGGTTAGTCGTGTCAACCAGCTCCCATATTTTTTGTAGAATTTTGTTGAATGCAAGCTCATCGTAAAGTTTGCGCATTTCATCGATTACTTCTTGGGATTTGTTTTTCAGGACTATGTCTTCTTTGCCTGTTGTTACAGGCTCTGGGATAGTGCCGTTGAAATATTTTTTCGTCATATTAACGGTACGATTGAGCAGATTGCCCAGATTATTTGCCAAATCACTATTGAGTCGCCCAATTAAAGCCTTATGAGAAAAGTCACCATCAAGGCCAAAGGGAACTTCTCTTAATAGGAAGTAACGGATGACATCGACTCCAAACTGGTCTGCGAGTTGATTAGGCTCGACTACATTGTGCAGGGATTTAGACATTTTTTGTCCGTTCACTGTCCACCATCCATGCGCAAAAATATTTTTTGGTGGTTCAAGTCCAATAGCCTTCAACATTGTTGACCAGTAAACCGCGTGTGTGGTCAGGATATCTTTTCCGACCAAGTTGTGGTCTGCGGGCCAGTAGCCGCTAGTTCGTATATCGTCAAGTGAACCGTGAACGGAAATATAATTTATCAATGCATCGAACCAGACGTAGGTGACGTATTCTTCATCAAAGGGGAGGGGGATGCCCCAGGGAAGCCGAGATTTTGGACGCGAGATGCAAAGGTCTTCCAGGGGATTTTTCAGAAATCCTAAGACTTCATTTCTTCGTGAAGCGGGTAAAATAAAATGCGGATCGCTTTTGATTTTTTCAATAAGCCAACCTTGATATTTTCCCATACGAAAAAAATAGTTATGTTCCTTTATTTTATCAACTTTGCGCCGACATTCAGGGCAATTGCCTTCCTGTAAATCCTTTTCCGTCCAGAATCTTTCGCAGGGGGTGCAATACCAGCCTTCATAACTGTCACGATAAATTTCATTTTTATCGTGTAGTGATTGCAGGATGTCGCACACGAGCCGTTTATGACGCTCTTCTGTGGTGCGTATGAAGTCGCTATTGGAAATATTTAGCTTTACCCATAACTCTTTAAACCGTTGGTGAAGTTTTTCAACATGCTGTTGAGGAGTAACTTTTAGATCTTTTGCTGCCTGTTGAACTTTTTGTCCGTGCTCATCGGTTCCAGTCAAAAAGAAAACTTTATACCCTTCGAGTCTTTTAAAGCGAGCAGCAACGTCTGCTGCAATAGTCGTGTAGGCATGTCCGATATGCGGAATATCGTTCACATAATAAATAGGGGTGGTAATGTAAAAGTTTTTCATGTTTCAGTTTCTAGAGTTTCAGGGTTTAGAGTTTTGCTGTTTATATTTCAGCTCTTCTTTGGAGTAAGTCATGATGCTTTCATCATCGAGGCGAACCATAACTTTTTGAGCGAGGATTTCATTTTTTAAAACTTTTCCAGAGCCGTCGGGAGTTTGCACCAGACTATTGACTCTCGGAAGACCTTTAACCATTTCTTTGTAATTGTCATGTTCGTATTGAAGGCAACACATCAGTCTGCCGCACACACCTGAAATCTTACTTGGGTTTAACGCCAGCCCTTGATTTTTTGCCATTTTTATAGTGACAGGAGTAAAGTCGGGTAACCATGAAGAGCAGCATAATGTTTCGCCGCATATTCCAAATCCGTCTATGACTTTTGCCTCATCCCTAACCCCTACCTGTTTCATTTCAATGCGGTGCCTCAGGCTAGATGCAAGGTTGCGAATGAGCTGGCGAAAGTCTACTCTTCCTTCAGCGGTGAAAAAGAAAATGGTTTTATTCATATGGGGCTGATGAACAACTCGACTTAAGTTCATTGGCAGTTTCAGTTCCAGTATTTTTTCGGAGCATAAAGCTTTGGCTTTCTGCTCGACACTTTGCCTTCGTTTTTCAGCTTGAAAGTCATTTCCGTTTGCAATGCGAAGAACTTTGTAAAAGTGTTCGTTTTTATCCTTACGGAAATTAATTATTTTGTTAGAAGCAACAAGGCCCATTATGAGACCTTGGTTCGAATTGACCATTACTGTCATCCCCACGCGTAGCTTTAATTCTTTTGGATCGTAGAGTTGCGACTTAACTTGATTATTGATACGAATGCCAATTAAAAATTTCGGTGGTTTTGGAATGGCTTCGGTATTTTTAGTTTTCTCGGCTGTCGAATCCATAATGTTTAAGCGACTTCGCAAAAATTTATAAGCATATTTTCAAAAAATAATTGAGCGTTGGCATTTCCAGACAATGCTAATTGAGTTGTGTGTATCGTGTAGAATACTTCAATCCAGGACTTTAAACTTCTTTTTGAAGCTAAGGGTATCAATTTGTATGCGATGTCACGATTGCGAACTTCGGATTCAGAGCACCCTGACCGGAAAAATGCAATGTCTCGCACCAATTCCATCATCTCATTAAAAATCATTTCCCATTGATCGGATTGTCGAGCCCAAGACTTCGCGTGTGAGAATACTATATCCATCCGATCAAAAGATACTGTTTCCAGAAGGTTTACAATTTCCTGACGAATGTTAATGATGTCAGTAATATCTTCTGTCATGGCTTTTTGTACGCTACCTCGCGAACGAAGAGTGCGGAAATTAAGGTCGTTCTCTTCAATCACTACTTCGGTCATAGTTTCTTTTAAAATTATTTTTATGTTTTCTGGGGTGAGCGGTTGAAACTTAATTGCCTGACACCTTGATATCAGGGTGGGCAATAATTTAAATGGATGAGACGAAACCAGGACCAACACCGTTCCAGATGGAGGTTCTTCAAGTGTTTTTAAAAAAGAGTTGGCTGCTTGTGGGTTCATGAGATCTGCATCATCGATTACCGCAACTTTCACTTTTCCTTCGTAAGGGTGGAAGGCAAGTTTTCTCTGGAGCTCGCGAATGGGTTCAATCTTGATTGCCGCTTCCCGCGTTGCCGGAGTGCTTTTAAGAGGTTCTATAAAGAAGAAATCGGGATGTGTTCTGTTTTCAATTTTTCGGCAGGATAAACATTCGTCACAGCACTCATCCTCAGTGGATTTAGGGCAATTCAAGGTCTTGGCGAATTCAATAGCAGTATGTTTTTTGCCAATACTTTCTTGTCCATAAAACAGGTAGGCGTGCGCCACACTGTTATTTTGGAGTGCATTTTTTAGGGTTTGCTTGGGTTGTGTTTGACCCAAAATCCTACCGAATGACATGGTTTTAATAATATCTCCTTGATTTTTATTAATATCAAGGATGCTTAGAAGATTTAAATTCCTTAAGTCCAGCTAGGAAAAGGGGAAGGGATAGACCCTTTAATAGGACCTAACTTACTAGACCTTATACTATTTTAATACAGGGCTACTTATAAAACAAGCACGATACACTTTCATTAAAAGGTTAAATAGTTTGAAGGACGTGTAGTTACCTTAATTTTTTTATTAATTGCACCACAGTTATTGAAAATCTTTTTGGAATAAGGTTATAATCAATATCAGTTTTTTAGGATTGACTAGAGATAACTTTCGGGGAAAACGTCATGGCGACAGCAGAAAAAGCTAAGAGAAACGTACAGCGAAAAAGAAAACCTAAGATACTAGCTGTTATCAATGATGCGTGCACAGGGTGTGCAAGTTCGCCAATTTGTATCACTGAGTGCCCAGTCGACAACTGCATGTTCGAAGTGGAAAATCCAGATGCTCCCGCGTTCAACCGAGTCTTTGTTGATCCTTTGTTATGCATAGGTTGTAAAAAATGCATTACAAAAGGTCCTATGGATACTTTTTTGGAGGGTTGCCCTTGGGATGCCATTGATATGATACCGCTTGATAAGTATGAAGCAAATTACGGAACCCTTCCTTACTAAACAATTAAGAAATCAAAATTCAAAGTTAGTATTCAGAAGTCAGGTTCTATAAATCTCGAATTGACTGTCTGGTTTTACGATGTTGTAATGATAGTCTTTATCTGCGAGTGTTTTCAGTAGTTTATTGGTAGGAAAAAACAAATAAAAAATTTTTGGACAACATTGAAACGTTGAGGTATGATGTCCTCGGTTTTCTGGGTAATCCCCCCAAGTAACAAATAAATGAGTAAAAATAGCGGCTTCCGTCAAGGTATGCAGGTTGCATTCAGGTTGGGAACTGAACTGACTGTAGCAACGAGCATCGGCGGCTTGCTAGGGTATGCGCTAGATAATTTTTTCGGCGTGGGATCCTCTAGAGTCGACCTGCA
>JGI24922J38493_101042_pt1 | contig 42906 bp, 32 predicted proteins | sample LinPFosplate10_FD_38493 | JGI IMG/M metagenome (IMG submission 38493)
TGCAGGTCGACTCTAGAGGATCCCACTACTGAAACTGCTCTGTAGTGATGTATGCTTATATAACTGGTTTATAACAACTTCGACTTCCTCATTCCTTTTTAAGACGATAACTATCCTGCTTCCTTCTCTGTCACTCTCATTCCGAACATCTGTAATGCCCTTTATCACATCATTTCTAACTAATTCTGCAATTCTCTCGATTATCCTGTCCCTGTTAAGTTGATAGGGGATTTCAGTCACAACTATGCTCTGTTTGTTGTTTTTTGCAGTTTCCGTATGATACTTTGCTCTTACTGTTATTATGCCCCTGCCCGTTTTGTATCCATCCACTATCCCTCTTGCCCCACATATTAAGGCCCCTGTTGGGAAATCCGGACCTTTTATGATTGCCAAAAGTTCATCTATGGTTACATCCGGATTGTCAATGATGCTTATTATTCCATTGCACACCTCATTAACATTATGGGGAGGTATGCTTGTCGCCATACCAACCGCAATACCAGAACCTCCATTGCATAAAATATTTGGAAATTTTGCAGGGAGTACTGATGGCTCCAGGCGGGTTTCATCATAATTCGGGACATAATCGACGGTGTCTTGCTTAAGGTCCTCCATCATTTCTGCAGAAGCATGGGTCATTTTAGCTTCCGTATATCTCATAGCCGCAGGCGGGTCACCATCAATCGAGCCAAAATTGCCTTGACCTTTTACCAGTGTGTATCTCAAACTCCAGTCCTGGGCCATACGCACAAGTGTGGGATATACAACCTGCTCACCATGTGGATGGTAATTTCCTGTTGTGTCACCACAGATCTTCGCGCATTTTCTGAACTTGGCTCCAGGGCCAAGGTTGAGGTCGTTCATGGCAACGAGTATCCTTCTCTGTGACGGTTTAAGGCCGTCACGCACATCAGGCAGTGCGCGGCTCATGATTACACTCATCGCAAAGGTAAGGTACGACTCTTTCATTTCATCTTCTATGAGGATATCCTTTATGTTCCCTTTTTCTTCTATCATTTAAACCTTTCCTTTTCAGCCTTCACTGTTGTTGATGATCCGTGCCCGGGATAAATAACTGTATTCTCATCCAGCTTAAAAATACACTCTTTAATTGATTGGAGAAGATGGTTATGGCTGCCTCCAGGTAAATCAGTTCTGCCATATCCTCCCGCAAAAAGGGTATCTCCTGAGAACAGTATTGGAGCATCACCATTGTCTGTAGAATCGGTGTAAATTCCTATTCCACCGGGAGTATGACCGGGAAGATGCAATACCTTGAATTCATGGCCATTCAACTTAATTTTATCGTCGTGATTCAAAGTTCTGCAAGCCGGTGGCGATGAATACCTTTTTCCACCCAGAAGCGAGAGGTTCTTGAATGGATCCTCCAGCATCTCAGCATCATCGGTATGAATACAGATTTTAATATCCGGGAATTTCTCCTTCAACTCTTTATTCGCGCCAATGTGATCTCCGTGTCCATGGGTATTAACGAGAATAACAGGATGAAGTTTTTTCTGCTCCAGACAGTCCAGTATTCTTTCCGTATCTCCGCCAGGGTCAATAATCATGGCCTCTGAACATGTTGACGACACTATGTAACAACAAGCGTCCAAAGGCCCCACCTCTAATTTTTGAATATCCAACATAATCTGTTTACAGTAAAAGCTATGTTGCTATATAGCGTTCTGTTGATTTGCTTATAACAATTATTTAAGCAACGATAAACTTTTTTCAGTTTTTCTGAAGATCAACCCTATTTAACATATCGATTAATTATCTGTTTAATATCACAGGTTTTTTCATCTTTGTTGAAGCCTATGATTTTTCTTTCTCTTTTTACGCTTTTCGCGGAATCAGATGCGTGTACGGCATTTTTTCTTATATCCAGTGCATAAAAACGTCTGATGCTGGAATACTTCGCCTTCCTTGGATCTGTGGCTCCCAATAGTTCTCGGATAGTCTTGATTGTATCTATTCCCTGGTACAATATTGCGATAGAGATAGTATGTTTTCCATCCGAAGTTTCCTTGGTTTCAGCAAAGGCAGAGGGTTCAGTGCCTGTCATGTATTGTAGTATGCTATTGAATTCAGTATCTACTTTTGGTTTTTTCATCTGAGCTGCCATATTATTCAAAAGCTCATCAGTCAGCTCAAAAGAGAAGTCTTTCTGCTTTAATGACGTTTTCAATTGGTCAACCAGATCCGGCTTAAATTTATCATCGAAACTACTATTAAAGAAGTCTTTCACCGGGCCATAAAACTCTTCTGCCTGTTTAGTACTCATGTCAAGGAGTTTGATGCCGACTATATAGAAACCGGTCCTTGACATCATACTTATTATGTTTCCAGCACGCGGATCGTGTTTTTCAAAGGGTTTTAGAATTATGAGTGAAGTTTCAGGTTTTTTATTTTTGCCAAAAGCGATAACATCATCCATTATACCACCATCACTCAATGAATATTTCGCAAATAACTTAAGCTGCTTAATATTTGTAGCCTTGTCAGCTGACGTAAGAACTGCAGGCTCGAAATAATCAACCTTGCCATCCTCGGACATTATAGTGTCACCGAAAGTGCCCCTGATAGTATCTCCTCTTAAGGGGCCAGATGCTGCCCCAATCACTTTATTATGTAGTACATCAACCGCATTCTTTCCTTCAAAGAGGAGGAGCATGGCACGATTTTCTATACCAAGTTTATTATTCTTTCTCAGCATGTTATTTACATAATCTATCATTGCTTTCTTCCATACGGCTTTCATCTTCTGCGCCTCTATAGTTTTTATATATTCATCCAGAAACTTGTCGCTGGGAGTGTACATTCTGGCACCCACAAGTTCCAAGTCAGACAAAGATAAAAGCCGGCATATTATGCCGCCAGTTCTGCTTTTTAATAAGCTATACGGAGTTATCAGTGCGTAAGTTAATTCTTTTTTCATTTCTGCCTATACCTTCCTTAAAGTTAAATAGTTATTTGGTAAATAATTAGTTTGTAAATAATAGAATGGCGGGCAGTGTACATATTGCTAAAACGCAAGCTCTCCGTGTTTTTCCGGGGATGTACTATTACACATTCACGCGCTCTTTGAGACCAGACATCCTTCACCAACCAGATTCCTTATTCCGTTAAACACCTCTTCGTTTAACGCAACAGAATATCCATTGGATGTCTTTATAGTTACAGATTTATTACCGGGAACCTCGAATTTTATGAATACAGGACAAGGTCCTTTATTTGCCGAGAGGATTTCTTTCAAGCCTGAGAGAATATCATCGTTTACTTGTGCATATTTGAGGCGTATTATAGCATTCTTTGGAGGTTTGTTCTCTATTTTTTTTTCGATTTCTTCCGGAGTTATTATTTCCGTAACTCTGATTGAGGCTTCGGTATCTCTGAAGCCTACTTTCCCTTTAACAAAAACCACTTCATCGGCATGAAGATGATCATTGAGAGATGACAGTTTTGTAGAAAAAATTACGCATTTCGATATCCCTTCCATATCTTCGATTGTAAAATACGCAATAGGTTTGCCCTTCTTAGTAGTAGTACGGTTAATGCTGTCAACTATTCCACCTATCAAGACCTCGGCATCTTCCTGCCTTTCCGAAAGTTCTCCTGTTGTTGTATCTGAATAGTGCTCTATTGCATCTTTATACCTTTTTAACGGATGTGAACTGACATAAAGTCCCATTGCCTCTTTTTCCGCTTTAAGCAGTTGTTTCTCAGACCACTTCTCTGTTTCAGGTAAACTATGGAAGGCATTTAAGTCTACTGTATTATCCTGTGCGCCAAAAAGATTCATCTGTCCCATACGTCGGTCTTTGTTTGATTTCGCACCAACTTTCAGTAGTGTGTCTATTCCTTCAAAAAATTGAGATCTGTATCCCGGCAGCGAATCAAAACATCCTGATTTGATAAGGCTTTCCATTACCTGTTTGTTCACCAGTCGCAAGTCTACCCGTTCACAGAAATCAAATATTGTGGCAAATTCACCATCCTTTTCTCTTGCTTCAATGATTGATTCTATCGCCTTTTCGCCAACGTTTTTTATTGCCCCGAGACCGAACCTTACCTGTTGATCTGATACTATTGTGAAATCTGAATAGCTTTCGTTTACACATGGCGGTAATAATTCTATGCCCATTCGGTTACATTCATGCATATAGTCAACTATTTTCAGGTTATTCTGCTTTTCGCACGTCATCTGTGCTGTCATGTATTGCGTCGGATAGTTGGCCTTTAGATAAGCAGTCTGGTAGCAGACCATTGCATAAGCTGCAGAGTGTGATTTATTAAACCCGTAACCCGCAAAGTATTCCATCAGTTCGAAGATCTTCTCTGCGACATTTATCGGTATTTCGTTATCTTTGGCCCCGTTTAGAAATTGGGCCTTGAATTTTGCCATAACCTCCGGCTTTTTCTTACCCATTGCCTTTCTCAAATTATCCGCTTCGTTAAGGGTAAATCCTCCCAGTCGGTTTGCGATACGCATTACCTGTTCCTGGTAAACAATCAGCCCATATGTTTCTTTGAGCAATGGTTCGAGTTTAGGATGGAGATATTTCACGGCTTCTCTGCCATGTCTACAATTTATGAAGGTATCAACCATTCCACTACCTAGTGGTCCAGGCCGATATAGTGCAACCAGTGGTAATACGTCTTCAAATTTATCAGGTTTAAGTTTCATCAGCAAGTCTTTGAAACCTCTGCTTGTCTCTACCTGAAAAACACCCTTAACCTCACCCCGTGACAACAAGTCATATGTTTTCTTGTCATCTATCGGTAGTTTATTGATATTAATAACTGTCCCGGTTGTCGCCTTTATAAGCAGCCTTGCCTTATCAATGACAGTGAACTTCCTTACTCCAAGAAAATCAGCCTTTAAGAGGCCTATCTTCTCAACAAGGGTTTCACCATCATATTGTGTTATCACGGTATCCTTGTTCTTTGCCAGCGGGATGTAATTGGTTAGTGGTTCGTCAGAAACAACCACACCGGCAGCGTGTGTAGAGGCATGTCTTCGCAGCCCTTCGAGTTTTGTAGAAATATTGAACAACTCCTGTATCTGCGGATCACCGTCACGCATGGCTTTCAGTTCCGGTTCCTCTTCAAGAGCGTCTTTTAATGTAATGCCCAGAGTGGGTGGGATTAATTTTGCGACTTTATCGACTATGGGTAGCGGTATGTCCATGGCCCTGCCAACATCCCTGATTACAGCTTTAGCCTTCATGGTACCAAAGGTGATAATCTGTGCGACATTGTTATCTCCGCCATATCGTTTTCGCACGTATTGAATTACCTTGTCTCTGCCTTCGGCACAGAAATCGATATCAAGATCAGGCATGGAAAGTCTTTCGGCGTTCAGGAATCTTTCAAACAGTAGATCGTATTTTATAGGATCTATGTTTGAGATTCCGAGCAGATAGGCGACTAAACTGCCCGCACCTGAACCACGAGCTATGGCTGGTATTTGTTCTTTTATCGCATAATCAATGAAGTCCCAGACAATGAGAAAATAGTCAACAAAATTGGTTTCTTCTATTACACCCAGTTCATGGTCTAATCTATCGCTGACTACCTTATCAATTTTTCCATATAACTCTATAGCTCCGTGTTCGCAGAGTTTTCTCAGGTGCTGTTTATTAGTCATACCCGGTTTGTAACAGAGAGAATCTTCTCTCGGGTGAAATCTGGGCAGGTGCATTGTATTTAAATCAAGCTCAACATTGCATCTGTCAGCGATCAATGATGTATTCATTATCGCTTCCGGTAAATCTCCAAATGTTTTTTCCATCTGCTCCTGTGTTTTAAAATAGAATTCATTAGTGCTTAAGCGCATTCTTTTGACATCATGTATGGATTTTCTCGTATTTATACACAAGAGTGCGTCATGGGCATAATAATCGTCAGCTTCCATATAGTGTATGTCATTCGTAGCAACTGTTTTTAATCCTATATCCTGACTGATTTTTAACGCCTCTTTCACTAACTCGTCCTGGCGTTCAATTCTATTATTCTGCAGTTCCAGATAGAAATTATCGGCACCAAAAATATCTTTGTATTGAGATGCAGCATCTACTGCCTTTTCATAATCATTATTCAACAAGTTTTGATTTATTTCCGACTGCATACATCCGCTCAGGCAGATAACTCCCTTCGAATGCTTATTTAACAACTCTTTGTCAATTCTGGGTTTATAATAAAAGCCTTCCAGGTATGAAGACGATGATAGTTTCAGTAGGTTTCTGTACCCATCGAGATTTTCAGCTAAAAGTGTCAAATGATATGCTTTCTGTTTGCCTCCCTCTTTCGTTAATCTACTGCCCGGTGCGACATACGATTCAAATCCCAGGATGGGTTTTATATCATTCTGCCTGGCATATTCGTAAAATCCGATTGCTCCAAACATGTTGCCGTGGTCAGTCAGCGCCACGCTCTTCATGTTTAAAGCTTTGGTTTTGTCAACAAGGTCATTGACCCTGCATGCTCCGTCTAACAGACTGTAATCACTATGAACGTGTAAATGGACAAAGTTATTTTTCATATCATCTCATATTAAGTTCTTTTAGCTTGTGTTGTAAGCTTTGCCTGTGCATACCGAGTGCTTCAGCAGCTTTGCTTATGTTTCCATTATTTTCTGCTAACTTCCTGCTTACAAAATCCCTTTCGAAGGTATCCACGACAATCTTTTTTGCGTCTCTGAAAGGTAGATTATAATCGAAGCTAAGTTTACTGTCAGAATTACTGATCTCTCCCGGGAAGTCGCTAATTTCGAGAGTTTCAGCATTTGCCATTACGACTGCACTCTCTATAACATTTTGTAACTCTCTTACATTGCCTGGCCAGGAATACCTGGTGAAAACTTTTACTGCTTCGTTTGATATTGATTTTACATTTTTTCTGTGCTTCTCAGAGAAATATTGAATAAACTTTTCTGCCAGTATTATAATGTCTTCTCTGCGATTTCTCAATGGTGGAAGTAAAATTTCAACAACTTTTAACCTGTAGTATAGATCCTCTCTGAAATTACCTTCTTTGATCTCTTTAAGCAGATCTTTATGGGTTGCACTTATCAGCCTGACGTCAACTCGAAGAGTTTCAGTACCACCTAATCGTTCGAAGCTCTGCTCTTGAAGGACCCTCAGAACTTTTGCCTGAGTGTTAGGACTCATATCTCCAATTTCATCTAGAAATATCGTTCCTTTATCTGCCAGTTCAAATTTGCCCAGACGTCTTTCCGTTGCGCCGGTGAAGGCGCCTTTTTCATGTCCGAACAATTCACTCTCGATCAATGTTTCGGGAAGCGCAGCACAATTCATAATTATCATCGGCCTGTTTTTGCGAGAACTTTTCTTGTGGATCTCTTTGGCAGCCAGCTCTTTTCCACTCCCGCTTTCACCCTGAACTAAAACTGTTACATCAGATGGGCCAACCTTTTCGATCTTATTAAATACCTGATTCATCTCCCGGCTTTCTCCTACTATTGTACCCCTGGAACCCAATCTGTCAATTTCTGAACGCAATCTGGCGTTTTCTTCTTCCAGTGCAAGTTTTTCGAATGCGTGTTGGGCAATTAACCTGAGTTCATCTATTTCGTATGGTTTGGAAATATAATCGTAGGCGCCTTTTTTCATAGCTTCTACTGCAACTCTTTCAGATCCGTAAGCTGTTACTATGACTATCATGGGAGGGTTTTCCATCTGATTTATCTCTTCCAATACCTGAATCCCATTAATCTTTGGCATGTTGATATCAAGGAAGATAAGGGAGGGGCTCTTTGCCTTTATTACTTGAAAAGCATCAATACCATCACAGGCTTCCATGACATTGTAACCATCTTTTTCTAAAGCCAGCTTCATCCCGAATCTTGCAGCTTTTTCATCATCTACTATTAAAATTGATTTTTTCATAATTTATATGTTACTTACCAGTGCGTCTTCAGGCGTTGGAATTTTAACGGTGAATCTTGTGGACGAATCATCACTTGTTACATGAACCATACCTTTCAGTTCTTCCAGTTTCTTTTTAACAATAGCCAGTCCCAGGCCGGTACCAGTTTGTTTGGTTGTATAATATGGCTCAAAAATCTTACCCATATCTTCCTCAGAGATACAGGATCCTGTATTTTCGAAAACAACAGTAATATAATCATCATTTTGATCATAGCTCATTGATATTGTTAACTTTCCACCTTCTGACATGGCTTGTATGGCATTATGAATAATATTAAAGAATACTTCATTTAATGATCCCTCGTCTACCGTGATAACCGGTAGATCATTTGAAACATCCAGGTGTATATTGACGTTGTTCATTTTTGCTTCATGTCTCAAAACAACTAATACCTTATTGATTACGTCCTCTGTCTTAACAGTAGATTTACTGTCCATTTGAGGTTTGGCAAATACTAGAAGCTGGTTTACCACTTTTGTCAAACGATCTATCTCTTCCACAATTATTGAAAGGCTTTTCTGCGTTTTAGGTTCATTTCCAGAGTCTTCTTTCAGGACCTGAACTATTGCCTTAATCGAACTCAGCGGATTCTTTACCTCATGCGCGACGCTGGTAGATAATCTGCCCAGACTGGACAGCTTTTCGTTTTCGTACATTTTCCTCTCCATCTGCAGCTTTTCCTGTATAAGCTCGGCTTTGGCCATTGCGGAACTTATCTGGTTCGCAATAAGCATCAACTGTTCAAGGTTTTCTGCACGCAACCGCATGCTCCTGCGAGATTTACCAAGAGTCAGCAGCCCTGTTAGCTTTCTCTCTTGAAAAATCGGAAATATGAAGAACATTTCTAACCGTTTCATCTCATTTATGATGGACGCATCTGTAACGTCATATCTGTCCAGCACTGCAATCTCGCCTTTATCATAATATTTGATTGTATTTATTATGTCTTCTTTGACTATAAACGTATTCTCTCCGTGTCCGACGGCTTGTATTCTCCACTCTTTGAGTAGAATCAGGTTAACATTTTTAATTGCGGTAGCTTTTTTTATTGATTCTACAATATTCTCCAATAAAAGAGACAGGTCAATTAGCAGGTCTGTGCTGATCTGGTGACTTAAATCATTTAAAAGATACTCAGTGTCTGTAATCATCTTAAAGGACAGCTTTCTCATTAACCCTTGAATATTGTCTTTTAATTTTGGAAACCAGTATACGAGAGCGATAATCAGCACTGCTTCTAATACCTTTGCGTTAATTGAATAACCGGACTCAAGATATTTACTTAATTGTCTTATTCCGAAATAATAGAAACAGATAACAAGAACTGCCAGGAACGAATAAAACACACTTCGCCGGAGAACAAATTCCATGTAATTGTAACGATAAACATAATAGGAAAATATTATACTGGGAAAAATGGATGAAAGCATAGTAACCAGGATCATATAATCACCAATATATGGGATATCACTTCCTTCAAGCATGACTGTACAGGTAATCAGTATTGTGATGAATATGAGAATCCAGAAAATAGAGAAGTGGAATCTCTGCTCTTCCACTTCTTCCACCTTGGCAGAGAGAATGCGGGAGACAACAGCAGATGTAAATATTGAAAACAGAAGCCAAATGATAAAAGGTTTTACAAATGGCGAACCACTCATCAGGACATTGGACTCTTCAAAAAATACTATCCTTCCAGCCGTAAATGAGAGAGGCATGAGGGGTAGATAAATTATGGTAACCATGGTTATCATAATTCTTTTCTGGATCTTCCAGCCGCTTTCCAAAAGGAATAATAAAGCAGTGTGCAAAAGCAGGCTTGGCGTTGCACCCATTCCCATGCATGCAACAGCATTTGAAGATTGATTGATAATAGGTATATTTTTCCCAAAGAGCATTAAACTGAAAAGAGAGATGACATTACCGTAATGCCACATCGCCACACTGATCACGAGGAACAAGAAGACAAGTTCACTTCCTTTCTTATTCTTCCTCTGAATTATGAGAATTGAAAGGATCGTGTGGAGGATTGAACCAAGAATGAAGCCTACTAACGCTACAATTTCAATTAATGTCATGGCTTTAAGAATTTGTGTTTAACCAGATAATAGATTAAATAAGTGCCTGAACTTTTAAGGTACTTGTATTTTCAGGTATCAAATATAGAGATAGTCATTTGCTTTGCAAATATGACAAACCGTTTTTGTGTTGTTATTGCGGCCTAGAACCTCTTTTCGTGCCGATATATATTTTTCGCTATTCCAGATGTTTTTGAATGATTCTTCTTTAATATTGCCAAAAGAGTATGTTTCGCTGTATACAGAACAGCATGGTAGAACATTTCCATCCCAGTTGATTACAGTCTCAGTCCATAGCAGATGACAATTAAAATGTTTTCTGGGCTTCTTTTCTGTCATATTAAAAGTGTTATATTCCGGGTTTTCCGGTAGCCATTTTGAGTCACGTTCTAGGGATTTTTCGGCGGTTTCAAATATCTCTTTGCCCATATCAGTGCGTATTTTATTTATGGACAGCTTTATGCCTATCTCTTTTGCTAACGTCTTAGCAGTTTCAATTTCATGTTCATTATGACTGAAGACGTGAAACAGCCAAATTAACTCAGTATAGCTATTTCCTAATTGCTTCTTTTTCTTGAGTAAAAGCCTCATATTTGACATAACTTTGTTGAAATCACCGTCAATATGGTAGGTTGAATAGGTTGAACTGCTCGTACCATCACAGGAAATGTATATTTTTTGTAGATTGGCTTTGATTAATGCATCAGCTTGAGCTTCATCGATAGGAAGGCTCAGATTTGTACTTATTTTCACCGCTATTCTGTTTTGATCAGCATATTCTACCATTTTTGTAAGTTCTTTATTGAGAAGGGGTTCTCCCCAATTATACAGCCTGATCAGGAGCAGATCCTTTCCAATCTCGTCTATAATCCTTTTAAAATCAGAAAATGAGAGTAAACCTTTTCTGGCGGAATTGTCTTTCTGGCCGCTTGGGCAAAGTGGGCAGCGGAGGTTACAGATATTACCTGATTCTATCGTAATCTTAGCGGGATAATAATAAAGGTGCGTAGAGCCTATTGAGAACTGGATCTTACCCATAATCAGGTTATAGAGTTTTCTTATGCTGTAGATGCGGAGATGTCTCCGTAAATCTTTTAACATTTTACCTCAGATTATGCTATGGTTTGATTTAATTGATTTATTACCACTTTTGATGATTGGTGTACACTTACATGCGCTCAAATTGATGGTCGTGTATTATAGTACAAATTGTCATCAATATCAAACGAATCGTTGTAATAAATTGCCGGATTTCCTGTTAATTTTTCCTCAAAGCAGGCTTTTGTAATTCGTACTAAACACCGTTGGAAAAGTGAGAAAAAGCTTGAGTTCTTATAAGAAAATTCTATCATGGCTTTTTTGTTTAACATACGTTGCAGTACAGAGAAAAACTGATACCGGTTACATAACAAACATAAATCCAAAACTGGAGAACTATATATGATAATTCTGGGAGTAACACACCCTATTTCGTGGAACAATGGGGCATGCATCCTTGTAGATGGCAAACTGATCGCTATGGTGGAGGAAGAGCGGTTTAACAGGTTTAAACATTCACCGAGGACGTCTGCAGATATGTCCATTGAGTTCTGCCTCAAAAGGGCGGGGGTAACACTGGACGAGGTAGATCATATTGCCATAGGGTGGGAATCTGCAGCAAGACAGAAGAAGAAGAAACGATATCCATGGGAGTTCCTGCTCAGGCAGTTGCCATTCAGACACATGGATGAAAAAATGAAATTCGTGAACCATCACGTCGCTCATGCATTAAGCTCTTACTATGTTTCCGGATTTGATCGTTCAAATATCGTATCACTGGATGGTTATGGCGGCAGTGAATCCGGCATCCTTGCGATTGGAGAGGGTGACGAACTCAGGGTAGTTAAGTCTATACCCAATAGAAACAGCTGGGGACACTTGTATGGTGAGATTACAAGTATGCTGGGTTTTAAATCTCATAGCGATGAAGGGAAAATCATGGGTCTGGCTGCATATGGGCAACCAGATGAAAACGAATTTACATTCATCGACTGGGGCAGGGACATACCAGTAATCGATAAGAAGGGATTTAAGAAATACCTTACGGGTGTTACAGCAAGGAGGCAGGGGGAAGAACTAGGTCAGCATCACAAAGACCTCGCTGCAACCGTTCAGCACACCCTTGAGAGGGCAGCTCTCCAGATGAGTTCTTATCTTCGTAATATATCCGGGTCTGAAAATCTCTGCGTGTCAGGCGGGTGTGCCTTAAACTGTTCGATGAACGGAGTGCTTTTGAGATCAGATCACGTTGAGAATATATTTATCCAGCCTGCCGCTCATGATATTGGTACGGCATTGGGCGCTGCCGTAAGCGTCTACAAAGACGTCGTGGGGCACAGACCTGACATTGTTTTAGAACACCCTTATTATGGTCCGGACTACACTAATGAGGAAGTTGGATTAGAATTAAAGAAGTATAAACTGAGTAATTTCAAAAAGTGTAATGATATTGCCAAAGAGACTGCCGCACTGATTGCAGACAATAAAACAGTCGGTTGGTTTCAGGGCAGGATGGAATTCGGCCCGAGGGCGCTTGGCGGCAGAAGCATACTTGGTAATCCTAAGAATAAGGACATGAAGGATATTGTCAACAAGAGCATAAAGGGGAGAGAACCATGGAGACCCTTCGCACCGTCATTCTTGGCAGAAGATTATGCCGATTACGTAAAACAACCCTACAATTCCCCATTCATGATAATTGCCTTTCAGGCTATTGAGGAAAAAGTTTCAGATATAGCTTCCGCTACGCATGTTGACAATACGGTAAGGGTGCAGTCGGTCAGAAAAGAAGTTGCTCCCAGGTACTGGGAATTAATCAACGAATTCAAAAAGATAACTGGAGTCCCTGCACTTCTCAATACCAGCTTCAACGTAGCTGGCCAGCCCATTGTCTGCACACCCCGCGATGCCATAATGACCTTCTTCGGCTGCGGCCTCGATTATCTGGCGATTGAAGACTATCTGGTGTGGAAATAAGAGCATACATAATGAGTTGTTTATGCTAAAACGACTTTTTCGGAGACTACTACAGTGATTTCACGATGAGCAGTATTCCAGACACAAACAGGAAGATACCGAATATCTTACTGTATTTTTCGTTGTCTATATTTGTATAAAGAAATTTTTCCGTTAGTAAGAAGACAACCACTCCCACAATCAGATAGATGACATTGCTGAAAGAAATATTCATATTTTCAGCGGCAAAACCGGGAATGCTGATAATGCCTGTAACGGCTAATAAAAGGGTCAGCATCTGAAAGAGCGCAAATGTCCCGTAAGATACTCCGACGGTAACCCTGGTAGTGTCCTTTGGGTAGTTTTTCTCGTGTACGATTGCCGTCAGCAATGAACCTCCCAGATTTGTCAGTCCGTGAATGATTCCCATTACGACGAAATATGTTTTCTCATATTTCACAAATGCCTTTAATATTTGTTCAATTTTCCCGGAATAACTCTTTAAGGCTACAAATAGCATGAACAGTCCTACAAAAATCCCAATACCGAGATGTTTGAATTTAGCTTCCAAAAACAGAACCAGGGCGAGGAAGACAATGACAAATGGTATGGTGATGAAGAGTATTTTTTTATAAAATCCAGTATCTATATATTTATAGTGTTTGAGTACCTGGAAAATATTTATAGCAATTGATATCGGCAGGACGATTGGGAGTACAAGGGTGAGTTTTTCATATTGTAAAAGGAGCAGGGGGGTACCAAAAAGCAAAACCCCAACTCCGAAAACCGACTGAACTGTTGCTGTTACAATAATTACTATCAGAGTATATATCGAGATGTCCAGCGGCAGGGAACATATTCTTGCACATTCGTTTCCTTCCATCAGGTATTTTCTATTAATTAATATTATACTTGCCATAACCAGTCCCATTATGGCTATCTTAATTAATACCTTCAGTAATTCTATGAATCTTGTTCCCATTTTCTTTTCCATCACCGCAGAGACGCAAAGAAATGAAAAGAAAAAACATCAATTATTGTTGAAATTAAAATCCACCAATCTTTCTATCGATGTTCTCTGACCATTCTTTTCACTTCCTTCAGCATCGCTCATATATTTCCTATTAATGAGTATTATTCCTGCCATAATTAAACCCATTATGGCAATCTTAATTAATATCCACATTAGTTTTCCAGCTCTTGTTCCCATGAATTTTATTTCCATTTTATTTTCCTCTGAATTATTTTTCTTATATTTTTAAGGTTTTTTCTTTGTGTCCTCTGTGTCTCTGTGTCTCTGTGTGAGGTTATTACTTTAATAGACCTTCATAAACTTTTTCAACTTGTTCTGCCATAGATTCTTGAGAGAATACGTCTTGTGCTTTTTTCAGTGATGCATCAGCCATTTTCTTTCTCAGTTCAATGTCATTAGCTAATGTCGCAGTAGCAGTTGCCAGATTCTCAGGTGTATCGTCAATAACAAATCCGGTAACCTTATCATCCACTATTGAGGAGAGCATTCCCCGATCGGCGGCAATTACAGGTTTTCCCATCGCCATGACTTCCCTCACCGCACGGCATGAACCATCTGTGCCGGGCATCAGGAATATATTGTAATCCATACACGAGACGGCCTCTACATAATCACTTGTCCGGTAACCCGGATGGACTACGGAGTCTTCCAGTCCCATCGCTTTGGCGGGATTCGTCAAAAGTTGTTTCTCCTTAGTCCCTCTGCCTATAACGAGTAGCTTTAACTTTGGTACTTCTTTAGACGCGATCTTGATCGCCTGCAGAAGTATGTGAAACCTTCGGTGTGTCTGGATTCTGGCTATAATTCCGACTACTATGTCATCGTCCTTCATTCCAAACATCTTTCTGTGTGTGAGCGGGCCGCTTCCGGGATTGAAACGTTGGCAATCAATAGAAGCGTTAATCATGGTAGTTTTATCTTCGCTTAATCCAAAACGGTCCATGTCTGCCACTCTTGCTTTTTCTGAAACGGCAATTAATTTGTCTGTGAGCCTGGTTAAGCATATTTTATTTCTCAGGGTTTTTCTCAGTACAACCCCGTCGTGATTTGTTCGTACGACAGGCAAGTGTCTTCCGGTACGTCTGGCGGCTATTCCACCAACTAAATGGTCCTGATTTCGATGAACATGGACTATGTCAAACACCTCATCGTTCATAAAAACTGAAAGATTCTTAATGTCAGAGATGTACTTGAAAAAACTGAAATGTTTACTTAGATTAAATCTGGTAACCGGTACCAGATCACGTTCGTATGCATACTTTTCAACGGACTCTGAATCCGGTGGGAAGGGGTAATCGTCCATTGCCTTGCCACATGCAAGTGTGACGTCATGTCCTCGCTTCTTTAATTCTATGCAGAGGTTGAGTGCGGGTTCTGCCGGGCCCGTCCATTTCCAATCACTGAAGAGATGGAGTATTTTCAATATCTGTTCCTTTCCGTCTGTGTATACAATAAAGCTGGGCGGATAGCCATTCAGCTATAGTTTGTAAGTTTATGATAACATTTCTAATAATTGGTTCGATGGGGCGGGGCAAGCCTTTCATTTGTATGCGTTTTTGTCCGTGCCGATTTGCGGTTGATTTTTAATGCGTAATTCCCATAGTTTCGCATATTTCATGAATACATAAAATGAAGTTGTTATCGCTGCTACCAGCCCCGGCATTCCATCCATGAATCCACGTTTGAAGAAATATCCTTTGATAAATCTGAAAAGTGGTCTGAACAAGAGTTGAAAAGTGAGAGATCCTACGCCTTCCTTCTCCATTTCTATCGCACTCATATCTGTGTATTTGTCGATGGTACTAAGCTGATGTGAAAGATTTCTATACGTATAGTGAAGACAATCACTCTTCAAATGTTTTGCCTTGCCGTCCAACTCCAGAGTCGCATGCGGCTCTTTTACCCACTTACCCTTATCTTTTCTATAGAGAAGGAGGTCGTAAGCAGGATACCACTCTCCATGATTAATCCAGCTTCCAAGATAACGTGTTCTGCGAGGAAAATAAAACCCATCCCAGTTATTTGAATTATTAGTCAGATACGACTGAATTTCCAGGTAAAGTTCAGGAGAGATAATCTCATCAGCATCCATAAAGAGAATCCACTCATAGTTAGCAAGGCTGACAATATAGTTTGACTGATCTTTGAAGCCAGGCCATTTTCTCTGATGAATCTTGTCTGTAAATTCACGGCATATTTCAACCGTGTTATCAGTGCTGAAGGAGTCGACAACGATGATCTCATCGGCCCACTTTATATTCTCCATACACTCCTTAATCACGTCAGCATTGTTAAAAGTCATTACACATGCTGAAACAGTGGCTTTGGCCATTATTACTCCCTGGTGTTAATTATAACTGCAATTATAAATCTGTATTTTGAAACTCGGTGATTAAACCGGCGACTGCTTCGACTTCTTCTGCTGTCAGTTCCGGGTAGATAGGTAAAGATAAAATTTCTCCGGCGTTTCTCTCGCTTATTGGGAAATCTCCCGTCTTATATCCGAGTTTTTCATACGCTTCCTGAAAATGAATCGGGATCGGGTAATGTATATGTGTGCCGACTCCACGTTCCTGTAGATATTCCTTGAGATCATCTCTTCTATTTGTTCTTATTACAAATAGATGGTACACGTGTTTTGCCCATTGCCTTTCACAGGGGAGTTGCACATTTGAATTAAATAGCAGTTGTTGATACTGTGTAGCTATTTCCCTGCGTCTGTTCGTCCATGTATCCAGATGCTTTAACTTGACCCTAAGTACAGCCGCCTGAATTTCATCCAGCCGGGAATTGAATCCCTCAATTTTTGAAGTGAATTTTTTTACTTCACCGTAATTCCTGAGCATAATAAGTTTGTTATATAATTCTTCATCGTTCGTAACTACTATTCCTCCATCACCGTAAGCTCCCAGGTTTTTTGTGGGATAGAAACTGAAGCAGCCCATATCGCCGAGTGTACCCACATTCTTGCCGTTATACTGTGCGCCATGGGCCTGGCATGCGTCTTCAACAACCCTTAAGTTATGCGCTTCTGCCAATTTCATTATCTGTTCCATCTCAGCAGAGTGACCATAAAAGTGCACAGGCATTATTGCCTTTGTTTTATTTGTGATTTTTTTCTCTATCTTTTTTGTATCTATGGTGTAGGTGTCCGGCGTGACATCAACAAGCACTGGTTTGGCTCCTGCAAATGATATGGCGGAAATAGTAGGGACTGCCGTATTTGGAACAGTGATTACTTCATCTCCATGTTCAATACCACAAGCTATTAAGGAAAGATGCAATGCTTCCGTACCGGAGCCTACTCCTACGGCAAATCCAGCACCTAGATAGTTTGCAAATTCTTCTTCAAACAATCTTACATTTTCGCCCAGAACAAAATTTCCACTTTCGAAAACATTTGTGAAGGCGTGATCCAGCTCACTCTTCAGATACTTATATTGTCGTTTAAGATCAAAAACAGGAATTTTCATATTATATTATCCTTACCAATAATGCGTTTTTGTATGTTTGCAGAAGATGTGTAAACAGCCCGCACAGGGTATAATTAATTATGGGTTAAATAACCTGCAATATTAAACTTTGTCAAGTAAATTCCAATCATTGGTAAGTAATTAACTCTCTTTGTTTAAAGAATTTCCAATAAATAACTTGAAATTTTTCTAATCCGAATCATAATGATAAAAACCAATTTTTTCAATCATTTTACCAGAAAAAAATGGAAGTTAAGATTAGTCTCTAATTTGATGGTTTTTTGCTTTTTTTTACTGTCAATTGTCAATTTGGAGTCTGTTCCGGTAGCTTCTTGACCTGGATGATATTGAATATGGTTAACATAATTTTGATAAGGTATTATATTCAGTATATACACATCTAATATCTTCTTTAACGGTCGGTTCAATAAAAAACATTTATTACACCCTAATTGTTGTTTTTATCACTTAATTTTTCCGCTGCTCAACAAAAGGTCAGGATTGGAAATCCTGTCAGAGAAAAGTTAAATGCCAATCGTAAGCGTAATAATACATACTTATAATAATGAGAAGTTCATAGCAGAGACGGTAGAGTCTGTCCTTAATCAAACATATAAGGAGTATGAAATTATAGTTGTTGATGATGGTTCAGTGGACGGTACTCGCGATGCACTGATGCCATACATGCAAAAAATAAGGTATCATTACAAGGAGAATGGAGGAATTGCAAGTGCCAAGAATGCGGGTATAGGTTTATCTCAAACTGAGTTTGTCGCATTCCTTGACCATGATGATTTATGGGCTCCTGATAAACTCCAGTTACAGATGGAGTGTTTTAATGAAAACCCTCAGGTGGGGCTGGTTTATGCACAGTATACCAGTTTCAGGGATGGTAAAGAGCTGAGGACAAAACCCGAAAAGGGATACAGTGGTTGGATATTTAAAGAACTTCTTTCCAAAAGTTTTATTCAGACTTCAACCGTGGTGGTGAAAAGAGAATGTCTGGATGCAGTTGGGCCGTATGATGAAACATTTTCTCTTGGAGATGAATATGATATGTTCTTACGTATAGCTCGAAAATTCCAATGCAGTTTTGTTGATAAAGGGCTTACGAGGTACAGGGTGCATGATACCAATGCGTCTAATAACGATTTTCTTTTTGATAATGAAAACCTTGGTGTCTACAAGAAGATTTATAATAATTTTACGGACCTTGACGGAGAAGAGAAAAAAATATTAAGGAAAAGGATTGCCAGATACAGCATGAAGGTTGCGGAAGGTCTTAATAGTCAGGGTAAACTGGAAGAATCAAAGGAATATCAGAAAGAAGCACTTAGCTATTTACCGTTTTACAAACGAATTACCAGCAGCCTGAACTTTAAGACTTAATCACGCCATTAATTCCAACAATATATACTGCGTATGAAAATTGCCTTAAATATATATAAGTATTTACCAACAAAAGGGGGAGGAGAGGGGTATCTTGCTAATTTCGCAAATCAGCTTGCAGAAAGAGGTCATGAAGTACATATATATGCCAGTAAGTGGGAGAGTAACAATAGCAAGATACATTATCACACAATTCCCTCAATAAGATTTCCTAAATTCCTTAAAGACGTTTCATTTGTTATAAATAGCTATAAACTTATGGCAAGGAATGATTATGACATTGTACACGTTGTCGGAAGGGCATTGGGAATGAATATTTTTAATCCACACTGTGGCGTTGAAAGGGCATGGCTGAAACAGAATTTTCTTTCAATAAGTTGTCCTGTTTCCAGGGCTTTAAAACAGATAGCCGGTTTTTTCAGTCTCAGACAGAATTTTATTTTATGGCTGGATAGAAAGCAATATACGGGTAAAGGTGTCTCCCGGATTATCGCCATATCCGACATGATAAAGAATGATATTGTCAAATACCATAAGATAGATTCTGGGAAAATAGATGTTGTCTATAATGGTGTAGATCTCAAGAGATTTAATCCGGATAACAAAAACAAATACAGAAAAGCCATGAGAGAGGAACTATCTCTGGGTAAAGAATTTGTTATTTTGTATATAAGTAATAACTTCAGGCTGAAGGGGCTTCTTACTCTGATCAAATCACTGGGAGAACTTAAGAAGTCTGGAAAGGAGTTTAATGCCCTGATAATAGGAAGAGGCAATGAAACTCCATACCGTAAACTGGCAAAAAAACTAGGATGCCTCGATAATTTGATATTCTTGGGGCATGTAGGTGAGATAGAAAAGTATTACGCGACGTCAGATCTTTATGTGCATCCGACATTTTACGATTCATGTTCTCTTGTGACCACTGAATCTCTGGCAAGTGGACTGCCGGTTATTACAACAGTATATGATGGCGCAAGCGGGATAATGGAGGATGGTAAGGATGGTTTTGTAATGAGAGACCCAGGGGATCACAGGGCATTGGCAGAAAAGATAACTCTTTTCTTTGATGATGAATTCAGGCAAAAGGCATCTATTACTGCACGGGAAAAAGCAGAAAAATATCCGTCAGAGAAAAACTGTGAAGAAATTATAGAAATATATAACAAGGTGGTAGCATAATTACATGAAGATACTATTCTTTATCCAGGGTAATGTAATTCCGTATATCAAAAAAGAGCTAAAGAATGACTAGCAACACTGAGGATGACAGGAAACGAAATAGAGTGTTTCTGGCGATTACACTTGTGGGTACTTTTTTAGTTTGTCTTTTAATTATTGAAGTAGCAATACGTATCCTTGATCCTCAATCTGATCTGCGCAGAAAAGATCTTTTCTTTCAATACGAACCATTTATAGGGTTTGAGGGAATTCCTAACAAAAAAGGGGCTTTTGCAAACTCTTCATTCAAGACAACTGTAATACATAATAATGAGGGGTTCAGGGATGTTGATCACGACAAAAAAAATACTCAAAACAGATTCCGTATGATTACACTTGGAGACAGTTTTACATGGGGGCATGGTGTAGAAAATGATCAGATATACATGAAGGTATTAGAAGGGTACGATCCGAATATTGAAACTATTAACATGGGCGGTCCGGGAGGAGATCCGCAAGGAGAGCTTAAGGTATATACCTCTCGTGGGGTTGATTATGAACATAATGTGGTGCTGGTGGGTTTCTTTATAGGAAACGATATTGAAGCTTATTATCCAGATTCAAAAAAATCGCCTCCACAATGGGGATATGATAGTAAAGGGGATTTTGTATTAATTGGAAATATGAAGAGCAAGGAAGAAGTTGACGCAATCAGAAGGAAGAGTGAAGAGAGATATTCTCCAACCAAGAGTAGAAATTTCAGAAGCAGTATCAGTTACTGGTTTACACGCCATTTTCAAATATTTACATTTGTAGGGAATCATAGAAAGTACTACTCCGATGTGTTGAAAGGTTCCTTGCTTTACACAAAAATTCTCAAAATTTTTGGGATTGATAATAAACGTGCACATGGTTTTCTGAATTTCTGTATGGAAAATGCTCCTGATGATGTTAAGCAGGGATGGAAGTTGTTAGCTGGAGTTTTAGAAACTATGAAGGGCTCTGTTGCTGACACAGGAGTAAAGCTATATGTGCTCTTTATACCACAGTACGTTCAAACCTCACAGCCAATCTTCGAAAGAAGCGTAAGGAAATATGGACATGATCCTGCAAAATATGATAGTGAGAAACCAAACAGAGAATTAGCAAAACTCTGTAGAAAACTGGGGATTGACTACCTGGATCTTTTGCCGGTTATGAAGGAAGAAACATCAATGGGAAATGGACTTTATTACCCTCGCGACGGTCATTGGAATGTCAAAGGCCACAGGATTGCCGCCAGAGAAATTTACAAAGATATGAAGAGGAGAAGCTGGATTAAGTAAATAACTTAGAATTTAATAAGAACGTTGGATTGATAAGGCGAGTTATATAGCATAGGTTAGAAAACGGAGTGAATTGATTTTATGAAGATATTGTTTTTAGTTCAAGGCCTCGATGTGGCGGCAAGCAGATACAGAGTGCTTCAATATTTGCCATATCTCAAGGAGCATGGAATCCAGGCATCCGTCCTACCTTTTCCAAAAGGTGTTTTTACTAAGTTGAAAGTATTCAAGAGTGTAAAACAATATGATATTCTGTTTATTCAGCGAAAGAGATTTCCGATTCTCTGGCTCAAGTTCATAAGGAAGAATGCGAGAAAAATCGTTTACGATTTTGATGACTCCGTAATGCACCGTAGTTCCAAGCATCTTAGGCATGAATCTAAAACGCGGGTTAAAGTGTTTAAGAACATGGTTAATGCTGCTGACCACGTTATAGCGGGAAATGAGTATTTACAGAAAAATACTACACCGTATACGCAGAATGTGACAATTATACCTTCTCCCATTGATATGACTTCTTATCCTCAAAAGAAATATCCGGAGAAAAATGACACCATTACCCTGGGCTGGGTTGGCGCCCATGGAAGTATTCATTATTTGGAGAAAATGAGACCTATATTTGAAACTCTTGGTAAAAGGAATGACAAACTAAGGCTAAAGATTATATGTGATACTTTTTTCGATTGTGAAAATATGGTTGTGGAGAAAAAACAATGGAATGAGAAGGACGAAGTTGCAGACATTCAGAGCTTTGATATCGGGCTTATGCCGCTCATGGACGACCCATGGTCGCATGGGAAATGTGGACTGAAGATTTTACAGTGCCTTGCAACTGGAGTTCCGGTGGTCTGCAGTCCTGCAGGAATTAACAGGGAAATCGTTGAGGACGGTGTGCATGGTTTTTGGGCAAGCTCGCAGGAAGAGTGGATAGAAAAACTTGAAATCCTGATAAATGATCATGAGCTTCGAAGAAAAATGGGAATAGCAGGAAGAGAGAGAGTTATAGAGCGTTATTCACTTAAGACAAACGAGCCAAGGATGCTGAAGATATTTCAGCAATTAATGTAAAGAGGATGCGCCTTTTGCTTCCTACCAAACGTTCTTCCCGAATTACACTACTAATTACGATTTAAGAGGAATAATTGAAGACACTCCATGGCTTGATGAGGTTGGCGGATTGGAACATGAGGCTGGAAAGTGTAATATCTCCTAACATTAAATCTCAAGTTGGTTTTAATTTTGGAATTGTCTATATATTATCATAACTCAATATTCTAATTGAAAGTTTTGTGAGTCAAAATATTATCCATTAATTGATTTACTGCCTGAAATACTTCTTCGGGTAAAATCGTAGTTAGGCATTCCGGATCAGAGCAGGTTCTGTCCCTACACGGACTGCATGGCAATTCCTTATTTATAATTGCTGTATTTTCATGATATGGTCCATAGAGTATAGGATCCTTGGGGCCAAAGATTGCCACAGTAGGGATACATAGGGTAGACGCAATATGCAATGGTCCGGTGTCTCCCCCAATATACAGGTCCGCACGACGCACCAATTCTATGAGTTGTTTTATAGTTGTCTTGCAAGATACTAATGCTTTTTGCTTCATATACGAGATAATTTCGTTAACAATTTCAAGCTCATTTGGCCCCCAAATGAAAATCACTTTGACATCATATTGTTCCAGAATCATATCCGCCAGTCTGGCATAATTTAGTGTAGGCCATCGCTTATATGACCCATATTTACTTGTGCAAGGGTTTACAATAATTAATGGAATTGAACATTTATTATTTTCGTCAATAAATTTAGAAATATATTCCTGATCAAGTCTGGATATAGGGAACTCAGGATTTTGAAATTTGGCTTGAAATCCAATCCCTTTTAGCAATGAAAGGTTCTTGTCTATCCTGTGTTCTCTTTTATTCTGAGGATACACTCTATATCTTGTAAACAGATAGTTGAACTCTTTAGAAAAACCTTTTCCAAATCCAACCCTGTTTTCTGTGCCTGTTATCAGGTCCATTATTCCGCTCTTAAGGTTGCCTTGAAAGTCCAGAACAAGGTCGTAGTGTTCTCCGTGCAGTTTCCTATAAAACGATAGAATATCAGATAATGTGCCGATGGTCTTTTTGACTTTTAAAATTTCACGTTGCCACTTCTTCCTGGGAAATACTATTACGTCATCAATGTCTGGATGACCGGAAAGAATCGCACTTGCTCGATCTTCTACTAACCAGGAAATCCTGGATTCCGGGAAGTTAGACCGTATACATCTTAACGCGGGTAGAACATCTACCACATCTCCTATGGCACTAAGCCGAATAATCAATATCTTTTCGGGATTCTTTATCATCTTCATACCAGAAAGGTTCAGGAAATTTTTTTATCAAGAGAAATTCAGAATTTTACAAATTATTGATTTCTTGCATTTAAGAGCTCTTCATAAACTTTTTCAATTTGTGTTGCCAAAGCTTCTAAAGAAAATTTTTCCCGTGCTTTGTTTAATGATGCTTCTGCCAGTTTTTTTCTTAAGTTCTCATCACGAGTCAACTTTAAAATTGCGTCTGCTAAATTTTCCGGAGTATCATCAACTACCAATCCATTAACATTGTTATCAACGATTTCTGGCAACATTCCCCTGTTTGCGGCTATAACAGGTATTCCCATTGCCATAACCTCTCTGACTGCACGGCAAGAACCGTCTGATCCCGGAATCAGAAATACATCAATATCCATGCACGATACGACATCTACATAATCATCTATTCGGTATCCGGGATGGATCACAACATCTTCTAATCCCATTGCCCTGGTTGGATCTGTCAATAGTTGTTTCTCCTTAGTCCCTCGTCCTATTACTAGCAACCGTATTCTGGGATCCTCTTGTGATGCAATTTTAATTGCCCTGAGAAGTTCGTTAAACCTGCGATGTGGCTGGATTCTGGCGATGATTCCCACAACAATATCATCATCTCTTATACCTAATTTTTCTCTACTGCCGGAATTTGAACTTACAGGGTTAAAACGTAGGCAATCAACGGCAGCATCTATCTTAATAACCTTATCTTCTAGCAGGTTATAATTTTTTATTTCTGCCTGCCTTGCCTGCTCAGATACGGTAATTAATTTGTCTGTAAGCTTTGATAAGCATATTTTATTTCTCAAACCTTTTTTAAGCGCGATACCATCATGACTGGTGCGGACTATAGGCAAAGATTTCTTCGCTCTTCTAGCGGCAATCCCACCTACCAAATGGTCATAATTACGATGAACATGGATAATATCAAAAGTTTCGTTATTAATGAATTTTGTCAGCATTCTAATATCATTAATGGCCTTAAAGAACCTGAAATGTTTAGTTAAACTAAACTTTGTGATGGGTACAATACCACGTTCAGAGGCATATTTCTCAACAGATTCCGAATCAGGCAAAAGCATTAAAGCCTCATCTGCCTTTCCGCAAGCGAACGTTATGTCATGACCACGTTTCTTCAGGGTTTCACACAAATTGAGTGCGGGCTCTGCCGGGCCCGTCCATTTCCAATCACTATAAAGATGAAATATTTTCATGTTGTCCTTAATTATACTTTTAGTGGAAAAACTAAATATTATGTGCTACGGAACACTTGGAAGTCTTCAACATAAATGAAAAAGAAGGAACAAGTCTATCACATGAAACAGGGAAACTCAAGTAACGTGCTATTTGCCGTAAAATGTTATTTATATGTTGTTTTTGTTCGTGTAATTGAAAAACTCAGATCCTCACTAAGAACAAAGCAGACTGGATATCCAACCTAATTATCCAACAGAGTTTAACATAGTCTAGATATTATTACAGAAGTCTAATTGTCCATATGGTTTAGGTAGGTCATTGTGATATGCCACAGATACATATTAAGTTAGTGTAGATTTAAATAATTATTGTTGAATTGTATAAGCACCATGATATCAGGTGGTTATGGCCTGGCTACATGTGTGAAGTGGATGCCTGTGTTAATAAATTTCCTATATGCATAGAAGGTATTTTGTTAAAATGGCTAAAATCTGATCGGATTTTGTTTTCAGGTAGTATTCTTTTGTTTACAACAACCAATGTAATTTAAATAGCGGGAATCTAAATATCCGCTTTTAAGACAAACAAATACCTATGAAGGTACTTTTAATATATCCTAATATAAACTCACAAGTCGGTTTTAATTTCGGAGTTGTCTTTATTTCTGCCGTATTAAAGAAACATGGTCACGAAACAAAACTGATCAATTTGAACGAAAAACTGGGTAATCTGCCCGATGACAATGAGATTAAAAGGATAATAGAAGAATACAATCCACAACTGATAGGCTTCTCCGCTGTTACCACGCAATATCAATATGCTTTGAAAATAGCAAAATTTATTAAGAGCTTTTGTGATATACCAATTGCCTGTGGTGGTGTTCATTCTACTATGGTCCCTGAGGAGGTCATAGAAGAAGAGTGTTTTAACTATGTCTGTGTTGGTGAATGCGAAGAAGCAGTACTGGAATTAGCTGACAAAATCGAGCAAGGCGCTGACACTACTCGTATCGGCAATATATGGGCGAAGAGTAATGGAAAAGTTATTTCGAATAACGTCAGGGCCTTGCCAAAATTGACCGATTTACCAAGAAAAGACTATGGAATTTTTGACTTTCAGAAGATGATCGATGCAGAAGGTGGTTGGGTCCGTATGATGACCTCCAGAGGCTGTCCGTTCAAATGCACATACTGCTTTAACCACTCAATTGTAGAACGTTATAAAGATGAAACCGGTAGCAGCACAAAAGACCTGAATTATATTAGGAGACATTCCGTTGACGATATAATTGATGAAATTGAGTATTTACTAAATAAATATAATAATATTACAACATTTATATTTGATGATGATGTATTCACTTCCAGCAAGACATATCTTAAAGAATTTTGTGAAAAGTATCAAAAGGCAGTAAAAGTTCCTTTCGTCGCCAATGCGCATATCAGAGCATTTGATGACGAAAGGGCAAAAATGCTAAAGGATGCGGGATGTATGATTATTAAGTTTGGATTAGAAAGTGGAAGCGAAAGGATCAGAAAAGATATTCTCAAACGCCCAATGACTAATGAAGACATAATCCGCGCCTTTGAAAGCGCCCACAAATTCGACCTTCACACTTCAGCATTCGTTATGTTTGGACTTCCGCATGAAACCAGGGAAGAGATCCTTGAAACAGTAAAGTTGCTCGCTACAATAAAGCCCGGCCGCTTCAGATGGTCCATTTTTTATCCATTTCCCAGGACGGTGGCTTATGAAATAAGCAAAAAAGGTAATTTTATTAATTTTGATAAGATGAACGCCCTTGACAACTTCACAGATGATACTTGTCTGGATTTTGGTGAGGAACATAATCTTTTCATTGCAAAGTTACAACGGACCATTCCCTGGTATGTAAATATGTATTGCAATGATTCGTCAAAGGAAATGTACTCAATATTAATAAATATGATTGAAAAGATTCCGTCTGATGTATGGGAAAACATAAAGGATTTTACTATGCCATTTGACAAAGAGATTTCAAAACAATTAAAACAGGCGAATGTGGAGAATTACGCGATTAAATATAATTCATTTACCGCAGTCAATTCAAAATGGGACAGATGATTAAGGCAAACAAAATTCTTGTTAGATCTCCTAATTGGGTTGGTGACGTTGTAATGGCAACTCCTGCATTCAGGTGTATTAGAGAGAACTTTCCTAATGCACATATAACGTTACTGATTAAGGAGAATTTAAGAGGGGTAATTGACGGTTCTCCATGGTTTGATGAGGTGCTTGAATTAGTACCAAAAGTAAAAAAGAGTAATAATGATGACCTTTCTTCTCGTAAAGTATTCGGAAAAGGCACAAATGAATATTTACGCTTGATCTATAAGCTTAGAATGGAAAGATTTGATTTGGGGTTCTTATTCCCAAATTCATTCAGTTCTGCGCTTATGGTGTGGTTGGGTGGAGTGAAGAGACGCGTTGGATACAACCGGGACTCACGTTCTTTTTTATTAACCGACAGTATAAAAAGATTGAGTGAAAATGGAAAATTTTTACCAACTTACATGGGCGATTATTATTTAAAGTTATGTTCTCAAATTGGATGTAAGATAACATCAGGAAAACCGGAAATGTTTATTTCCGGAGCATGTGAAAACAAGGCAGATGAGTTATTTAAAAAATACAATATCGATAAGAAACCCTTTTTTCTGATGAGCCCTGGAGCATCTTTCGGCTCGTCGAAGCTCTGGACGGCTGAGGGGTTTGCCAGGACGGCAGATTCATTAAAGGAACTTGTTGATTGTAATATAGTTTTGACTTGCGGTCCCGGTGAAATTGGACTTGCTGATGAAATAGAAAAACTTTCCAAGTCACGTCTGATTAACCTTTCAAGGGCCTCAATCTCCCTGGATGTTTTTAAGGTGATCGTAAAACGGTGCATGCTTTTAATTGCGTTGGACTCGGGGCCAAGGCATTTTGCAGTAGCCCTTAACCGACCGGTTGTCGTACTGATGGGCCCTAATGGCCCAAAGTACACGGAATCAGAATATGAGACAGGTAAGGTTATAAGAGAAGATATCGAATGTTCACCATGCCAGCTTAAGACGTGTCCAACAGATCGGCGCTGCATGACGATGATAACACCTGAAAAAGTGGTACAGACGTGTATGGACTTAATAAGGGCTGAAGCATAGTAAAATAACCATAAATTCAAAACGGCATATCCGGTGATAACTATTCAAGAATATCAAATAAACAAGTAGATCATTTCACGTAATAGCGAGGCAGACATGACTAAGAGGGCAAAAGTAATTGCAAAGAAAATAATGGAAGAACATTGCCTGGGAATAGGAATTGATAAACAAAGAGTCAAGGAACTGTTCGATCTCGCAACACACATAGATGAGTTAGTGGCCAAATCAGGAATTGATGCAACTTTTAAGGCTATTATTGAACCGTTAAACGACTCTTTTGATGTTGCTGACAGGGATGTTTATTATGAAATATTCAGTTATGTTATACAGCTGATAAGAGAGTTGCCAGAGGCAGTTCATATAGATAAAACACTGGAAGCATTCGGCTTGTTCACGCAACAGGATTTGCTGGACAGGGTCAGGAATTTGATCCTTCCTGACAAAGTAGGGCCTGCTAATAGGTACAATATCAAGAAGGTATTTGTCCTCTCTCGTGTTACCATTGGAGCAGATGTCGCCATAACCAGCATAATAATTGAGAGATCAAAAAAGTTATTTCCAAATGCCCGGATTTGTTTCCTGGCAAACAGCAAAAACTACGAATTATTCGGTGGTGAAGAAAATATAAAAATTATACCCATGGATTACCAGAGAAGGGGCGGCTTGATTTCACGCCTGGAAAGCTGGCTGCATGCGCTGGAGAGCATAAACAGTGAAACAAAAGATATGGAGCCTGGTGAATATGCAATAATCGACTCAAATTCCAGGGTCACACAATTGGGTTTATTACCATTAGTTAAAAAAGATACCGGTTATTATCTTTTCGAGCCTTTAGCACATGCTGATGAAGAGATGAGGAAGTTAGGAGAAGATGTTAATGAATGGTTAAACAAGGTATTTGAAGGAACGATAGAAGATTTTATATATCCCGCATTAAGTGTTCCTGCCAGATATAATGAAGCCGCAAAAGGGTTTTATCAGAAGTTGTTTAACAATAAAGAATTTGCTGTCACTGTCAATTTTGGTGTGGGAGGAAATGATGATAAGAGGATAAGCGACGAATTTGAATTCGAAGTAGTTTTACATTTAATAGCACAAGGGGCTAAGGTTATACTGGATGAGGGATTTGGAGAAGATGAAATAGAGCGATCTGAGAGGTTAATTGATCGACTGAAGGCATGCGGTAAGACCATAATGAAGGTTAATGAAGATTTAGCGTTTATCGAAGAACTTAAACCTGATTTGATTACTTACAAGGGTGGCATAGGCCAATTTGCAGCTCTGATATCTCAAAGTCAGTTTTACGTAGGATACGATTCAATGGGTCAGCACGTTGCAGCTGCTTTGGAAATACCCGAACTGGTTGTTTTTAACGGTTACCCTACAGAGAAATTTTCCAGGAAGTGGCATCCTTATGGAAAAGGTAAAATAAAGATAATACACGCAGAAGGAAAAGTAGAAAAAGACGTATTTGAAAGTACAAAGAAGATATTAAGTGTGTTACAGTAGCAAGAACAGAAAATTATTTTATCTTTATTTCACACCTCATAAAGCTTGTCTTCTTTGTCCATTCCTCAATCTAACTCTGGTTTGTAAAATAGATAGTTTATCACTTCTCATAGTGCTTTCAGTGAGAGATAGTCGGTAACTGGGGATTTTAATCTCCTCTCCTCTTTATCAGAAACTGTGCTTCCTTGCTAATCGTGTCTATAGCCCCGTCTTCCGACTTGGTTTTATATGTATCAATGTAGCGTTTTACTGTTGATGGTCCATAGCCTAATCGTATGTATAAATTGTCTTTTGAGGTAATATCTAAATGTGTGCCAAGGCCAATGAGTAAACAGTGTCTATTGGATGCTTCGTTCTCGCATTCCTTGATGATAGCCGTAGCGATTCCCTGTGATCGGAACTCTTTTAACACTCTCAAACGGTAGATTTCAGGACAATCCGGGTAGCTTTTTCTTACCGTATCTTCTCTCGGCCCCAACCATCTGACTAACGCATGCCCGACGGGATTACCGTTCAGCCAGGCAACAAAAAAGGAAATCTTGGACAACGATTGATCGTGAAGATCGTCGGCATGTGTACGTCCGAACTCACTCTTGAATGTACAGTTCATTTTGTCCAAATCCGATTTCTTGATTGGGCGTATCGTTAGTTCTGTCATTTGGTCTGCGCCTTAGAATGTAATAACTGACAAACAGGAACATATGATTTATATTACTTTAAAACAATTTTCAAGTGAATTTTCTAAAAAACGAGGTAATCTTCCGTTTATTAAGAATGAGCTGTTTTTTCTTGATTTAGCCATTTCTTAAAGTTATCCTTATTTTGCACTTAAGTATCATAAGAACTTGTTTACAGCTATAATACTATGTCAATAAAAACGACAAAGAATGGAACGGAGTGGACTGTAAGGGAAGGGTACGAAAAGATTTTAGACAGCTTTGAGCCTGATGGTCTCCTTTCAGATTTGAATGGTAAGAACTATACACTAGTAAAGGAGAACAGGGTGCGATCTGTCATCTCAATGGCGGAGTCAGGCATAAATGAGAATGGAATATACATTAAGTATTTCAAGAGGGGTGGTTGTGGCGATTACATAAAGCACCTGTTTGTGCCAACCAAAGCCAGGACTGAATGGGATGTGGGGAATGCGTTGTTAAGTAAGGATATCAAGACCGCTCTGCCTCTTGCAATATCAGAGGGGAAGATACGTCTCCTCATGGTTACAGAGACAGTTACAAACAGTGAAGAACTCATGGAGTTCTGCCTGTCCAATTATGAAGGCAGCCTGTCAGTAGGAAAGGATTCTGAAAAAAAGACTCTGCTGGACAAACTGGCACAGTTTATAAGGGATATTCATGAAAAGGGATTCTGTCACTATGATCTTCATGCTGGTAATATATTGATAAGGTTTAAAAATGAACAGAATGTGTCTGATTATGATCTGTATTTAATGGACCTTCACCGAGTGAAAATATTTAAGAGCATATCCATCAAAAAGCGGATGTTTAATCTTGCGCAGATTTTTAACTCGTTATCATCAATAATGACAATGGCTGATAAATTAGATTTTATCAGATCATATGGGAGTAATGCATTTGGTAACACTGCGGATGAAAACGAACTTGTCAGACAAATAGAGGAACAGTCTTCAGGAATAAGGAATACTCATTATAGAAGTAGACTGAAAAGGTGTCTGAAGGAGAGCAGTGTCTTTTCAAAGAAAAGATTTGCAGGCATGAAGATGTTTTTCAGGAAGGGTTATGATACTAACAGTATGCAAAAACTGATTGAGATGCATAATAGTGCATTGGCTGGTAATGACAGTGCTGTGATTATGAAACGCGACTCCAGAACTGCATTAACACATCACACTTTTAAAGATAAAACATCCTTAAATGTTGTAGTGAAGCAATATAGGGTAGGATGTCCAGGGTGCATTGTTAAAAACATCATCCGTGGTTCTGCAGGAAGGAAGGCGTGGGTTGCCGGTAATGGTTTAAAGGTGTACGGTTTCAACACTCCTTTGCCACTGGCTTTGATAGAGAAGAAGATATCAGGGGTTACAACAGGTAGTTATCTAATCATGGAAGAGATCAAAGATAGTCTGGAGATGGACAGATACATATTAAGGAATTTCAGTAGTCGACTAGAGACTAATCAATGTGAAGAATACCACCCCATAGCCCCTCCTTCTAAAGGAGGGGATTTAAAGGAATTAAGTAGAGAGCCAAAGAAAAGGGAATTGATAAGTGGCTTAGCAAAAACTTTGAGCGATATGCATAACCATAACATCTTTCATCATGACTTGAAAACATGTAATATCATGGTGAAAGAGAATGGAAAATCGTTTGAGTTTACATTCCTGGATTTCGATAAGGTTTCATTTAGAGAAGAGATAACTGTCAGGAAAAGAGTGAAAAATCTGACACAGATAAATCTGTCCACGCCGAGACTGTTTACGTTAACGGATAGATTAAGATTCTTAAAGGAATACCTGGATCAATGCGATATTACTAATGAGAAGAAGAGTATACTGAGGGAAGTAATAAATCTTAGCAAGAGAGAAAAGATACTATATGTATCATTCCAAGGAGATGTGATAGAAGATTGGTAGATATATCCTTCATAATCGTAAACTGGAATACACGTGATATCCTTATGGATTGCCTGAACTCAATTTATAAGACCGTTAAGGATATTGATGCAGAGATTTATGTTGTTGATAATAATTCAACAGACGGCAGCCAGGCGGCGGTAAAAAATGGATTTCCCGACGTAAAGCTCATAGAAAACGAGACAAATACTGGATTTGGATATGCGAATAATCAGGCTCTCAGAATAATGCAGGGAAAATTCGCCGTACTCCTCAATTCGGATGCTGTCCTGAAGGAGAACTCGGTAAAGAGACTGCTTGCCTTCATGACCACCACTCCCCGTGCCGGCATAGCGGGCGTTCAGCTTTTAAACGACGACGGCTCTAAACAGAATTCAATAGACAATTTTCCATCCACAGAGACAGAAATATTTAATAAAAGTATTCTCCGTCTCTTCTTTCCGGGAAAATATCCGAGCAAAAACATGAGTTATAAGGACCCGATTGAAGTGGATTCTGTGATAGGCGCATGTATGATGGTTAGGAAAGAGGCGATGGGCGATGTAGGGGTCTTCGATGAAGATTACTTTATTTTCTTAGAAGAGACTGATTGGTGTTTCAGGATGAACAAAAAAGGGTGGAAGGTTTACCACGTTCCTGATGCTGAAGTCTTTCACCTTTCAGGTCACAGCAAAAAGATGACGCCATGGAGATCTCAGATTGAATATTACATATCCTTGTACAAGTTTTTCAGAAAAAACAGGACCCAGGCATCTTACCTTACACTTCGTGTTCTCAAACCGTGCAAGATATTCATAAACCTTATACTGAACATTTTAGGAAACCTGGTAACGCTGTTTCAAAAAGAAGGTCTCAGGAACAGGTTATTAAAATACTATAAACTATCTGTATGGCACCTGCTAAGGTGTCCGGATAGTATGGGTATTCAGAAAAAACCGTAATTGCAATGAGTTACTATTGCTGTAGCGGAACGCCTTCCCGACGTGAAGTTTGGCGGGCAGGCTTCCAACGCCAGGATATTTGAAAAATTAGAAACTTATATTTTTTTGGACTGCTGAGTAGTACCATATTAACCTGGAAGAAGAATCTTCCCTGCTTTTTTCAGTCCGTAATTTTTTCATGGAGGAAATTATTATGAAAAATAAATGGCAAATTTTAATAGCAATTTTCACGCTAGTAATTATCCAAAACTGTATCACTACAGAGAAACATGGACCGAATGTTGTAACTGGAAACATTAAAGCTAATGTTATCGCCAGCTCAGGCAAAAACTTTAACTTTCCGGAACAAACTCCGGAGTTTCTTGCATCCACCTCAAACTGTGGTATCTGTTTTTCCGGTGGAGGCACACGTTCTCTTTCTGCCTCGATGGGTCAAATGAGAGGGTTGGAGAAACTTGGAATATTAACGAATGCTCGATACATTTCATGTGTATCTGGTGGTTCATGGGCATCTGCCGTATATACTTACTATAAATCAGGTGCCTCTGACGACAAGGAATTACTTGGTATTGATCCCAGTTCGGTAGAGAGGAAAACCTGGAGATTGTCGGATTGGAAAGCCAGTCTTGTGAATTCAAATCTGGCCTACCCGGCTACGGCTGATTTTGAGAAAACGATTGGAGAATATCTTCTTGAAGGACCTGAAGATATGGCATGGATCAATGCCGTCAGAGATACTTTTTTTAAACCTTTTGGTCTGGACGAAAACAACTTCTTTAGCCTGGATAGTTCGGCAGTTAATAAAATTCTCAATAAAAACAGATCACTGCAATCTGAATGGAACTCTTCAATTTTTGACATTCCAAAGGAGGGAAGGCCTTACCTCATTGTTAATGGCACCTTGCTGTGGCCTGTTGAGCTGGAAGATTTGGATAAAGTGAATAGAGTCCTGGTACAATTCACCCCTCTCTATGTCGGCAATCCTTTTTCTCTGAAAATAAAAGAGAAACATCATTGGTTTAAAAAGCAACATTTGAATACAGGGGGTGGTGTTCTCGATACATTTGCTTTTGGAAGCAGTGGCCCTGATGTATCCCCCGGAGCCTGGTTAGAAATGCCGGCTCAGTACGGAGCATTTAGCATCTGGCATGCCAGCGGCATAAGCAGTGCCGCTTATGGGTATGATGAATCCAAAACAGATATCAAGGGACTTCTACCCAGGGAAAATTACTGGGCTGTAACAGATTCTGTAAAGTCTCAGGCCGTTTCTAAGAAGCAATATTTTTCAGACGGTGGTAATCTGGAAAATTTTGGCATTATGGCCTTATTGCAAAGACAGGTTAAAAAGATCATAGTCTTTGTAAATTCAGGAACGGCCTTAAAAAAGGTCGGGGGAAATATTACAATTGACTCTGATATTGCTCCGCTTTTTGGATTAAACGACTCTAAATTTCCTCACAATCAGGTTTTTGTTGCTGATGACTACGCTTCTCTTGCCAACAAACTCTGGGATACGTATTCCAAAGGTGGGCTTGCTATGGCGAAGGAAAGTTATACTACTAAGCCTAACGACTGGTTTGGTATTCCTGAATACGAGGTTGAAGTACTATGGGTTTATAACGCTCCCGTACAGGACTGGATTAATCAATTGAGCCCTGAGGTTCAGAGTGCAATCCACAAGGGTATAGAGGGGAAACAACCCTTAGAAGGTTTTCCTAATTACAAAACCATAGGTGAAAACTGGCTTAAACTGATACAACTCAAACCCGGACAGGTATCATTAATAGCGGATATGTTTAGCTGGTCAATTCAGGAAAACAGCACCATATTCGAGCAATTTTTAGCTCCGGTACAATGAGTAGTGACAGACAATTTTTAAATTGAAAAAATCTCTAATTTATACTACCAGTGAAAATCGCGTGCAATGCATAAGGACATGTATTGAGCATTGCAATTTCAATTATTGGAGTCACCGACTACGGATGCACTCTTTGTGCCTGGGACGGGTGCCTCAGGTAATCTGGATACATCACGTCTGGTCTTTTCTGGATAAGAGATTTTTTTATCTATCTCTCCAATCAGTTTATTCCTGTCCAGAGAACTCTTTTCGATAAAAGCAAGATTCGGATCTGTTATTCTGAGATGATTGTATAGCCTCTCGGGTGCTGAACTGATTATGATAACCGGAATGTTTGCGTATTCAGGAATATTTCTCAGATACATGAAAAACGTGTCCCCGGTGATCATGTCCATAAGCATGTCCAGGATTATCAGATCCGGAGTTGTTTCATCCATTTTCTCCATTGCTTCGTAGCCATCATATGTATGGATGAATTTATAATCATGGCTTTTCAGCATTGCTTTGTAGATGTTGTGGTAAGTCTCATTGTTCTCTATAATCATTATTGTCTTCATCTTCTTGTTACGTCTCCTGTTACAGTGTTTGTGATTGTTGTTAATTTTTAATATTTAAATTCCTGTATACGTCTTCACTCTCTGGTACTCAGAGTGAAGTTTGTATAGCAGGTGAATTCTGATTCAGTGCATATTTCTACCACCTTAAGGAATTATCAGTGATCATCCTTGCAGAGACTGCGAGCCATTTGATGATAAACATCAATACAGACCCGAGTCTCAGGGGTTATCTTCTCCATATAAAACGCAATACAGAGTTTCCATAACCGGGAAGACTGAGGCTTCTCATTTCAAAGGTAATCCTGAAGATGGTAAAAACAGAAAGAAGGCTTCGTGGACTTGTATTATTGTCTTACTCGTTTACAATCAGGTGATATATATAATTCGTCCTGATTACAAAGTTTGACTGCTGAAGTTTTAACTAATTTACATATTCCTGCACATCGTAAGCTGGCTGGCCTGTAACATATCATCGTGAGTTATCTTCTGATAATAAAAATCAGGCTTTAAGCATTTGGCGGCGGTGTAGTGTAATCTTGTCTTACTGCAGAGACCGACTTACTTCTTCTTCAGATAGAGTATAAACTGTTAGATAATTTTTTCAAGGGCAAAAAAATATTAATACTTTTTTTGCTGAAAGATGGTTATATATGCCTTGGAGATGACCGGTGGTAATCATATTTTGTAAACTTTATCAGGTTGCGGAGCCTTGTTCCATTGGCTATACTCATGCCTTTTCAGGCAATTCCTTAAACAAACGGCATAGACACAGTGATGAAAGTTCGGACAGCACATTTAAATATATACTTGGAAGCTAAGATATGATTCCTCTATTAACAAGACTCTTTCCTTTGTGGGCAATTCTCTTATCCACAACTGCATTTTTCTTTCCTAACCTGTTCGTGGGGTTGAGATCTGCAATTATTCCTCTATTGTCTGTCGTAATGTTCTGCATGGGGATGACCCTGAAATGGTCGGATTTCAAGGAGATAGTCAAATCTCCCAAAATAATCCTGATTGGTGTTATGCTTCAATATTTTGTGATGCCTTTGTCTGCATTCCTGATTTCTAAGTCGTTTGGCCTGCCACCGGAATACATTGCAGGTATGGTGCTCGTTGGAAGCAGTGCGGGAGGGACGGCTTCTAACGTAATCTGCTATCTGGCCAGGGGTAATGTTGCACTGTCAATCACTTTGACAATGGCGTCTACGCTCATCGCAGTATTTGCGATGCCGGCCCTTTCTCTGCTCTACTTAAATCAGATTGTACATGTCCCGTTCCTGAAAATGCTGTTCAGTATATTGCAGATGGTTCTTATACCTGTACTTGCCGGGACAACCCTCAATACCTTTCTGGGAACCAGAATAAAAAAGATTGGTTCCGTCTTTCCGTTTGTTTCTACCATAGCCATTGTGGTAATTATCGCAATTATCATCGGTCTTAATCAAACAAAACTGAAAGAGGTTGGGTTTATTATTATATGTGCTGTTATGCTGCATAACCTGTGTGGTCTCTTAATCGGCTTCTGGCTTCCTAAATCCCTGGGATATGATGATCGTACATGCCGTACCCTCAGTATTGAGGTTGGCATGCAAAACTCAGGACTGAGCGTCGTATTGGCCATTAAACATTTCTCTGTAATGGCAGCAATCCCGGGTGCACTATTCAGTATATGGCATAATCTGTCCGGATCATTCCTTGCCGGATATTGGGGTTTCAAGAAATCCGAGGAAAAAGCCGAGAAAAATTGTTGAAATCTGGAGGTATTTTGTTTTAATGTCCGTAGCTCCATTTGATTAAGTTTTTAAGAAATCAGTTTATCTTGTTTATTAATTCACTGCTAACTCTTACCAGGAATTTATAACTTATGCCAAATCCTTTCTCTTTAAAAACTGCCAATACGATTCTGTATTGTAAGAAATGGCAGGAAACTGTTGATTTCTATAAACATCATTTAAAGTTGCCAATTACCCATGACTCAGATTGGTTTATAGAGTTTAAATTGACGGAGACTGCACATATCAGTGTTGCGGATGAGCGGAGGGCGTCTATCAAGAGTAGCGGTGGGGCGGGTATAACGTTAGCACTACAGGTTGAAGATATTACCGGAACATGGCAATATCTGTGTGACAGTGGACTTAAAATAGACCCGGTCAGGGAACATCCTTGGGGGGCACGCGTTTTCTATTTCTTTGACCCGGAAGGGCATCGTATTGAGGTATGGTCACCAAAGAAATAACTTGTTGAGTGTCAAATCATCATAAATCTGCTATTGATTCTCTACCCACTCTCTCACTCTTTTCGTCTCAAGGCTTTCCCCCATTACCACGATTACCGTTTCATCTTTGATAATAGATGAGCTCTCAGGATTGTATACAAAATCTCCTCCTTTTTCTCTCATCGCGACTAGAAGCACCCTGGTATTGTGTAATAAATTTGCTTTAGCAAGGGTCTGGCCGATGAACTTTGAGTTTGCAGGTATTTTAACATCTTCAAACCTGTAAGACTTGCCATTTTGTGCACGCAGCATCTTATCGAGGAATCCGACAACGGCAGGCCTGATCAGCTCTGATACCATCCTCAGGCCTCCAATAGCGTTTGACAATACTACAGAATCTGCACCAGCCATTTTAAGTTTTTTTATCGTGTGTTCATCTATGCCCTTTGATACTATCCTCAAATTCGGATTCAGTTGTTTTGCCGTCAATGTAACAAACAGATTGTCCTTGTCGTCCGGAAGAACAGTAATCAGGCCTTGTGCCTTATGTATTCCGGCGTTTACCAGGGTATCATCGTGAGTTGCATCATCATTGATATATAGAATATTCTCAATTGCATTCAGATTTTCAAGCCTTTCGGAATCCGTATCAACAACAACAAAATCCCTATTTGTCAGTTTCAATTCCTTTACGATTGTGCTACCAATATCGCCAATACCACATACGATAAAGTGATTCTTCAGGTTTGATATCTCTTTAAGCATTTTCCTCCTCCCAAAAACATTTGTCAATTCACCCTCTACTATAAATCCTGTGACAGTACTCACCACAAAAAGAAGACTTCCCATTCCGAAAAGGATGATGAAAATGGTGAGTATCCTGGCATATGGATTTGCAGACAGATCCTGTATCTCCCCGAACCCTACAGTCGTAAGCGTTATAATGGTCATATATATCGCATCGAGAAGAGACCATTCGGGGCCACCAAGTAACTTGTAACCTGCTGTGCCGGCGGCAATCGCAATAAAAGTAGCGATCAGGCCTTTAATTAGCCTATTTCTGAATTGCATAATATGATTTGTAGATTAGTTGAGCATTAGATCCACAAGTGGATTTTTGCCAGATCTTAACATCTCTCCTACCATTTTGACCCGCAAGATCCTTTCCGGGCTTGCCGGATGGGAACGAAGAAAGCTTTTTGACCGGCTTCTGGGGATTTCCAGGGCAAAACGTTTCCAGAGAGATGCTCCTTTTTGTACATCATAGCCTGCATTATGTGCATAGATAAGGCCCAGGTAATCTGCTTCCCGTTCATTTTTCCTGCTGTATGGTGCGTACAATGCCTGGGTTGTGAGAGGGGCTAACGGTCCCGTAAGACCACCTATCGTGCCACATAATGTAGCCATGGTGATGTTCTTGGGCAGGTGCTTTGCAGTAAGATGTGCCAGCTCATGTCCCATTATGACGGCAAGCTCATCCTCATCCTCTACAAAGTGGACCATTCCTGTTGTAAATTCTATACCGCTGAATTTTGCATACGCGTTAATCTTTCCTGTTTCCTTAAGACGAATACGTACGTATGGCTTCTCTTCAGGATCTACGTCAAAGGAGAGCTTCGTATCATTTCTTTCTACTACCACTGTGGAGGTTTTGTTTGGTTTGAAAGTAACATGTCCACTGTCCTTGATCTCTTTGCCATCTATTCTTTTTACAATATCGCCTTCTTTAATGCCTGTAAGGTCAGCTATATAATCGTCTATTACACCAACGACAACACATCCATCCTCTGTCGGTAGTTTATAATAACTGGCAATATTTTCACTGTTATCCACGACAAGTGCGCCTATCACAGCATGCTTTTTGAATGTTCCTTCCGGCATGATGCTCAGAACTTTAAGTCCCACCTTCCATACACTGACCAGATCATTGATGTAAATTTCTGTTGCCATCGCCTCGATTTCATCCTCCAGCTTCTTCAATTCGCTCTGAGAAATCGGTGGGCCAGTGTTAGTACTCGCACAGCCGGTTACCAATAAAAAAGCTGCTAAAATAATAGATAGTATAATCCTGGCTGCTATGGTTCTGTTTTTCTGTTTATTCATAATTAATCAAGACTGAAACCTTGCCTGCTTACGATAAAAAAAGGATTCAACAGATTGCTTTTATTATAGCTCAGTGGCTCGTTGGTTTGTGTATCTATTACAGTGCCTTTTGCCTGTTCGACAATTGCCTGGCCTGCTGCGGTATCCCACTCCATTGTGGGACCAAATCTCGGATAAACATCGGCTTTACCCTCAGCTACGAGGCAGAGCTTCAATGAACTGCCGGACGAGATAAACTCAACATTCTTATACTTTTCATTTAATCGTTTCACAAATTCTGAAAATTCCTCTGAGGTATGTGATCGGCTTCCAATAACGGTAAAAGATGTTTTGTTATTATTATCTAGAGGGAGTTTTTGAGATTTGTCTAACAGATCTTCTATTGATAAATCATCGGTTAGTATTTCGCTGCCTTCCAGCTTGTATGTGCCGAAGTTTATGGCCGCAAAGTAGAATACATCTTTCACGGGTATATAGACAATGCCGAGAACAGGTTTGTGTTTATGTATGAGTGCAATATTTACAGTGAACTCACCATTTCTCTTAACAAACTCCTTTGTTCCGTCAAGAGGGTCAACGAGCCAGAAATGCTCCCATTGCTTTCTATCTTCATAAGAGATCTCCTTTCCCTCTTCGCTTAAAATGGGTACTGTGGAGTTATTAACTGTTACGGTTTGTTCCAGAACATTCTCAATGATTTCGTTCGACCTTTTGTCTGCCAGAGTTAGTGGAGATTTGTCATCTTTCTGCTCAACCTCAAAATCTGACTTGTATACATCAAGAATTGCTTCTCCCGCACGCTTTGCGGCAAGAATTGTGGTAAGTATAAGTTTGTTGTATTGAATTGTATCCATTGGTTGATTATCATATAAAATGTCTAATTTTCAACAAAATTATAATTAAATAAACATGACAAAACAAACATGATCTATTTACTTGTCGAGAATGAATTGTTATGATTAATAATTCGCATTTCTTTAAAGATAGAACATAAAAGTATTGTGCTGAAATGAATAAAAAACTGAGAAGTGTATGTCCGCATGATTGCCCTGATACATGCGGAATTATCTCGCATGTGGAAGATGGTAAACTTGTTAAGGTCAATGGTGATCCAGACCATTTTGTTACCAGGGGTTTTCTATGTAAGAAGGTTATGAACTACCCGGAACGGGTATATAGTCCTGACAGAGTTCTCTACCCTCTTAAAAGAGTTGGTGAGAAAGGGGCCGGTAAGTTCGAGAGAATATCGTGGGATGAGGCAACCGATACAATCACGTCACGGTTTAAAGATATTATTAACAGGCACGGTGCAGAATCCATCCTGCCATTCAGTGGTTCAGGTACATTGGGACTGGTTAATGGTAATGTTGCAGGCAAGCGTTTCTTCAACCGTATGGGAGCATCAGGTCTAGATAGAACTATATGCTCTAAGGGTGGAAGGATTGGCTATAAATATACATTGGGCGCATCATTTGGTGCCGACCCGTTAGCCATTCCACAATCAAAACTTGTAATTTCATGGGGTACAAACCCGTATTATACTAACATCCATCAGATACCTCTGATAAAGGAAGCAAAAAAGAATGGCGCTCTACATGTTGTCATAAATCCTGATAAAATCAAGTCTGTTGAAATGGCAGACATCTATATTCAGCCTGCTCCCGGAAGTGACGCTGCACTTGCATTGGGCGTAATGAACGTAATTATTAATGAATCTTTGTATGATAGTGATTTTGTAGAAAACCATACAGAGGGTTTCGCCGCATTGTCAAAACAGGTTCAGGAGTACTCACCTGAAAAGGTAGAAGGAATTACCGGAGTAGACAAAGAGACCATAAGGAAGTTTGCTGCAATTTATGCTGACTGTAAACAGTCGTTCATTTATGCGGGATCCGGTATGCAGCATCACACAAACGGCGGTATGATGATACGCACAATCGCCTGCCTTCCCGGTCTGGTCGGGGCGTGGAAATATCCTGGCGGTGGAATGTTTTATCCTACCAGCGAAGCATTTCCGGTTCAGTGGGATATACTTGAAGGAAATGAACTCTGCCCCGGTACTCCAAGATCAATTAATATGAATCGGTTGGGGCAGACACTCTTACATGAAGACCCGGGTATTTATGGCCTGTTTGTTTACAACTCTAATCCAGCTGCCGTACTGTTTAATCAACGCAAGGTGATCGCGGGCCTGCAGAGAGAAGATCTGTTTACGGTGGTACATGAACAGTTACTTACCGACACCGCGCGTTATGCGGATATTGTGTTGCCTGCTACTACTGAGTTTGAGCACACTGACTTACACTACTCATACTTTCATCTGTCACTTCAGTTAAATGAACCGGTAATAGAACCGCTGGGTGAAAGCAGATCAAATATAGATACGTTTAACACATTGGCAAAATCAATGGGTTTTCAGGACAGCTGTTTTGATGATACGGCGATTGATACAATTAACAGTGCATTAGGAGTTGACAGTAGTTATTTACAAAACATAACGCTGGAGCGTTTGCGAGATGAGGGTGCAATCCGCCTGAATATGCCCGGAGAATTTCATATGCCGTATAAAGATCTTAAATTTTTCACTCCATCCGGAAAGATTGAGTTTTATTCTGAAAAAATGAAACGGGATGGTTATAATCCTCTGCCGGCTCACATACATATTGGAGAAGGTCCTTTAACCTCGCCGGCTCTGTATGAGAAATATCCGGTTTATCTGCTTACTCCCTCAGCAAAATCATTCCTGAATTCAAATTTTGCAAATATACGTAAACCGGGGAGTGAAGAAGAGAAACCGATTTTAGAATTAAACTCTCTGGATGCCGGGAAGCGTGGGGTAAAGACCGGTGACATGGTAAGGGTATTTAACGATCGAGGCGAATGTACCCTCATGGCATCTGTAGGAGATTACCTGAAAGAGGGTGTTGCAGTGGGATCCCCGGGTACCGAGCTCGA